>Ga0307489_10001610_pt1 | contig 14943 bp, 13 predicted proteins | sample SB12metaG_FD_202247 | JGI IMG/M metagenome (GOLD analysis project Ga0307489, IMG submission 202247) | Sea-ice brine microbial communities from Beaufort Sea near Barrow, Alaska, United States - SB 1.2 | ecosystem: Environmental > Aquatic > Marine > Coastal | place: USA: Alaska | collected... | reverse complement strand
AGAATGGCGCGTCACGGAACTTTACGGCCGCAATGGCGTCGGCGTCAGCAAGATTGTGTACTCTGTGTATTCTGGGAGTTCTGTGACAGAAAGGAAGTTCAGAGACGCTGACGTACGCTGCCAGCCAGGCGGCCTTGCAAGGCGCTTCGGGAGCAATGCGTCAGCACGTGACATGCCCGCAACACCGTTAAGCAATCACTCGCCGCCTAATAACATGGCGAGTCACCGAACTTCATGACGCGCTATGGCGTCGGCATCGGCGAAGATGCCGCAAAGACGGGTCTTATGGAGATTCTTCTATCTGTCTATGGGGCCCTGTCCAGATTCCCTTGACCACGAATGCCCGTACATCTGAAGGGAGGCCCTCGTTCAAGAGTTTTGCGAGAGCTCGGTTCCACCACATTTAGCGCTGACGAGATGGGCTGGTTCGGGGCTTTTCGATAAACATACGAATAGCGAAAATCGCCGGAAAAATAGCAAAACCACGAATATGCCACCTTTTGGATTTACAATCTGCGAGCCGCGGGTCTGAGCGACGTCTCTGCTTCCAGCATCCTAGCACTCAATTGCTTCCTACCCGCCGCCGTTGCGCGCAGTGTTGCGCCGTTGTGCAAGGTTTTTCGCGGAGTGCCCCACTGTCTTTCACTTTGATGTATCAAGAGAGGTGTCTATCGCCTAGCTTACGGGCGCGTCACTGAAACCAACGCCACGCAAGGTGTCGGTAAACATGTTGTCCGTCAGGCATCGTGTATGCGCGATCCTTCCTCCTCTCGCACTGCGTGCCTGTCAATGCGGCGATGAGGGGGGTGACGAGCAGGGAGCGAAATTGGAAAAAATGTCCCGTCTTGTTCTCGCTAATACGCCACTGATCCCTGCTGAACGGACGGCGGGGGCGCTCGCGTTCATACGGCGACCCGCCTACCCACACATATGTACCTTCCCTCAGCACGTGAGTGCGACGAGATTGCGACGAAAGAAGAAGAAGGTATCCGCAAGTTTCCAGGGTACCTCAAATGGCGGTCAACGAGGGCCAAAATGAAATCAGCGTACGGGCAATCATCGTGACACAAACGGACAGTCCGACCATCCGCACGTGTCAAATAGATCTCCGAATTCTGGGGTTGCGCAGTGCGCTGAGTAGCAGCACGGACAGCGTCGAAGCTGGCCCAGGCCGCCGTGTTCAGCTCCGTGCCGCGAGCAGCTTCTAGCGATAACCATTTCGGCGGCACGAGCATAACCATCGCTGGCCTGGCGCCATCCTGTGCCGCCATTGCCGCGCACGGGCGCGGCACGGTAAGCCACGTCAGGGTGCCGTGCCCAGTTGAATGCCCTTACGCCTGCGCCCCGCCCTGTGGCCCCGCGCACCTGCCCCCCTTTTTGTGTCGTGGGAGGACCCTTATAACGAGGCATCGGAGGGTGGCGTCGGCGGGCGCCGCCCGTCGACGCTAGCCACGGCGCAGCCAGCCGCAAGGTTGTGGCATTCCATTGCGAGACAGCAGGTGGTAAGGCACCAAAAACGTGTGCGTCTTGGCTCCGAACGTGTTCGAATCGGAACCCCGTGTCAACTGTGCCCGAATCCGCCGGTCCAAATTTGCCCCGCGTTGACCGCCATTTGAGCTACCCTGGAAAACTGCGAAGGTAGAAAGGCGGCATATTTTTCATATCAGTCAGTCGACACACGCCGCGCCGGGCATCTATCACCGCCGCGCCATAATTACACTTACAGGCCGGTTTCATCGCGTGCGTGCCGTTCTTGGCATGGCAAATGACGCTTATGAGCGCGTGATGCGGCCTTCGGCGCGATCGCACGGCGTCATTCGTGCGACATTGAGAGGACACGTTAAACTCAGTGTCGGCGTGACTAGTCACACTTAGCTCCTCGAAGTCGAGGTTCCATTTACTCAAGGATCGCGACCCGGTTCGAGATGGACAGTTCTGATTGGTCGAGCGGGATCCGATACCATTTTTTTCGATACCAGACCCGACACTGAGTGTAGAAGCAGCACGTGCCGGGGTCGCTGAGGCCACTGCTGAAGGCCACGTACGAACAAGGACCGGGCGCCAAGGCGGCACTCAGTGCATGTGCCCGCAACAGACGACTCCAGCGCAGCGGCAATTCCCAAGTTGCGTTGAGCACCCTGATGTCACGCACGAAGAATCGTGGGCACCGCACTTACGCACACTGCAATGTCCGGGGTTGCCTATTCGATATTGTAGTCGACGAGGGACCGGACTTGCGGTTTGGTGCCCTGAACGCAAACCTGAGCCACTCGGCCAGGGGTAATGACGCACCTGACGCGTCGGCTCATGACAAGCGCGCGGCAGGAGACTATTGGTTGCCTCCGGTAGGGCTGGCAGCTGTTGCTCCGTCACGTTATCTAGCGCACTTTGAACCCTCGTCTCTTGAGAAAAATGACACCCTACGTATGACCTCTGCCAGGCCCTTGCCTCCGGACCTTCTGAATGTCGCTAAGTCACCTCCGCAGCGAATAAACCCCACAGTGCTCGCATGGATCGCAGGCCGTACGCGCAGTCGACCAGCGCACGCAAGCAACGCGCAGCTGCTGCGCCAATCCGACAGGAAGTCCGTGTGCGGCGAGCAGGTTTGTCCCGTCTCCATCGCGCCACCGCCGCGCTTGATCGCGTGCGAAAGATAAACGTGTTCTCAAGCGAGAGGCTTTATTTTGTTCTCGTTTCATCAACGTTGAAATCGCCACCTTTGAACGCCGCTGGTCCTGAAACATCCTATGGGCATTTTGAGTGGTGAGGTCTAATGACGATATATTAAAACTGGCGAATAATCTTGTCGCGACACAACAAAATTCCGGTTTTTACAAAGGTCGGCACCGGCTCTCTTCGCACTTTTCTAGGGTACACCAAGTGGCGGTCGCCGATTTTTGAGTAATAGACGGCCGAATCGCCACATTGTGCCATTGTATGGCAAATCTTACCGTCTACGTACACGAGTGATCCGATTCGAAGTGCGTTGACCGGCGTTTGGTGTGGCGCTTCTTGGGCAACGCGTCCGCAGAAGAAATGCCCGTAACGTCATCGCGCAAACATTTACCGCATAATCATATGGCGCCTCATTGAACTTTACGGCGCGCACTGGCGTCGGCGTCGGCGAAGACGCCGCAGAGATTGTGACTTCGGGGTCTTGACAGACTGCAAGACAGGAAGTGTAGAGCCGCCCACCTACGTCGGCGCCTAGCGGCCTTGCACGGCGCTTCTGGGGCAACGCATCTTCAAATGGATGGCCCGCAACGTCCTTGTGCAGACATCCGTCGCCTATTAATACCGCCCCACTGAACTTTACGGCGCGCAATGGCGTCGGCGTCGGCGAAGATGCCGCACAGATAGTGTTTCGTGAATTCGGGGCTCTGTGTGCGCAAGTTGTCATACCTCAGAAATCGTATGGATTTCAGTCACAAAGTCTGCATCGGCAGGCTCTTCCTGGCATACTCCATTTGCCGGACGTGAGTAAAGGACTACAAGTATCTGACATAAACCGTTACCGAGGACTATTTATTTCCGCAAATACTCTGTTACCGAGAGTTTTGAAACCGGAAGTATTATGGATGTCTACCGGGTGTGGTCGATTTGGCAGGTTCTTATTTCTTACAGAAATCTTACAGAAATAGCGAAAAGCGTCAAGGGAAGCGTAAAAGTCGAACGATCCATAAAAGCATGTTTGCGTGAGGATTCGCGGCCCGACGATCGCGACCGACGCGTGCATGGGTCCGAGGATGACGCCCCGTGTCGCTGGAAAGGTTGTGCACGGGCTCGGCAGGCGCAGGCCTGGCTTGGGCGCGCGGCTGGCTCATCCTCTGCCGCCTCTGGCCGCGGCGTTGCAATACACCTATTCCGCTATATGAGGGCTGGTCCTAAATGTCCCCATTCAAGCTCCGAAATTCGGACCTGATCGACAAGTTGTGTTCAGATGTATGGGCATTCGTGGTCAGGAGATCTGGACAGGGCCCCACACATGAAACCCCAGATGACCCGTCTTCGCCGACGCCGACGCCATCGCGCGCCGTAAAGTTCGGTGACGCGCCATCTTATCAGGCGGCGAGTGATTGCGCAACGATGTTGCGGGCATATCATGTGCGGATGCGTTGCCCCAGAAGCGCCGTGCAAGGCCGCCTGGCGGCAGCGTATGTCAGCGTCTCTGAACTCCCTCACCGTCAGAAAACCCCTAGACAGAGTACACAATCTTCGCGGCATCTATGCTGCCGCTGACGCCATTGCGCACCGTAAAGTTCGATGAAGCACCATTGTATTAGGCGGCGAATGCTTGCGCAATGAAGTTGCGGGCATATGATTTGCGGCCGCGTCGCCCCAAACACGCCGTGCAAGGGTGCCTGGCCCCGACATGGGTGGTGTCGGCGCATTCTGCGTCTATGAACTTCCAGTCTCCCATGCTCGCATAAACCCCCCTAATACACAATCTTCACGGCATCTTCGCCGACGCCGACGCCATTGCGCGCCGCAAAGGTAGGTGACGCGCCATAGTAATATAGGCGATTGGTCGGCGTCGGCGTCGGCGAAGAGGCCGCGAAGATTGTGTATTCTGGGGGTTATGAGCATGACACACTGGAAGTTCATACACGCAGAATGCGCCGACACCACCTATGTCGGCGCCAAGCGTCCTTGCACGGCGTTTCTGGGGTGACGCGTCCGCAAATCATATGCCCGCAACTTCGGTGCGCAAGAATTCGCCGCCTAATACAACGGCGCGTCACTGAACTTTACGGCGCGCAATGGCGTCGGCGGCAGCAAAGATGCCGCGAAGACTGTGTATTCTGTCTAGGGGTTTTCTGAATGAGAAGAAGTTCAGAGACGCTTACATACGCTGCCGCCAGGCGGCCTTGCAAGGCGCTTCTGAGGCAACGTGTCCTCACATGATATGCCCGCAACATCCTTGTGCAATCACTCGCCGCCTGATAAGCTGGCGCGTCACCAAACTTTACGGCGCGCGATGGCGTCGGCGTTGGTGAGGCTGCCGCGAAGACGGGTTCTGGCAGTAGGTCTTCAAGACTGGGATTTTCCTTCAGTCTGACCGTGGGGCCCTGTCTACATTTCCTGACCACGAATCCCCATACATGTGAACGCAGCTTGTTAAATGAGGTCCGATTTTCGGAACTTGAATGGTGACATTTAGGATCAGCCCTTTATGAGTCCAAAATTTCTTTGGTCTGTACCTCATGAACGGAAATGACTAATACTCTGCGCGCTTTACGCCAATGACTTGGGTCGCCAGTAGAATGCAAAAGGCTGTTTTGAGTGGTGAATCCGCGCGAATGACGCGCGAACAATGACGTACGAAGTATCGGCGGCGGCAAAACCGCCGCAGACAACCCGCCATTTCATTCACGTCGATACGCGGGGGGGGAACGGCGAGTATCGCCGCCGCCGCGCCGTTGGGCCGCTTCCCCGTTTCTTGACTTATTTGTCCCATGCTGACGGTCTGAATGTGCGATTCGCCCCGAGGCGCGCCGGCGGCGATACTCGCCATTCCCCCCAGCGTGTCGACGCGAATGCCTATGAAAAGAGGGGTTGTCTGCGGCGGTTTTGCCGCCGCCGATACTTCGTACGTCATTGTTTGCGCGTCATTCTTGCCGATTCACCACTCAAAACAGCCTCTTTCATTCTACTGGCGACCCAAGTCATTGGCGCTCGAGCGGGAGGCATATATCGGAATAGGACTATTGTGTAAAGGGTGATGTAAGCGCCCCGAGAGCGAAAGCGCTGGGCCCCCCTGCGTCACGACGCGTGCCATGGCGGCCCACGGCGAGGAGCTTCACGACTGCTGCCGCTGCGGGTACGCGGCGGGGCTTCGAGGGACCGCACAGGCGGCCGCGGAGCTCCTTGAGATCTACACACCAGGCCGGGAAAGGCTTTGAGTGGTATCTACTACAGCTCGATCTCAGAGGAACTTTTGGTATTTTTTGGTCATCCTTTGGTTGTTTGATTGACTCAACAGGTTATGGGTTAACATATGATTTAGACCAAGGTCGACGAGTTAACAAATGGATTTGTCACGCTATTGTGTGCATTCGACGGCGTCACGCATGCGCGCTTGGCAGGCCGCGATGGTGGCATCGCCGAAAGGTGCACACAAATGTGGCTCTGTGGGACGCCGGATACACTGCCAAATTTTCGGTTGTTCGGGACGGATGCGCGCTGTTCGCGCATTCAGGGCATTCACAGGGGTGCGCCAGTGAACGCTTTGTGTTTCCTCGTTCTGCTTGAATAGGCACCATACGCAAGTGCGACGTGCAAATGCCCACGCGCTTGGCAGGCCGCGATGGCGGCGTTGCCGCGGGGTAAACAGCAAAGCGGCACGGTAGGATGCCGCGATACACCTTAATATTCGTTTCATCGGACACGGCACCCTGCTCGCGGGCGTCAGCGCGCGTGCTGGTCCGCGGCGCCGCGCGGATGTGCCATTTGCTCGCTGAGGAACGTGCGGGAAACACCGGCTTACAGCGCGCGTCAGAGAAGACGAAGAGTCGCGCGAAAGCGATTCGCACGGGACGCGCGACGGCGACGCGTCGTCGTCGCTCGGCGGCGGCGCGGCGCGCAAGAAACGTTATGTCCAAGCTGTTTCGCCCACTGCCGCCTGATCTGGTCCACTCACGCCGCGCATCGTGCGGTGCGCGTGTGCCGTCAGCCTCCAAAACAAACTGTAGAGAACACTCAAAGCCTGATCCGGCCTGGTGTGTAAAGAGGCTAGATAACGCGCGCAAAAGGAGGTCTTGGAGGACACCACCAACTTTTTCGCTTCGCTCAATCCGGAAAAGTAACCAATTTCTGCTCTGTACATTCTGAAAGAAACATGTGTATCCTTCAAATCGACCACACCCGGTTGGCATCCACAATACCCATCACCTGGGGTCCATTCACCGCGAATATACCCGTTACCAGGCAGTGTGCCGCAGGCGAATTCTTCGGTCGTTTTGGGCGTTCTGCAGAAATACCACAGCGTAGTTACCTAGGGTTACTTAACTCATCAAAAAAGGTTAGCAACTACGGGGGAAAGATAGTAAACCGACGGTCGATTTGACGAGTTGTCTGTACAACTCATGTTGCAGGCAAACAGTCATGGATGGTCACGTCCAAGATAAGTCCGTTTTTTGCCCGTTTCCCTCCTAATCCCCCGCGAATGCACGGCGGTGGGACGGCGCAGCGACGCATTCCACACGACTCAGCCGCTTCTACGATACAGATCGGCTCTCTCGGGACGCAGTCAGAGCTCGTTGGCGGGTAATTTCCGCGGCGACCGTGCATGAGCCCCCGAACGTGCCAATATTTGCCCGATTCTTGGTATTTCTTTCGGTCCGAAGTATGGCTTGCCTCTCAGCGCCAAATCAGCTGAGCCACTTCGTCCAGTTGTCATGGGTTTCGAGTGAGTGTGTACCTTTCTCGTAAACCAGCCAGTCGCCGCTCAGAACTCATCAGCAAATGTACGGGGGCGGCACAATTGCGCGCTATTATCGGTTGATGAGTTTTGAGTGGCGACATGCTGGCTCCCAAGCAGAACACCTAGTTAGGTGAACCCCCGAAGGGCGTGTGCGACTGCCTAGCCGTTTGGGCGCTGTTGCACGCCGTGCATCGGACCCTGCCTAGAAGGTACATTTCAGGGCACGAGAAGGGGGATCCCTCGCGGTTGCCGGCATAAAACCGCACCAACGAGCGCTGGTAGCGTTCCTTGAGTATCGCCAGGTATCGTAGAGGCGGCGTCGTCACGTGAGCAACGTTTCCGCGCTGTGTCCCCGCCGTACATTCGGCGTGGTCAGAGGCTAAATCGGGCTGCCGCGTGAGCTCAGTTTCGGCCCCCTAGCTGTTCGCCTGTGCCAACAGAGATGTCGGTAACTCGCCAATCAGACCGTCAATTTACTATCTCCCCCTTAACTATTTCTTGGTAACGGGTTATGTCCGATAGACTCTACTGTACACGTATTTAGCGTGAGCCTTTGGTGTACTGCTCGATAGACTTTGTAGACTTTGAAGACCTACGCTAGTACGGTGATGTTAGTATGCCTTGAACACGTTGGTAATAGGGAGTTTGACGCCAATTACAGGGGTGACGGCCGCTGCGATCGAACACGCGCTTGCTGGCACTCGGTACAGGGCGCGTATCCAAGGGACATCCAAGGGTGTATCCACAGGACATCCGTGTCCCGTGTGTTCCGACGCCGCCGTGTACGCTGCTACCGTTTCAGGATGCCGAATCCACCGGTTCTGCCTAGATCTCCACGATTCTCTTTCCCCGGCACCGGCCCCGTCCCAGAATTCTCTCCCCTCGTAGTAGTGCATTTTTAGTGTACCCCAGTACACGCCGCACCCCTCGGTCCCACTTCCCCCCCTGGGACCGCGGGGCCCTGAGAGCGTTTACACATAGGGCGGGTAGCCTGGATAGGTGTGCTGCCACAGTGTTCAGCGTCGTGCTGCCCCGGCACCGCGATGCCGCCCTCACTGCAGCCGTCACGCCGTGAATTTTGACGTTCGTGAGGGTAAGCAACGAAGAAAAAAACGACAAAAGGCGTAACGGGTGCAGTGAGGGCGGCATCGCAGGGGTGGGGCAGCACGATGTTGAACACTGAAGCGGGCCACCTGTGGGGGTATCTCCCGTATTTGTGAAGAGGGGTGCGGAAATATTTTTGATCACTTACAAACAATCATGCGAAAAAAATCACATCAAGGTCGTCGCGAAATAAGCAGTTTTGAAATTCACGAAACTTCGTTTCTTCTCAGTGTGCGAAACCGACCACTGTCAGACCACGCGGCCCAAGGACCAGCTGTAAAAGAAAATGTGCCTCTCAGTGCGGATGTAAGAACCAACAGTGCTGGCGCCTGTACAAAGAATTGACCCGATCCGCGTAAAATAACGAGATTTTTAGCATGTCTTTAGCCGGGTCCGGGCGCGCTCGCGTCAGCGGACCCGTGGGGCGCCGGTCACCGGCACCGGATCCGGCGGCGGCGCGCGGCCACGAAGCGACATAGCGCGGCCCGGCGACGCGGCGAGGAGCCCAGCCTCGAGCCACGCAGCGTACCGGGCAACAGCGGAAGCGCGGGCAGCCCGACGCTCGGCGATGCCGAGATCTCATAATGCCCTCATTCGCCCAACACCGCGACCCCGCCTTACGCAGCCCCCACTGGGGCCCAGGCGCCACGCCCACGCCAGTGCCACCCGCGCTGCCGCGTCCGCGCCGCTTGCTGGCGTGGACTTCCATAGCTGCCGCGCGTGGGGCCGGCGGAGCGCGCGTTTCAAACGCATACCTGAGGCGCTGGGCGAGACGAAGTCTTCCGCCATCTGATTCTAGTTTAACGTCACGCCCTCCCTAATTCCGGAATTCGACCCAAAACAATCACGGGACGAAAATTTGCCTCTCGATTCTTGAGTTGATTCTTTGCCAAAAATATTCGGACCCCCACTCAGGGCTGTCTCATGCTCAGGCGAGATTAATCCGACCAAGATCTTCACTTGGCGACGACAAAACGAGTCTAGGAGTTGTGACCCGTAAAAGAAAGAATGGGGTGCGGACGTTTGCAAACAGGTTTGCAAAAGATGTGCGAGAATGTTGGACGGGATTCTGCGAGATTTCGGTCCCTGACTGTTTACCCATTGCAAACATTTGGACAAGTCCGATGTCAAATCTCTGTAGCTCTATAAGACAGCCCTCAGTTCTAGGAGTGTTTGCAAAACTTTCTTATTTTTTCCTGCGTCTGGTCGCGCTTCTCGGCGATTGCCTGGACGAAGTGTTGAGCAATTCGTTTGATCGCACACCAGCTCTGTCTTTCTGGGCAACATGAAAATGGCGCCTCCGCGGCATGATACTGCATTTCAGGGCGACTGTCAACAATTCGTTCGGGCAATCGCCGAGATGCGCGACGAGACGCAGGAAATTCAAAAAAGTTGCAAAACAAGTAAAATCGACTCCTGGAACTTTTCGATATTACAGTGTAAAAAGTCCAAAACGAATTATGGGGAGCGTGAGCTTGTGAGTTCGATTATGCAACTATTCAAGATATGGGTCAAATGTTTAAGATTCTCCATTCAAATGGGACAATTCAATTGTTTTTATTAGATTCAGGAAAATATTGTGGCGCGCGCCAAACGGCGGGGTGTTTACTTCTCCCTTTTCCGGTCGGTCGGAGTGCTTTACTGTCGGTCGTGAGCCCTGAGTACAGTGTGTTTTCAGGACTCGATGCCGATTCTTGAACCAAGATTCTAGACTTTCGGTTCTGTGATTTGTCGTCTGTTCGCACGTTTCTCACCACGATGCGCGTTAAAAAGAGTAACGGTCGCATAATTGAAGTGTAAGCGCGCACAGATCATTTTGCAATCTAACTACTTAAATTTCAAACTTCTAACTTGCACCACAGGCCTCCTCACGATTCAACCAATCACAACGAGGGAGAAGAGCAGGGGATGGCAGGTTGGAAAAAAACAGGTGAATGCTCTTCCCCTGGATAAACCGAAAAGAACCGTCAATCGACACAAGGCTCCCGCAAACCAATACAGACTCTGCCGAACCCCCGAGAGTGTACAGGGAAATGAGCAGGGGATGTCAATTTGTACAATAAAGTAGAATCCTCTTCCTTTGAAAATCCCCGATAAACCACAAAAGAACCTTCAATCGACCAAGGCTTCCGCAAACCGGTACAAACTCTCTCGACCCCCCGGCAGATGAGCAGGGGATGTCAATTTGTACAATGAAGTAGACTCCTCTTCCCCGTCCAAACCGATACACGAACAGACTCTCCCGAACCCCCGATGTTGAACGCGGGAAAACGTGCTGACCGTCTTCACCGACTTTCTAACAGCCCGGCACGTGTACTCCCCACTGTATCGCACTTTCCATATCGGGGTTCCATTGTTGCGCGTGCCCCGACCCCGCATTCACGCCGCACCGCACCGCCTCCGCCCCGCCGCGCCCCGCCACGTCCCCGCACCCGCCTCCCCCTACCACTCCCCCGCCGCGCCGTCGATCCCGCGCCGCCGCATCTGCGCTGACGATGGGCAAGCGGTGGGCACAAGACGAAGACTGTGACGACGATGAGAGCGACGACGACGCGGTGCGTCACTTCACCTGTTTCTTGCCCGCGGGCCTTTCTGTTTTTCGCCTCCTCTCCTGAACGCGTCATCCCATTCCGCCGCAGTCCACGCGACGGTCACCCGCGCAGTCCCCGTCAGCGTCACCGCGTGCGGCGCAGTCCCCACCAGCGCCACCGCGTGCGCCGTCCCCAATCAACCCACACACCATCAACAACGCTAGAGTCGTACCTTACAACGCGTACTTCACGCTCAGATTCAACTGCCACATAAACGTCGAGGCGTGCATCTCCGTGAAAGCTGCAACGTATATTTTGAAGTACGTGTACAAAGGGGGTGACCGCGCGATGATGCGGGTCGAGGCGGGGCAAGGGACACAAGTGGCGCGCAACGAGGTCGACGAGTACGAGTGGGCTCTTTAAATAATGTTCCGAGTCAGGTACGCATCACAGTTGTCTCGGAGGTTCCAACAGCTCGACGGTGGGATGTTCGGCAATTTTGGGCGGTTTTCATCAATTTTGGGCGATTTCAGCGTAGGTACGCTCCCAAAAAACATCTAAATTCCATGTTCCAAGCTAGTTACGGAACATTATTTAAAGAGTGCACTCGTACCAAGCCCAGGGTTCCCGCCTTCCGCCGTAAAGTAGCTTCATAGTACAGTAGAGATACGTGAATTAATATCAACCTTCTCATTAATATCCCTTCCTCGAACAAAATGACGAACTAGCAGCGAAGCGCTTGACGGGCGTACTAGTAATCCTGAAAAAGCGTTGACTTTCCTTGAATTTCATACAATAAAGTCTCGAACGGTTCAAGAAACTCACTTTCTTGAACCATTCAAACACTTTTTGGACTGTAAATCGATAAAAGTCAACGCCATTCCAGGATCCGGCGAAATGATCTGATCGAGTCGGCAATCCAATTATGCGATCGTTACGCTTTTTAACGCGCACCCCGGTGAGAAACGTGCGAACAGATGACAAATCACAAAACCGAAAGTCTTGAATCTTGGTTCAAGAATCGGCCTGATGAAAGGATCATCATCACCGGCCAGCGCTAAACGAAAAATGATAAATGAGAGTTAGGATTCTGCCCGACCCAAATTCAACTTGGCCCCTCCTAGAATCCTCGATCTGGCCCCGGTCCTGCCGACCGGATACACCATCGCCTAGATTCGGTGGTCCCCAGGCGCCCGCGAAAGACATGTCGCCACCGAGACTGTCGCAGCGAGTCCCTGATAGACATGCGGTGCTCGTTCACCGCCAATTACCCGGCGCACATCGTCCAAAGCGCCATCCAGGGCGCGTTTCCGGACCCTCTGGCGTTGTCGGCAAACATGTTCTCAACAATGCCGACCGGATTTCGGAGTTTCACACGCGCCGACCGGGTTGTTCACAGTGTGATCCGGTCGGCAGGACCGGGGGCAGATCGACGATCCCAAGTTGAATCTCGGTCGGGCAGAATCCTTAAACTCAGTGTCGGCCTGACTAGTCAGGCTTATCTCCTCGAAACCGAGGGTCTATTTACTCAAGGATCGCGACCCGGTCGGACTGTCGGCGGGTCGGTTGGTGGGTTCTCTGGAATGGACTGTTCTGATTGGTCGAACGGGATTCAGGACCAGATATTCTATACCAGACCCGACACTGAGTTTAAGGAATCCATAATTTGAGAGTTAGTGACGCACCGTCCAAGAAATCACATCAGAATCGCCAAAACCAATAAACGAGAGTTAGTGAGGGGACGCCTTCATACAGCGCGAACATTGTGACCCCTGATCGCGAGGGCCACCAAGGAGGAACAGGTTTCAGCGGGAAGCCGGAATCGCTCGCTCTGGTCCCGCGCAGACCCGACGTGCCGTCGGCCGAGTCACGCAGCGCTCGCCGGGTATGGGGTACACGGAGAGGGTGAGTTGCGGGACGCGTTACGGGCATGGTTTCCTAGAACAGGTGATAGGAATTGTGTTACAATAATAGACCGTCCACCAAGAAACGCGCGGAGCGCGGGTGCGCGCGAAGCGCGCAGGCATCGGGATTGGCGGTTGGCGATGGGAACGAGCTCGAAGCGTGCGCTTCGGGGAGAAGTGCGGACCGCTGTCGCGGCATCGCGGCGATGGTACCCTGCTCTGGTTTTGATACCTGTATTTTTGGCGAATAAAATCAAGCACAACCTGGTGCTCAGTTGGCACAGCCATAGCATCATTGTGCGCGGTCTGTGCATAGTGCGTCAGTGATTAATAGTGACGAGAGCGTCGATCGGAACGGATCTGTCTCCTAGGAAACGCGTGTTTTACAGAAAGGCGCGGAGTTGTCGCGGCATTGCGGCGATGGCATCCTGCTCTCGTTTTGTCGCGAGCTCGTTTTTTTCTGTTTTTCCGTCTGTCGCAACCGAGTTGCAGAAACCCATAAATGAGAGTTAAGGAATCAATAACTGTGAGTTAGTGAATCCTTAACTGTCATCGAATAATTTTGGCTACGAGGCAGGGTCAGCCTATAGGATGCAACCTTACATACGGTCAAATGCCCGCGCCGTTGATAGGAGTCTCGCTTTGAAAATGCGAAATTCGGTTTCAGACGGTCTGCGCGGTCACTGTAAGCGAGGGTCCGTTCCGCGCGTCGGCCACATCTCGCGGTAATTCCACCGAAAATCCTCGACGGACTCCCGTTCACCGTGAGGTACGCCCTTCAAAACTCACCCCCGCATGCTCGCCACGGCGTGTGCGCGCGCGACGGCGCGGGCAATTCGCGTTCAAGATGCGCTTTCGAATCGCGAATCCTTGGATCAACCGACCTTGGTTCAACTGCGATCAAGTGTCATTTTGGTTTCAAAAACAAAAAAGATCACCTTTAAAACCAATCTTATCGCGCCGAGCGCTAATGTACTTTTTAGGCTGACCCTGCCTCGTACGAGCGACGTGCAAGGCCGCCTGGCGCCGACATAGGCGGTGTCCGCGCATTCGCTGTCTCTGAACTTCCAGTCTTCAAGTCTGTCAGGCCCAGAAACACAATCTTCGCGGCATGTTCGCCGACGCCAACGCCGTTGCGCGCCGTAAAGAACGTTGACGCGCCATTGTTTGGGCGTTGATTGCCTAATATTATGGCGCGTCGACAAGCTTTACGGCGCGCAATGGCGTCGGCGTCGGCGAAGATGCTGCGAAGATTGTGTTTCTGGGCCTGACAGACTTGAAGACTGGAAGTTCAGAGACAGCGAATGCGCGGACACCGCCTATGTCGGCGCCAGGCGGCCTTGCACGTCGCTTCTGCGGCACCGCGTCCGCAAATTGAATGCCCCTGACGTCATCGCGCGACCAATCACCACCTAACACAATGGCGCGTCACCGAACGGTACGGCATGCAATGGCGTCGGCATCGGCGAAGATGCCGTGAATAACATGCCTCTGGGTTGACAGACTGGAAGTTCAGAGACGCAGAGTGCGCCGAGTCCACCTATGTCGGCGCCAGGCGCCCTTGCACGGCGTTTCTGGGGCGACGCGTCCGCAAATCATATGTCCGCTCATTGCGCAATCATTTACTGCCGAATACAATGGCGCGTCACCGAACTTTACGGCCGCAATTGCGTCGGCGGCAGCAAAGATGCCGCGAAGATTGTGTATTCCGTGTATTCTGATGTTTTCTGCCATAGTGGAAGTGCAGAGACGCTCGCATATGCTGCCAGCCAGGCGGCCTTGCAAGGCGCTTCTGGGGCACCGCGTCCGTAAATGGAATGCCCGCAACGTCATCGCGCGATCAATCAACGCCTAATACAATGGCGCGTCACCGAACTTTACGGCGCGCAACGGCGTCGGTGTCGGCGAAGATGCCGCGAAGACGGGTCTTCCTGGGTTTCCCCGGTCTGTCTGTCGGCCCTGTCCAGATTCCCTGACCACG
>Ga0307489_10001609_pt1 | contig 14946 bp, 10 predicted proteins | sample SB12metaG_FD_202247 | JGI IMG/M metagenome (GOLD analysis project Ga0307489, IMG submission 202247) | Sea-ice brine microbial communities from Beaufort Sea near Barrow, Alaska, United States - SB 1.2 | ecosystem: Environmental > Aquatic > Marine > Coastal | place: USA: Alaska | collected... | reverse complement strand
CGATTTTAAGTGCAAGGGACGTTTTCTTTGGTACAGGTACCTTACCTCCCAAACCACCACCATGTTTAGGACCAGGCTTGCGCTTGCATTTACGACACTTTTCGCAATAACAACTAACGTTTTTCAATTTGTACATTGTACATATAGTACATATATAAATCACAACCCGTAGACCGCCATATCTACCGCCTTGAACGGCGTCGTCTCGTGATCGTTGTAGAACATGTACTTTACGCTCAGAGCGCTCACAGCTGGGTCCTCCGCAGCGTAACGTAAATGTTCTTGAAGCAACTTCACGCGATAGGCGAATGACGGGTTGTGTTTCTTACCGTTCACCACGAACTCATCGGGGTTGTAACGAATGAACTTCACCGGTAAACCACCGAACGATTGGTACACGTTAACCATCCGAACTTCATCACACTCCTTGCCGTAGCCCTTGTGCTGGTGCTCGTCCACTTCCAAGACCACGATGTGAGTCCCAAAATCTATTACGAAATCCGGCCTGTACGCGAAGCACTCGCCCTTCTCGATCATCACGTCGCAAGACACGTACACTATGCCCTTCGCGTCCAACCAACGTTTAATCTGGTTTTGCTTCGCCAATCGCACCGTGTTGAACTTGTCGGGGTCACATGGGTTGCACCGATATGTGCGGTTCAGAATCTCCAACAACCCGCATTCCACGCACTCACGCTCCACCCAGTTGATGTCGTCCGTGTCACGGTGGGTATCGCACTTCCGTGGACCGTTCAAACCGAACAAAGCGAGCTTCTTGCATTTGGCATGGTCACACCGGCGTCGCGGGTATGCCTTCATTCCGTCGACAGCGTGCGCTCTGCATCGAGTCGCTTGGTGCCCCGGGAGGCCGACTGTTGCACGGTTATCACACACGTCGCAACTTGGGTGCACCACGTCCACCATGCCGACTTCCATGTGCTCCGAGCAGAACCGTCCGCCTTTCTTACCACGGAAGTTGAACAACGGATGCCGCTTTGTACACTCCTCGTGCTCGCAAGTTTTGGACACCACGTCCACCATCGTGTCTCCCTTGTGTGTTCGACAGAAGTTCCCACGCGTCTCAGTATCGAAGTTGAAAGCTGGGTGTTTCGTACACTCCTCGTGCTCGCATGTTCGGGTCATCACGTCCACCATCGTGTCTCCCTTGTGCTCCGAGCAGAACTTCCCGCGCGTCAGACCACCGACGTTGAAGTGTGGTCGGACACGACACCCACCGTACTCGCAAGTTTTGCTATAGACGTTCACCATCGTGTCTCCCTTGTGTGTTAGACAGAACTTCCCGCGCGTCAGACCACGGACGTTGAAACGTGGTCGGATCGTACACCCACCGTACTCGCAAGTTTTGGAAACCACGTCCACCATCGTGTCTCCCTTGTGCTCCGAGCAGAACCGCCCGCCTTTCTGACCACGGACGTTGAAGTATGGTATAATATCACACCCCTCGTGCTCGCACGTTTTGTCCAAGACGTTCACCATCGTGTCTCCCTTGTGATCGAAGCAGAACCGCCCGCCTTTCTGACCACGGACGTTGAAATTTGGTCGGACACCACACCCCACGCGCTCGCAAGTTGGTTTGTTGACGTTCACCATCGTCTCTCCCTTGTGCTCCGAGCAGAACCGTCCGCCTTTCTTGTCACGAAAGTTGAAACTTGGGCGGGTCGTGCATTCCTCGCGCTCGCATTTGCGTTTCATGGCGGAATCAATCCGTAAGCATGGCAACGTCTAAGTCTCGAATGCATGACCGCGTTCGTGCTCCCGGGGCATTTTCGTGCGTGTAGTAATATGCCGGTGTACACGTACCAAGGATCCGTCAAGGCGTCCAAAGCGTTTTTGAACGACGTCGTGTGCGACCGCATCACGATCGACTCCAACGTCAACAAGGAGCTCCCTTGGCCCGGGGAAACCGCGCCCCACGAGATGTGCGCCCCCTTCCACGTGTTTTCGTCGACGCATGTCGCGAACTTGAACGTTGACGCGGTGGACAACGTACACAGCAACGGCATGGTGCTCTGCGATCCGGTTACACGGGACGTTACCAGCTCCGTCCGCGATTTGAACCTGAGAGGTAACCTGTGTGTGCAGACTGTTCGCACGGGTACGAGTGAGAACACCACCTTCAAGTATAAACCGGACCGGAGCGGGTTCCACCGAGAAGCGTGTTCGATCCCTTACATGGGGTGTGGTAAGGGATCGAAGGCCAACATGGGGGTCCCGGGCGCGCCGTGGAACAACGTCTATACCAAAACGGTGATTGCGGACGAAGTGATGAAAATGGCTACGCCTAGTAAGGACGACGTCGTGTGTGACACCGCCGAGAGTTACAAATATATCGAGGACCTCGCGAGATACGAGGGCAAGTCGTCGCAACGCCTGTGCCTGGACGCGAAACAGGTCGTTCGACACAACCCGTGCTCCGTGATGTTCGACCAGGGGACCGTGGACGGTGTGCTCGATCCGCAAGCAGGCTACGTGGATATGAACCAAGTGGTCATGCACTTGATAGGGGCGCTTCAACATACAATGAAGCGCGTCAACGCGTTAGTTTGATGCTCGCTAAAATTGTGCGGTATATAGTATGGTGAGGAAGTATGTAATCACGTTAGAATCCGCATCCCGTAAAGACCAATACTTGAGCGACAACTTGCACTTCGGGCCCTACGAGTTCGTCGAGGGTGTCAGTGACGTGTCCCAGCACACCTTCACCGTTCTCCCGACATACAGAGACCGTATACGCAATCGGGCGATCACGGAGGGTGAGATCGGTTGTATGTTGTCACATGCCGGGGTATGGCAGCGCATCGCCGACGGCGACGACCCGTTCGCTTTCGTGTTCGAGGACGACGTCGTTATCAGTCGGAGCATTCATGCGATTTCCGAGCAGTTGACCAGCGATATGAAGGACATCGCGTGGGATTGGATATATTTGTCGCGTAAAGCTATCAACAACGACGTCGGTTCCGGACCGGTGGACGGAATGGTGCGACCGGGGTATAGCTACTGGGCGTGTGCGTACATGATCTCGCGGGAGGGGGCTCGCAAACTGTGTGAGTCACTCCCTCTCAGCCGGGTGATCCCGGTGGACGAGTACGTCCCTTTGATGGCCGGTGTCGGTTGCTCGACGTGGCAGTCAGAGTTCCGTGTATCTGATTTTGAGATGTTGAGCGTCGACCCTTTATGCGCGAAACCACGGGTCGACTCGTGGCGCACCTCGGCAACCGAAATCTCGAAAGGGTACGGCGTGGACAATACACAAATCCGAATATTCACCGTGGCTACGCACGACAACGACGGGTACCGCTCGCTATTGGACACGGCCGCGTTGTACGGGATGCATGTGGAGACGCTAGGCTACGGCGAGTCGTGGCCGAAGGGGTCTCGGGGGGGGCTCAAACTCGTGTGGCTCCGGGACGCGATTTCTACGATGGTTGACGAGGCGATGGTTCTGTTCGTGGACGGTTTCGACGTGTTTTTCAACAACCATATCGGAGCATACAAACACCTCTTGTCCACGTACGAGTGTGATGTTCTATTTTGCGGGGAGAAGACGTGTTGGCCCGACGCGGACGTCGAAACACGGTACCCGGCCGTGGCCAACACACCGTTCAAGTATCTCAACAGCGGGTGTTTTTTCGGGTACGCGGGGACGCTACGTCACATGCTACACGGAGCCTCGCAAGACGACGACGATCAAGCCTTCTGCACCACGCGGTTCTTATCTCGCAAGTTTCGGATAAAGATTGACCACCGGTGCAGCATGTTTCAGAGTATACACGGGGTTTCGATGTCGGATATGGAGATCGACGTCAACAAGAGCGTGTTGTACAACAAGCAGTTCAAAACCCGCGCGTTATGTATCCATGCCAACGGACCCACGGATACCAAACTTATAGGTTCGCGCTTGTACAACTACGTGTGGTGGTCCGATGTTTATGGGAGCCGCATGCCAACCCGACGACAGGGTGTCCGGCCCGTGATCTTCGTCTCGGTGTTGGTAAGGAACAAGGCACATTGTATCACGAGCATGTTGGCTGGATTGGCGAACCTTCGATACGACCCGAAGCGAATGGTGGTTCGGATCGTGACCAACGACAATCTAGATAACACGAAAATGTTTGTGGACTCGTGGGTGGCTGAGCACAGAGGTGTTTACGAGGAGCTGGTCTACGTCGTCAAAGACATGGGTCTGGAGTCGTACACGGTATCGGATACGTGCCTCGGAAGCCTGCGGGAGGAGGCCTTGGAGCAGTGCCGGGTGCGCGACATCGAGTACTTCCTCTCGTGGGACGCCGATATAATCGTGGACGACGCGGATACCTTGAACGCCCTGATAGACGCCGACAAGAGTGTAGTGGCGCCCTTGGTCATACGGGACAATTGCCGCACCTGGAGCAACTTTTGGGGGATGTTCGATAACAACCGGTACTACACGCGCAGCCCCGACTACCACAACATCGTGACGTGCAAAACCCAGGGCACGTTCGCCGTGGCGCTGGTGAGAGAGATATATTTGGTGAATTTGAAGCGGTGGCCAGGTATTAGCTACACACGACACGACGCGTTTCCGGATATTGAGTCCTACCAGAACATGGCATTGCACGCGGCGCAAGATGACATCAAGCTGTACCTCACGAACGAGCGGATATACGGAACGATTGTGCAAACGCCTCCCGAACGGTTCCACGACGTCCCGGTAAAGTGTCCCGAACTGTTCCGTTACTGGGAGAAAAACGACGCTTGGTTGAAAAAGTTCATACAACCTTCCACGTTAGCCTTATCTAAATCGCCGTCACTTTACACCATGTTAGTACAAGAAGTTTCGCCTGGGTCGCATGTGTACACGTTTCCGCTCTTTACCCAATCGTTTTGCGACCTCTTGATCCGAGAGTGCGAAGCGTACTCTCACTGGTCCAACGGAACGCACCTCGACTCGCGTATAGATAGCGGGTACGAAAACGTTCCCACGAACGACATACACCTCAAACAAATCAACATGGGGAAGATATGGGGGGACATGTGTGACAAGATTGTCAACCACTTCGCGGCCGCGTGCTTCAACGGTTTTGCCACAAAGGGCGTACGCATGGCCTTTGTCGTGAAATACGACGATGTAACACATAACCACTTACGATTCCATCACGATTCTAGTTCATACACCGTATGTGTTACACTGAACGATGATTTCGAAGGGGGCGGTACCTTCTTCGAACAACAACGGGTCACCGCGCGCCCACCCGTCGGGTGGGCCGTGATTCACCCCGGACGGTGCACGCACCGCCACGGCGCTCTACCCACCACCCGCGGCAAGCGGTATGTGCTTGTGAGCTTCAACGACTGACCAATTATTCATTCCAACCCGCCTTGGTATACGTGTCATACAAAACGTCTTGTGAGCGCGTAGGTTCCGGATCACCGGGATTTACTTGAGCGAGCTTACAGAGTGTCGGCACTTCGTCTGGAGCTTGTCGTCTTTGAAAGGATGAGCAGTTTCTCCACCTAGCACATTGAGCCGCACACTGCTTTAATGTTTTGTCCTCAGATTCTTTATACAAGTACCATTTTTCGCTCGCTTTAGCACGATCGTTCAATGACGAGTCTTTTCTACGCACCCACCTGTTGTCGTTAATAACCGAACACGTCTCCCCCTCTGGACAATCATTCAAAACCACATTTGGAGTAATAACGTCTTCGTCTTCTTCGCCAAACCAGTCGTCGTAGAAGTATGCCGACACCCCGATAAGAATCCCGATGACTATTAGGACACCGATCACCATCATTGTCTGCTTGTTCGCGAAAGTCTTTATGGATTTTTTTAATGCTGAGAGAACCTTCTGGGCATTCATATTATATAAACAATATAAAAACTAAGTCACCTTGACATACGTGTCATAATCAGCGTCACTGCCGTGCGTAATTCCCGCGTCGTCGTCGTCTTCTGCCACGTTAGAGAGCGTACAGCCTGACGCCACTTCGTCTGCATTGAACCCGGATTCATCGACGTGACCATCATCCGGGTGTGTTCGTATAAAGTGTTGGCAGTTAGTCTTCGCAGCACATGAAGACGCACACTGCTTTAATGTTTGGGGTAAGTCCTCTGCTTCCAAGGTCCATGTGTCAGTACCAACAACAGGATCACCTATCGCGGAGCCGACTTTATGCACCCACCTGCTGTCGTTAATAACCGAACACGTCTCCCCCTCTGGGCAATCTTTCAAATCCACAATTGGAGTAATAACGTCTTCCTCGTCTTCTTCACCAAACCAGTCGTCGTAGAAGTATGCCGACACCCCGATAAGAATCCCGATTACTACGAGGACACCGATAACCATCATTGTCTGCTTGTTCGCCAAAGGGCTGGCGCTTTTCGCATTCACACTCTTTATGGATCCGTTTGCTGAGAGAACCTTCTGGGCATTCATATTATATAAACAATATAAAAAAATCAAACGAAATTGCTTGACGAGAGAATCGGGTATGCTCTGAAGCGATCCACACGACCCAAATACGCGTAGACGCCCTCCTGGTTGTACTTGGCCATATTCACATAGTTACCGCCACATATATCCACGGGTCCGTCCGTATCGACAATGGGGAACCCATCCCACGCCCAACCGACGATCTCGCCACTCCCCGTGACGGTTCGCGGAGCGTCTCGGCGAATGGGCTCCCCGTATACATCCACACCGTACACCTCGGGGACCCAATGCCCCCCTCCGTTGTCGGGTGTGGAGAACAAGATGTCCGCGGACGACCAGAACCCTTTTGATACCATCCGGGTCATCAGAGGTATCGTGTACGCATGAACGTAGAAGTTTTGCGTGTCCTGGGACGCCATACCCAAGGGTGTGAACGAAGCCGGTGGGTAAAACGTGTGTTGGAACGAGTGTGAGTCTCCTCCGGTGACCGATCCGTTGTCCGGTGAGACGCTCTCGTATCGTAGGGTGTGGGGGCCGTACGACAATCCATCGTATACCGCTTGCTGCAACGTGCTTTCCAATAGGGGCATCTCTTCATCGTCCAGAAACCATCGGAGAGAACCGCGGGACCACTCGAACGACACTAGCATCTGAGTTTCCCGTACATCGAAGTAAACCATCCGGGGGATCACGTCGGTGGTGGATGCGTGCTTCCGCCGATAGTTGCACTGCCATGCAAACCGGGTCTTCCCGGTGGTATCAACCTCCACCCGAACGTAACGGTACGACCCCCCCGCTTTGGTGTGTATAGGGGTCACTGACCCTGTGGGAGGAGCCTCAACCCCCGCCGCACCCCAAGGAGCAAGGTTCGGATCGTACATAACCTCGTCCACCGTGGTGATCAGTGTGTACGCATCTTCCAAGTTCAACTTTCCGTAAAACCGAACTTGGGATGGTTTCGTGCTTTCGTCAGGACCTTGAATCGCAATACACAAGAGCTCATGCACCCATGTGTCGACATCGCACGGTTTGTTGAACACACGGTTCACGTTCGAACCCGTCCCGTCGGGAATGCATAAATCGGTCTGCACATATGTGCCCACGTCGTCGCAAACGAAAGCGTATTGAAGGCTCCCGTACTCACTCCACTCGAAATCCGGGGTATGGAACTCGTAGTCTACCGCCTGGTTATTATCGACCAGGCTCGACGAGGTATGTGTGACTCTATAGGTCGTGTCCGGATCCACTGTTACGGTTCTGGTCTGATCTATGTACATTCCACGCGTCGAAAGGTCCGTAGACGTTACACCTTCGCGGGTATTAGTCAAGGCTACTTCCATGTTTACCAGCAACCCTTGACAACTTGCGACCACACGATACGTGTAGGCGGTCGTTGTGGTTTCGATCTCCGTAACCTCTTTATGCAACACCGGGCTCACCAACGTAATGAGCTCTCCTTCCGTGGGTCTCTCGAATACCGTGTTCCATCGGGTGTGCGTATCAATCTTCAAAGCCACTGGTAGACTCGACCACGAAAGGCGTATTTCGGGCTTGGTACTGTGCAGTTCCATGTCACCGTGATGAATCACATACCTTCGTACATCGAGACCGTTCCCTTCCGGTTCCTCCCACCCCACGTCGACACCGTAGTCGTACCATTTCACGCTTAGGACGTTGTTCACGCTCGCGGGTTCCGATGGTCCGAACGGTTCCGTCATTTTGATATCCGACGATCCGACCGAATTGAACATTTGTATTGTAAACCGCCAAGGTGGGTGCAAACCTTGTTCAAACCAGTTCACGGAGGATTCTGTGGATCCGGGATTGGGCACTTTATACACGGTGCCTGTATGCGAAATAAGGGTGGTTTCGACACGGCCCACGTTCAAGTCTGATACGTTGGTGTACCGGACAGTGGCGACGTCCTCCGTGAACGTCACGTTCGCACTTACATCCCTCGTAGAAACACTTTTCACGACAGAGGGTCCAAGGTCGCTTAACAAAGTTGCGGAAGCGGGTGACGCGGCGTACGTTTGTAACAATACGTCGAAATCATTGGTCATCTCGTCGGTTAAAGCTCCTGCAACCTCCGACGCCACCTGTTGGATCCGTGCACGAACAATGACGCTCCCCTCGGAAACCGTAAGTCGCACGAAGGATACGTCAACTCCTGCAGCTGCAGCGAGGGTCTCCCGATACGTCTGCGCATACGACGTGTTGAAAATGTCGATATCGAAATCGAACGACGACGTCACATCTATTTCCTTTTTGACCTGTGTGGTTTCATACACGGTTGGCGCGCTCCCTATGGGCGACACTGGGTACCAAGCGTTTACGAACGACACCGATCCTTGGATGATCAACGTGCTTCCGGTGGGTAACAGCTCAACGACGCCCTCCGTCCCGATGCGACAATGTAGCAATTCGAAGGATGACTCGTGCATTAGACTTCCGTAAAACATGCTACGTGGACGATACGCGGTCTCCAAGACGAACAGGATGGTAGGTGATGTGATGGATCCGCGTGGTATCTCAAACCTCCCTACGATCGAAACCGTATCATTCACCCGCCGATAAGCCACGGGTGGAAGTTGGCTGTTTTCGAAAGGTGCCTCGATATCTGGGAAATTCCAGCCTTCGTGGAAGATGCTCGGGTGTATTCTAAATTTCCCCGACACTCCTCCCGGGGTACGATAATATAGAGTGGAGAAACTCTTCGCCGTGTTGAATGGTACAGTGAATATAATCCCCGACTTCGCCACACTACTCGCGTGTACCGGCTCGTTGTCATATCGTAGCAAGGTGTTCGACTGCGAAGGGTATATACTCGATGGGAGGAAGCGCTGATCCTCCACCGGACTCGTGCTTATAAAGAGGTCTCCGCTGCATCCCGAAGCGTCTATTGCGTATGTCATATTTTCGAACATATCGATGGTTTGGAAAATCCCATGTTTCACACTTGAATACGGCTCGTCGGATGTTTCGGGTATGTATGCCGCCAATACGGACGAATTCGCGTCCCCCGACAACTTACTAACCCGTACACTACCAACCTCCACCGGCGTGTCGCAATCGAACTCGATGACAACGGACGTCACGTTAGGCGGGACATCCATGTCGTAATCCAGAGTATTGAATTCTCCCGGCCGCAGTACCGACTCGGACGACACGAAGGCAGTGGTTCCATCCCATTGGTAATCGGTATCAATCGAGTACACCCGTGCCCTAAACGTCTTGTCCTCTCCGTTATATGATCTAGCTGTACCGCTCACTAAACGTTGGATATCCGAATCACTAAGAGCACCGTCGACCACGACCATGTCCCGGTAGCGCTTCTCGACAGGGGGCGTATACCATCCCATATCGGGGCCCATGACGATGTCACTCTCGTTAACCAAAGTTAAAGAAAGAGCCTCCAGGTCGTGTGAGATCCCGTAAGGCAAGTCGAACACCTCACCCCACTGCGAACGGACATTGAGGCGATCTCCGTCAGTGATGTGGAAACGGGGCTCGAGGTAATATGTATCCACGATCACCCCTGGTATCGATATCTCATAATCACGCCCCAGCGTGTCCGCAGATAACTTTACCTTGTTGGTAGATGTCAGTTCTACCGACAATTCAGAAGGGTTGCCGTATGTTCGCGTGACGTCCATGTACGCCCTAAAGTTCTGATGTCCCAACAACAAGAAAGCTTCGGGGGAAAAATCACCATCACATTTCCCATAAATACGTAGCGGTGAACCGGCTTGGTTCCGTACTGCCGTACACGGTGCTTTGTCCCGTGTCCAGACGCCGCCACGCACGAGGAACTCAATATCTTGCCCTTCGGGGTACACCCGGTCGACGTCGACGTACATGGGGAAATGAGACGCACCCGACTCAAAACGTGCCTCCATTTTCCGGACCTGGTTGGGGCGCCTCACCACCGCGCATTGTCCGGGGGCCACCGCCAGATGGTCGACATCCAACACGTAACCAGTGGTATTCTCCATCAAAAGCACCACACTCGCGTCCCATGTGATCAAAGCCTTGGGATCCGGAGCAGACCAAACGGTCACGTCCATGAACTTTGTAATGTTTGGCACGAGCGCGCCGAAATATTTCACACATACCTCCTTTCGCGGGGGCTCGTGAGTTCGAGAGTGGTCGTTATGCAACCGAGTCCCGTTGAGGGTGAGGGAGTCGGAAGGAAAAAACGGGACGGTCACGGTGGACACCTTCAAACCGTCAACATACACGTCGAAGCCATGTTCAGACGCGGTGATTACTATGTGGTTAAAGTCGGAATCCTCCTCATGCACTAGGACAGACGTGGTCGAGTCGAGCGTGATGATTCGTAAAGCGTTGCCGTCACGCTCCAGCTCCCACCAGTTGGATGACACCCGGTCCTTGTACATGAGTCCCGGGTACGCTTCGTGCAAGGTCGTGGTTTCGTGCGTATACGTTCGAAGGTCCCACATGGAGAGATGCTGTGGGTCGTCGGTGTGTTCGACTGAGTACCAAACCGCCATCCCACCGAACCACGCACCCGTGACCGCAGAATCACGGGAGGCGGTGTTCGCAAAAATCAGTCCCCCGGGTACCCAATCCACTCTCGACGAGTAGGTGACAACAGCTACCGCGTCGAGAAACACCGATACCGTTTCCTCGGTGGACCGCATGGATACACGCGTCCACTCGTTTCCGTTTTGATGCGAAACGGGGACCGTGAACACACCGTCGGTGTAGAAAACACCCGGGGCGCTGTTATACGATCCAAGGGTATCGACGAAGATTTCAAGGTTGTTGTTCACATACCGTATTCCAAACGTCCCGGGACAAGTTACGAGCGGCACATTTTGCGACGCCACGTGTTCGAACAAGATCTGGATCACGTAGGTGTTGGTATTTAGCGCAACATCGTACGATTTGGTCTGAGTGTCGATCCACGTCACAGGGACCTGCCAGTCTGGTGGTGTAATGGGTTGTAGTGTGAACTCGATAGGGGCGTCGAGCGTAATGTCATGCGGTCGGTAAAACACTTCACTTGTCCAAGAGTTGGGCTCGTCAATACGTATACCGTTGATCGTAACAGACGACCACCGAAGCTGTACGAAATTCCACACGCCGTTTAGAATATGAGTAGTGTCTACGGATTGCGAAATTTGCTCCCCAGTGGATCGGCGCATAAGGAAAATTGTTTTTCCATCTCCGTGGGTGATTGTAAAACTGTAGGATTGCATCCACGCTCCGTCGCAAGGGGTACCCATGACCCAAAACGAGACCGCCCCCACATACCCGGAAACGTGCGTTTCGAGAGCGCCCCCCGAAACTATACGGGATACGCTTCTATCACCCCAGTCCGCGGAAAGTGTCGGAGGGGTGTGGTAAACATGGGCCTTCTCCAACGGGGTGCGGGGGTACACGTCGCGAGCGCCTTCGGATACGTGCACACCGTCCGTGCTGGATACCCAGAAAGCGAGGCTGCGATTTGTCAGTTCTCTGTCGTATGGTATTTCCACGGGGGTTGTCGTTTCTAGCTCATCCATATCATACGGTCTGAAAATAATACCTTACACCTAACGTCGAAACGTATTTAAGCTTCGTCTAGGATGTACATCACCAACGCATTTACCAAGTTCAAGACGTCTCATGTGATCGGGAGCAAAGACGAGTTGTCGTACTTCCGAGTGATGCCTCTGGGCTGCGAAGCCAATAAGTACGAATGTACGAAACTGTTTTTCGACTCTCAGGAGCAGTACGAGGAGTACAGTCTCGGGGGTCATTCTCATTTAGGTATTGTACGGGAATGTACTCATGAAAGCCGGAGCGTGCGTGGCTAGTAACTACACGATATGCACCACGTTCCAGACGTTGATTACTCAATGTATGTCGCTTTCGTATACGTTCTTGGCTGGGTACACCGTGCTTGCGCGGAGCGAGGTTGCCCAGTTGGAGACGGCAGAACTTTTCAGGAAACGCAGCCAAGAATACTACCAAGACGCCATGCATATCATCCGAGAAGGGCTTTTGAACGGGGTACATGTGGTTGTTGAGGACGTGCTAGTAAATCCTATGGGGGGGCAGGATGACCCAAAACTCGCCTTAAAGTTCGCGCTAAAGAGTATGAGGGAACTGCAAGGATACTTAGCCGCGTGCTTGGAGACCATACGCAACGTCGTAATCACGAAGATAGGCATTGCCTTGTTTGACAAATTCCAACTCCGCATATACGAGGACACATGTAGACTAAATAATTTGTAACATATGGTAATGAATGTTCATTTCAACAACGGTACGAGCAATTACTTAAAAGCAAACCCTAGACTTAAACCTTGGGCTGATTACTTAAAAACAAATCCTTTTTCTCCTGTATTTGCAAACGCCGTGAGGAACCAAAACGTCGAAGCAATGCTATCGTATAACTTTCAACTCAAAAAGATGTTGAAAATGACGAACCTGTATATGGAGCTCACACCACAAAGCAAATCTAAATTGTTGAACAAATTCCCAAAAATGAATTATTCAAAAAAAAATACATTGAAACGAAAGTTGCTTTGCAATACTAACCTCTCTATGATGAACAACTTAAACGCGAAAGTTAAGATATTAAGCATAATGTTTACACTATACGGGCTTGCGGCGCCGACATGTGAAAATGGTGTTTTGATGCTACCCAATGAACAGGTACGCAACTTTTGTATGAAACGAAAACATGAAGAGGTAGCAACACGTATGACAAACAACCTTGATGGATGGAAAAATGGCCTGGAAGTGTTTAACCAATGTCACGAATCGCATTGGTTCATGGCAAATCCAAAAGCGTTCAGTAATGAACCAAATGTGTCTAGAAACCAAATGTCTAAACGGTTTGCAAGTATACGTGGCCTCATCAGGGCTCAAGTGTCGTTAAACCAGACCCGGAAACCTATGGTGGTGTGGAGGGGCGGATCAACCCGTATGTTTAGTAAGATGACTAAGAATTCAATCGTCTATGTAGCGCAACCATGGGGTTTTAGTAAAGATGAAAGTACGGCCATGGGTTTTCAAAAGGGTGTTCTTATACAAGTAAAAACTAACAAGTTCTTCGATCTTGAATCCACATACGCTAGAGATCCAGAATGCTCTGAGGAGAAGGAGGTTATCTTACCACCGGGAATGTACAAGATTATAAGAACAACAAAAATCGGAAATTTGGTGACTCGTTTGGAGTGCGAATTTACACCGTCCGTTACGTACATGGGTACGAATACATTATTTCGCCCTTTGAAAGACATTGTGGACAGTGGCATATGCTCCGAAAGGATTATAGTTGGCCAAAGGGTACAAGGAGAATACCCCCTCCCAAACGCACGTCGACCAATGCGGAATCGATCTAAATTAAGTAAATAATGTAATTGGTTGGTGATGCCGGCGGATACGCTTGCTCCTAGTATGCGATACTTTAATGCTCTCGCGGATCACAGGTGCAATGCCAATCCTTGGCGGAGTGCTTGGCGGAGTGCTTCGCGGAGTGCTTGGCGGAGTGCTTGGCGGAGTGCTTGGCTCAGTGCTTCGCGGAGTGCTTGGCTCAGTGCTTGGCTCAGTGCTTGGCGGAGTAGACATTTCGAATGTAGCTGATGGAAATGGGTGGGTGGATGTGAGCCGATTGGGGTTATGATACATGCTTCTTAGCAACCGTCACATATATCATGACGGAACACACCCAATTCCTACAGCCGGAGTTTATTATTCTATGTAACTCATACCATGAGTAGCAACCAGAACAAAGCGGCTGACGTGTGTACTAGGATATTGGGTCTTGGCAACAAAACTCCCTCCAAGAAGAATAGGCAAACGCTACTCAATCTAGCGAATAAGTACCGAATTCGTAAAAATAAGATACCAGAGACGTACCGAATATGTAGGTCTCTTATGAAAGGGCGAGTGAGCAGTCTCCGACGGTCCACGGTTTCGGCGAGTTCCGTCAAGTCCAACGTGACATCCGCGTTCTTCGTGTTGTTTTCCGAGTTCATGTTCCGTGCTTACCGAAGACGTTCCGGGACTGCAATGTTGCCCGATCAGAAGGCACTGGCCCTATTATCGAAAGTCCCTAACCTAGAATCCATAAAGAGCAAGAGTACGAAAAACGCGCGAAACCATCTACTCAAAGGTATGCAGTCGGTCATCGACCCGTCTCTCCGATCGATCGCTAGGAGTAAGTACAAGCACGCCAACTCCCTAGGTACGGTGAACACCATACGCGATGCGCAACACGCGATGTCCCTTCTCAAAGATCCGCAAACGGTGACCATGATCCAAGATAGCGTCGTAAAGGCGAACATCGTAAACACTATCGGAGCACGTGGCGCACACGGAAAACATCTAAAAACCCTTCTCGGCGGGGTGAGCTTCGTCGGGTCAGCTTTCCTCACGACATACGGGGTGGATGTCGTGAAAATGCGAGACGAGGTGCTTCAGGTCACGGATGCGGTTCGTAAGGGGGACGTCGTAAGTTTAATAAAGTTCGTAACCCGCGTCCTCGGGCCAA
>Ga0307489_10001608_pt1 | contig 14947 bp, 21 predicted proteins | sample SB12metaG_FD_202247 | JGI IMG/M metagenome (GOLD analysis project Ga0307489, IMG submission 202247) | Sea-ice brine microbial communities from Beaufort Sea near Barrow, Alaska, United States - SB 1.2 | ecosystem: Environmental > Aquatic > Marine > Coastal | place: USA: Alaska | collected... | reverse complement strand
GGCACACCATCGCAGCCTCCATATCCGTCATGGGGCACGGCGCGGGTGACGGCGCGCCGCGAGAATGGGGTGCATGCGTCGATTCGTCATAACGTGATTATACGCGTTTTACCCGACTACCCGAACAACCTAACTCCGTGGGAATGCCAGGTGGCGCTTCGCGTAAACTTCGTAAAGTGCGCGTTTCTAATTGGACGTTGGAGATTTTTGCACTCACTCGACACTCGCTGCCACCACCTTGCACACCCTGCCCATCGCTCGCCGCTCGCACCGCACAAAGGTGTGCCCCAAGGTGAGAGGGCTGCGCGCTGGTCCCTTCCGCTCTTGGTTGGGGCACCGCCAATTTGGGCTTCGCTATCGCTATCGTCGTAGACTGATACAACCGCCCGCATTACATGTCGGCTGGGTGCGCGGCGCAGACGAGCGCTGGCTATGTGCGAGCGCCCGCGTGGTCGCGACAGGCCGCGCGAACGGCGCCGGGCTGTGGTGGGCGGGCGGCGTGCCGCGTATCGAACGCTGGCTCCACGCCGGGGGAAAAAGTATTTTCCAAATTAAATGGGAAATGTTACGTGAGGAGGACGTCTCTCCGCTGCGCCGCGGTCCCGCAGGCTCCCATCACCAGCGGCGATGTAACAAGCTTCGACCGATATCGGAAATCGGACGATCCGGTCGTGGACACCGCGCCCACCGCGGCCGCCATCGCCGCCTTCCTAGCCGAGCAGGTGGTGGGGCCCATTCCCTTTTTATCTATTTTTTATTACAAAGCTAAGGGATATTCACTGCCTTGTAACCCAAGAAACGAGGGTTCACACACGTGTCGATGACGTGGCGGGCACAATCTGCCAAACCCTACCCCGCGGTCGACGAGGCTGCGCTGCTGGCCACCAGCACCTTCCCCATCCCGCCCGAGGAGCTCATTGCGTTGGCCAAGGCAGGGCGTCCCACGTGTGTACAGGTACACTGTGAGCAAACAGGCAGGACGCGGTATCAGGACGCTGTATCAGGCCAAGGAGGAGGAGGCAGCGTGTGTGTACGGGTAATCCTGTACTATACAAACAAACGGTCAGAGCGCGGTGAGAGGCTCTGGGGGGAGGAATTCCTGGCCACTAACGCCGGCGGCGATGACCCAGCGCGGCTGGCGTCCTCGTTCCAGTTCGTGGCCCCCGTCGTGGGCCCGCTCAGCAAGGACGAGTTCCAAGCCGCGCTCGCCAGTTTCTCGCTCGAGGAGGGATTCCCCGGTAGAGCCTGGCGGGCAACATATACCCGCCACGTCATCGGGCGCATGTCGTACCCTCACCCTTGAGTTGAATTACATCTCATGACGCGGCGAGCAACATCAGCCAGGCCCCATTCCTCGGTTTCAACAGCAGATACTACGCCTTCCGCATTGACCCGTTCCAGCCCAGCCGGGTCTGGTACGACTCCCGGTTTGAGGGCATCAACACGGGCGATCTGGCGGGCGGCAGGCTCAAGGTGCGGTACCGCAAGCGTTTTACACCCGTGTTGCAAGTGCCTGGTTTCAGAACTCGAATCTAAAATATCATACTCGTACGAAAACATTATCTCAAGATGTCTTGAGTTAACATATATTTTCGAACGTGGGCTCGTCTTCAAATGTCATGACATGCTTTAAAAGTTTGCTTTCAATTTCAGCTTGCAACCCTACACGAAGGCGACGGGTAAGCGAGCGGAGAGCCCGCCGGAGTCGAGCAGCCTGATGTTCAATGAGGCAGAGCCTGGTAGACAGTGCCCGCCTCGTCATAGGACGCACTTTGAACCCTCGTTGCTTGACTTAAATGGCATCCTGTGACGTGACGAGCTATATCCACCTGGCCGTACAAGGAGGCGGGCGAAGTGACGCAGCTCACGGTGGGGCCGCCAGGTATTGCTCGCCACGTCATAGGTTGCCATTTAAACCCAGTCTCTGGACTACTCCCAAGCACCCCCTCCCCAAAACACCTTTCCACTAATCAGAGACCGCAACAACACTGACAGTCTTTCCGTTGACCAATCAGGGATCAAGAACATTTTCGAAGGGTAATGGTATCGCAAGTTACGCACTCCCTGGACCAATCATACGAGGACCTTTAGCCACTGACTTGAAGGGCGGAGACTGGGTTTGACTCTAAAAAAAATGACGATTCGAAATGCGTTGGTTGAGTTGGCGGGCAATACGAGTGCACTCTTTAAATAATGTCCCGTGCCAGATAGGTCAAGCACCCTAGTTGTCCTGGAGGTCCCGGGCTCTGTACGAGGCGACCTACGGCGATTTCCGGCGGTTTGTTCAATTTTGGGCGATTTTAGCGTAGGTACGCTTTCAAAACACACCCAGTTTCCAGGTTCCTGGTTTGGTACGGAACATTATAAAAAGGGTGCACTCGTATTTGGTTGTCCCTGTCTGCCGTTGGGATACGTGATGGACAAGCAGCTGGGCAACACCGGCGGCCTCGGGGGGATTTTAGGGATCTTTTACGCCATCGGGTAGGGCGGAGCCACGTCATCCACCACGTGCTATACCGGTGCTCGTCTCGTCAGCCACCATACAATGTACCGGTGCTCGCCAAGTCATCCATCGCATAGTGTACCGGAGCCCTTGATTTAATTTTCGATGTACCGATTAGCTCCAATCATTAGACCCCTATACCACCTTTTATTGAATCACTCCCCCATGAGTGTATCGTTTATGCGGGGTACGGATGGAGCAGGTAGCTCGGGAACATCGGTGGCGTCGTGGGGTCGTGGGAATCCAAGTTGAAAGCGCGCACTTTTTGTTTGGCCCTGCTATCGGGTACCCAGCGCCATTCCCCGAGGTAGGTCGGTGCAGGTTGAAAGGGCTTAAAACCCATATTAATATTGCGCCTGGTTTCAGCGCTTAAACAGTAATACGATAGATTGCTTTCAAGGTGTCTGAGTTTTGCGTTCACTTTCAGCTTGCGCCGCTACACCGAGGGAAAGCCGTGGCGGAAGAGCAAGCGGTACACGATCTTCACGGGGGTCGGGCCTTGTGTAAAAGCAACATCAGGCGTTTTGTTCCTCTTGTTGCTCACCTTAATTTTCATTTTCTGAAACCATTCGAATCATCACTAGCACTGAAGACGTTGAAGGTGCTCAGGTTGAGAAACCACGGAGACGAGTGTGCGGCACTGGCGACAGCTGGGCACGCTGAGCGACAAGCTGAAGAAGGTCTTCAAGGGCCCCGCCGGCGGAGCTGACTGAACACGCTCCGAGCCGGTACAACATCTTCACGGGGGTCGCACGTGCCACGCACCTCAACGCGAGCTGTTTTTGTCCGTGGAAACACTCAAGTCATCACCCCAATATTTAGAAGAGACCCGAATCTCAAGTGGAGCTGCCCCATTTACTTCAAGCAGCGAAGGTGCTCAATTTGAGCTGCCACTGGGACGAGTGTGAGGCACTCGCGGCAGTTGAGCGCCTTTCAGCTCAACTTAATCTAGAGGACTTACCTTGGGGTAGACAAGTTGGTGAAGCGGTCTAAGGCGCATCGCTGCACTTTGGATCAGGCTTACTCATGAACATGAACGCCTAATCACGCGACGGCGGTGGCGGTGAAAGGCGACGGCGGCGGTGGCAACGTAGTTGAGTGTCATACAACTTGTAAAGCTTGTAAACATACCATGAACACAAAGTCAACCTTGGGACGAAACCGCACAAGCAAGTTCCGAGGAAGACGCTTACTGTGCGCTAGTGTGCGTATTCGGCGCGCGCGACAGCCGCTGCGTGCTAGGTGGGGCGGACGCCCTGGTGTGACGCCCAACGACAACCGCTGCGTTTGTACGGGTAGACGCCGAACGATTGGCGCTTGGCGCGCCATAATCATGGCTGTGCGCTGACGAAATATTTCCCAGCGCCTAGGTGCGAGAGTTTCGCCGCCGCTTGCTTGCGCGCCGCCACCATACCACGCGACACGGGTGATAAGCACCCGCACGAAAGACGCGCGTTGCCGAGCCCCGACCCAACCAGCCCGTCGACATGGCTAAGGCCAAGCCGGCGCCCGCCGCTGCACCCCTGGTACGCCGCACACCCACACCCCCCCATCCCCACGAAAATCACGAAAATTTGGGCATCTCAACCACGAAAATTTGGGCACCTCACACCTCGCAGACTAAACACTAAAGTGTGTCAAGACGCGATGGAGTCGCCACCGCCGCCGGGTTGTGGGTGTGTGCTGTGTGTATTCAACAGCGGACTTGGCTGGTCAGCTACCAACCGAGCCACCTAGCCGTTGCCGCCGTTGGCTGGGGCTGCTCGGGCCTCAACTTTGGGCATCTCAAACTCAAAGCCCGATCTAACAACCCTCATTCTAGGTTCTCCTTCTGCTGACGCGCTCTGCTCCCCTCTCCTCTCCCGGCGTCCTCGTCCTCCCCCTCCTTCGCAGGATGGCGCGGCGCTGCAGAAGAAGCTAGAGCCGATTTACGAGATGCTGGATGCCGGGCCGCGCAACTACAATCAGTACAAGGTAAGGTCCGGCAGATATTGCTCGTGCTCGTGCTCGACACGTCAGACAGTCAGAGGGTGCCATCTAATATTCTAATTCAAGCAACGAGAGTGCAACGAGGGTTCAAACGAGGAGTCGAGGGTTCCAGCCAGAGTTCGGAAGATGACGCTGCAGGCAATGTTCGCTTGGCCCTAGGACAAGGCTGCGTTGAAAGCAATCGCGCCGCTGCTCGCCAAGTACCCGACGCTGCAGATCGGACGCGTGCTCAAGGGCATCGTGCTGCAGCGCATGGTGGGGCGGTGCAGGTTGCCAGTATCAAAAGCCGAGTTGAAAGCACGCCTGGTTTCAGCGCTTGAAACTGAAATGTGATGAATCGCTTTGAAACCGTGCTTTCAAATTTCAACTTGCGCCGCTACAGCATGGGCAAGGACGAGGAGGGCTTCGAGATGTGCGAGGACGTGCGCAAGGAGGAGCCGTCGGACGATACTGTCATCAGCACGCTCGACCTCTTCTACAGAATGTCGGGCCGCCGCGCCGAGATGATATCCCTGTTCGAGGCAGGGCCTGATACGCCTAATCAATTTCTCAGCTCAACTGCAAGCCGTGTCCCTGCTTTACGCACCGCTCCTTCACTGCCTTGTATCGCCTTACTGCACTCATACAAGTTGAGTTATCCTGTCCCTCGTATGACAAAGTGCGTGACACCACTTAAACACTGCGTGAGACCTAGTGCTAAGTCGTCCCGCGCGACCAATCAGAACGCTGCATTTGGACGACTCAGTACTACTTGTTGCTAAGTGTCTAAGTGTCTTCACGCACTTTGTCATAATTCACTTTGTATGGTAGTAGCTCAAAGACGCTTGATGTCAGCAGGACAAAGTACTCAGTGGGGCCCTCGTTGGAGGCGGCCAGCGTGAACGCTCCGAAAAACACGGATTACCTGTTTGTGCTGTTCAAGGAGTACGCGAAGGATCACGCCTTCGTGAAGCAGCAACAGTGCGCCATGAAGCTGTACCGGCTGACCAACGACCCCAACCACATCATGTGGGCCGTGTGCTCCATGCTGCTGCAGCGCGACCCCAAGCTCCTGCAGCTCGCGGCGGGTAGGATCTTGCAGACTGTACGTCTTCAGCTGGTACTCGAGTATTATCAGCAGTACTGGTACAGCCTGTATCTAGATAGGAGCTACGCTCCTGTCTACCACTCACTCGTCGTGGCAGACTGGAGCAGACCGATGCCTGGATACTTTGAGGTAGTAACCTCAGTGTTGGGATGTTGAGACGATATGTTGTCCTGACATAACGTTGATCTGCGAAGAATGCTGCTGGTTGGACACTGCCAGCGGGCATGTGCGGCAAGCTTGAGACAGCTGGCACGATCACAAACAGCGAGGGGCTGCTGATATACGCGCGGGTGCTGCGCGAGGCGGGCCAGGGGGGCAAGGCGCTGGAGCTGCTGGGCAGCGCGCTGGGCGCGCGCTGCATGCCCATGGTAGGGCGGTGCAGGTTGACCGTATCAAACCCACGGTGAACGTGCCTGCAATTCAGCTCTTAAAACTGAAATATGGCAAACCGCTTTCAATATTTGCTTTCAAATTCAACTTGCGCCGCTACACCATGGCGGGGGAGCGCCTGGGGCTGTGCGCCATTCAGGCGGCGGCGTGTGGGAAACCGCAGGAGGCGTTGGGGCACTGGAAGGGGGTGCTGGCTCTGGCGCCGGATGACTGGGCAGGGCGGTGCAGGTTGACAGCATCAAAACCTGAGTTGAACGGGCGCCTGGTTTCAGCGCTTGAAACTAAAATGTGATGAACCTCTTTCAAAATTTGCTTTCAATCTCAACTAGCGCCGCTACGACTGGGTGGCCATGAGTGCGGCGCTAGACCTCGCGATGCCGGGCACGGCGCCGGGCTCGCTCCCCCGCCCGCCGCTGCCCGCGGGCGGCGCGTGGGCCGATCCCACCGCTCACACCGAACACGGCGCCGCCGGTGCCGGAGCCGATACACAGCTGGCGGGGGAGATGAGCGCCAAGTGCGTACTGGATGCAGACGCTGCGGCGGCGGCGATGGCGGCGGGGACAGCGCTGGTGTCGGAACTGAAGGCGGCGGCAGACGCAGCGGGCGGCGCGCACACCGCCGGCCGCGGTCCCTACCTCCTCGCCGTGGAACTCGCGTGGCGCAAACAACGGCTGGCGGCATCATCCTCGGGATCTTCCGATTCTCCCGATTCTCGCGAAGACGGGGAAGGGCTGGCGGCGGCGATGTTGGCATACTGGCGCGAGTTCGGCGCTATGACCAGTTGTGCACGCGACCTGCGGCCCTACAGCCTCCGGCTAGTGGCCGCGGGGGGCGGGGCACCCGGGTGGCTCAGAGATCAGCTGGCACGAGTGATCAAGAGTGGTAAAGAGATGGATGAGGGGGACGGGAAGAAGGAAGCGGTGCGGCGGCTGAGGAGGGCGGTGGCGGCGGAGGCGATCAGCGGCGACCTTGGCGCGTTCGGCGGCTCGTGGCGGGAGCGTACCCGGGGCCCGTCGCTGGAACACTGCATGGGTCGCGCTGCGGCGGGCCCATTGATGGCGCAGTACCGGGACGCGCGGCTTCTGGTATCCGGCGCTGACGCCAGGGAGCCTACCCCCGCGGACACGCTGGCGCTGCTCGCCACGCAAGCTCTCGCCGCCGAAGCGTCCGCACACGCCACCGCCGCCGCCGCCGCCGCTTCAGGGGATAGTGCCGCCGCCGCCGCCGCCGCCGCCGCCGCTGCCGCTGCTTCGCGCGGCGAGGCCACCATGGGGCTGCTCGCCGCGGTGGCAGCGGCGGAGGAAGGCATCGCCGTGAGCCCCAACCACGCGGAGCTGCGCCTGGGCATCATCAGCCTCTACGCGCTGCTCGGTGCCGCCACCGAGTCCTACACCGCCTTCGCCCCCCTGGATTGCAAAAACATTCAGATGGACACCATGGCAGGTCTAAGCGGATCACGCTCACGCTCACCACGTCATGCACCACGGTTTACCCTAAAAAACCCTAAACCTAAACCCTCGTTTCCTGGGAGACGAGCCGTTGTGTGACGTGGAAAACGTAATCCGCCAGCCCCATGTCATTAAACACTTTTAAAACCTCGTGGATATAGCATATCTGCCGGTCCTTACGTCATGCCCCACAGTTCACAACCTCGTGTATTGAGTGGCGTGCCCCTACAGCACGGTGCACCACATCCTGCCCGCCGTGGAGGGCGGCGCCGCGCCGGAGATGGCCTTCCGGGTCTGCCAGTTTGCCGACACCCTGCGCAAAGCCGCGGATACAGACATCGCCGAGGCAGGGCCTCGCACCAGCTCCCTCCTCAGATTAACTGAAATCGGTTTGTTCTTGAATCTACTACTCAATGTGACGGAGTGCTTGAAATGATAGGGGGCTTCGACGACTTTGACGACTCTGAAGACTTGATAGACAGGGGGAGTCGTAGTCTCCATACACTTTCACGCACGTTTCTATATCTCAAGGATGCTTAAGTCGAACTGACATGGGCACCAGTGTAGGACCCTGCGCCGAGGAGAGCGTCAAGGCATATAACAACGGGGTGTACACCAAGGCGCTGGAGTTTGTGGATTTCCACCGGCGGCTGAAGATGAGCCACTCGCTCGCCGCGACGGCGGTTGTCAAGGCGCGCGTGACACTGCTTGTGACGGTGACGTCATCGGATGTTGGCAGCGGTGGCGGCGGGGGCGGGGGCGGGGGCGGTGGTGGTGGGGGTAGCGGCAGCGGGGGGGGTAGTGGCGGCGGCAGCGGCGGCGGGGGTGGCAGCGGCGGGGTTGGGGTGCCGCCTCCGGTGTTGGGCGCGCTCGATTCAGCTTCTGAGGCGTGCGGGTCGTTCCCGGACATTCTCAACGGCCCAGAAAGTTTTGGGCTCGGGGGCGTACCCACCTGGCCGGAGCGCTCTTACAACGAGGATCTCTCAACGAATCCCGTGTGGTTGCCGCCTTATCACGGGGCCGCCGCACTGGCGACGCCGGATTGGTGGCTGGGGCGGGGTGGGGCGTTGGCCGCGCCGGTGGCGGTGGCGGGGCCATTTGATGCGGGAGTGGGCGCTGGCGCAAACGTCGCGCACCGCGGCGGGTGGGCGCGCGCGCTGCGCCGCCGTATGATCGAGATCCACGCCCTGCACGCGGCGGCGGCGCTGTCGTCCTCTCAGGTGTCTGTTGCCGACGGAGGCACTGGTATTGGTGCCGGGCTGATGGATGGAGCCGCAGTGAAAAACCTCACCGCTCTGGTTCAGGCCCAGGCCTACGATACCGCCGCCGTGACCGTGACCGCGCACCTCGCGCCCGCCACCGCCGCCGCCGACCGTGTCAGCGACGCCATGCTCGCGGCGTTGACTTCCCTGCTCAACATGCACCACGAAACTCCCGACGACGACGCGTTGGCCGTGACCAAGCTCGAGAAGTTCACGGCGGCATTCGCGGCGATGTGCGAGGCGGCGGCGGCGGGGGTCGGGGTTGAGGCAGGTAGCGGCGGGGTGGCGGCGCGCGCGGCGGGCGGCGCGGTGCCTGCCGCGTTCTACTGCGTCGCCGACGCCGGGGTGGGCGCCGTGGTGGCGCTACAGGCATGGGCCGCGGCGGTGGCGCCGCGGAAGGGATCCGGGAAGAAAGGGAAAGGCGGCGGCGCCGGGGTTGCCGGTAACGCGACGCTCATTGCGGCAGTCAAGGCAGCGGCGGCAGCGGTAGCCGCGGGGTTAGTTACGGTGACGGGCGCCGCGACGCCCCACCCGGGCACCGAGGAGGTGGAGGTGGCGGCGCTGGCGGAGGCGATGGATGCGTGGGCGGGGCCGGCACCCGGCGGCGGGGGCGGGGCCGGCGGGCGCTTGTTACAGGTTGCGACATGCAAGACCGTTGCCAAGAAGGTGGTGGTCTCGCAGCGGGTCACGCTCAACGCGCTGCGCGCCCACGGCAAGAGTCTGGCCGCGCACCTGAACGCTGTCGCCGTCGCTGGCGGTGGCGGCGCGTGAAAGTGGTCCGTGTAGCTTTCAAGCTTCTCGCGAGAACACAGTACTAGCGAGCTAGAGATGAGACATGTCAAGGTTGATTGCTAAATCTTTGAGTATTATGAAACACATTGGTGATACAGATACTTGTTGTCCCCACGCCAACCCCAGCTACTTTTACTTTTCCTTAGGGTCGACTCCGCTGGCGGCGAATCCTCTGCCACTGCTGCCCCCGCCCCCGCTCCCGCCACCCCCGCCGTCCTCGCTGCGGCCGGCCCCACCCTCCCCACCCTCTCCTCCCGCGCCGCCCTCCCCGCCCTCGGCCCCGCCCTCGGCGCCGGCCTCTGGATTCTCCCCGAGGAACTCTGCCTCTATTCGTTCCCGCGCGCGGTGCACCTTGGGGCAGGGGCCTACACTCGTCCACTTCTCAGCTGAACTTGAGCCGTGTCTGTCACAATAAAACACCCTACACACTCTCAACAACCCCTATCACCCCCTTAACACGGGCCACAATATCCCTACGCGCAACCCCTATCCCATACAAAGCGCTCAAGTTGAGCAGAAAACTGAACGAGTGTAAGCCCCTGCCTTGGACTGCAGGTAGAAGGTGCCGCTCTTCTCGTTCTGCTCGAACAGCCTCTGGTACCGCGACATCACCACCTCCACCCAGGGCCGCACACCAGCCCTCGTCGTGGCTTAGCCTGACAGTTTGCCCATAGTGTACCGGTGTACCCGTACCTGTTCACCCTCGCCACACCCTCGTCCTTGGCTTTACACCGGTCCTCGTGGTGACTTTTAACGTGCAGCATCATCTTCAATCTAGTGGTTTAACGGCCAGACCTGCTATAAATAGGTGGTATGCCGCTGAGGTGGCCGGCACAGCACAGTTAATACTTGTGCCTTGGAGGTCCTGTTTCGTAACTTGAGTGCTTTCAGGGACCAAGCCACAGGCACCCCAGTCTAGCACACGCCGCTGTGACGGCTTGCACACGTTGAGCTGAGCGAGGGACGGCGTGTGTGGTGTGTTGCGGCCCCGCCTCCAGGCTGGCGTTCGCGTCCAGGCCCAGGATCTGCCGCGCCTCCTCGATGGTCATCACCTTCTTGCCGAGGCCGAACCCCGCGCTGGCGGCGCCGCCCTTCGCCGCCTCCTGCGCCACGCCGGTGCGCTGGGCATCTGGCGAAGATAACAGGAGGATACGGGTTAGTGGCGATAATACTTGACGCAACTGCCGAGATCTGACGACGTGGGTGCCGCGAGACGCTGTGCGGCGGCGCCACCCCGCAGGATTTTGGACGGTCGCGGTGGGGGGGGAAGAGCAGTTTCAGAAGGGCGTTTACACCCTCGTTCCGAAGGAAACCACACGCACAGTGCGCGCGGCGGCGTATCGGGCTGGCAGATATTTGCTCGCCGTCGTAGGATGCCATTTAATTCGAGAAACGAGGGTTCGAAACGCGTTTGACGGCGTCGCGGGCAATGGCGTGGCAGACAGTGCTCGCCACACCACAGCATGCCACATAACTCAAGAGCCGAGCGTTCGAAACGCGTTTGATGACGTGACGACGCGCGCGAGGCTCGAGGCGGGGATTCAGTTGCTCTCGGTGTGAGATTTTTTTGCTGACTCACTGCTTAGCGCTTGTCGATAGGCCTGCGACGCGGCCTTGAGCAGCACGCCGCCGCCCGCTACGATGAGGTTCGCGATGATTCGCGACGCCATGCTCTATGTGCTTGATGTGGGGCACGAGTGTGCACAGCGCCGAAGTGTGCTTGGCTGACGTGGCATCAAAGTACCAGTGTCCAGCATTCAGCTTCTTGGCCGCCGCCCTCTCACCAGCGCGGAGCGCCCCCTCTCGTAATCAAGAAGGGGGGCCCTTTTTTAGGTTAAACCCCCCCTTTCTCCATTCTAGTATTCCTTCGAGCGCACGCTTGTCACACACCACCGCGCGCGCGTCCACTGCTTGTGTGGAAGGCGCGACCGCGTCCGGGCACGCTTCCGTCGCCATGGACGGGCTAGGTGAGAGGCGAAGAGAAGCAACTCACACCCATTCACGGCCATTCTCGATCTCCCCACGCACAACACAATTATTCGAACTGTGAACGACAAGACGTTGGTGTGTGTAGGCACGCTCGCGGCGCGCCGTTCCTGCGCGTAACCCCACGTCCGCGCCCTATGAATCCCACCTGACTCCACAGCTTCGCGCTCCCCCTCCTCCTCCTCCTCCCTCCACCTCCTCCTTCCTCCTCCGCCCACCAGTGGTCCCAGCAGGATTCCCAATGAACAGCCTGGCGATGGTCCCTGGCGAGGTGGAGGGCGGCGACGGCGGCCAGTCCCTGAACCAGCTGGCGGGCCTCAAGGGCCACAAGGAGCTCGCCATGAGCGCCAACCTCCTGGCGTATAACCAGTACGCGGAGGAGATGCGCGTCACGCTCAAGGTAGGGCTGGGCAGACATTCCTCGCCTCATCATAGGATGGCTTTCGACTCAAGAAACGAGGGACGAACACGCCTTGGATGACGCGGCAGGCAACGGGCCTGGCAGATGTTGCTCGCCACGTCATAGGATGCCGTGTGACTCAAGAGACGGGGGCTCAAAACACGTTGGACGACATTGCGAGCATTATCTGCCAGGCCCTAGGTGAAGGACACGACACTCCTGACCGCGGAGGAAGTGGCCATGCACCTGGAGACTGTAATCGGCGTGCGGTGGAAGACCATGCAGGCGCTGGAGAAGGACGAGCTGGTGGGCAAGGCGCAGGTGGAGCAGGTAGGGCCTGGCAGATGTCGCTCGCCACGTCATCCAATGCATTTGAACCCTCGTTTGAATCCTTCAGTTTAACGGCATCCTCGCCACGTTATCCAATGCATTCGAACCCTTCAGTTTAACGGCATCCCATGACGTGGCGAGCAATATGTGTCAGGCCGTAGGAGCAGGACCGGCTGCGGGCGGCGGGCGGGGTGCCGCAGTTCTCCGTGCCCTCCAAGCCCAAGAAGCCCAAGGTGGAGCAGCTCGGTGAGGCCCCGGGTACTCGCACTCGTTCTCGAAAGGCGACAATTTCACCAAGGAGCTCCGATGGAACTTTTTACCTGAAGAAGAGCTCTGCATTGGTTGGTTTAATTTAACGCTCACCATGTGAGTGCCTTGAGGCTCGGTGAGCGTCAGTATAAGACATGAGCGTCTGCGAGGCTCCGTGAACGTTGGTAACAAAGTTACCGAACAAACTAGTCAGAAACTGGCAAAGGAAACTAGCTAACAACTAGATTTTAGCCCTGTTTGATCCCGGGCCTTGCACTGTGGCGCGGACGGCCTGCCGCTGCCCAAGAAGAAGCGCGGGCGCCCACCGAAGAACTCCACGGGAGGCGAGCCGCCGACCAATCGGGTGGGCGAGACCTTCGTGGCGCGCACCCCGTCCGGCATCCTGGACGCCGACTCGAGCATGGTGCCGGTGAACAACCCGGTAGGGCAGTGCAGGTTGACCCTATCAAACCCACGTTGAAAGCGCCTGGAATTAAGCAATTGAAACTATAATCTGATGAGCCGCCTTCAGACTTTGCTTTCAAAATCAACTTGCGCCGCTACAACCCGGTGACGGTGATCGCGGGCGACGGGCCGGCGAGCTCGGCGCCCCCCGGCGGGGAGGAGCTCATGGGGCGGCGCGTGGAGGGCGTGGTGGACGGCGTGTTCGACACTGGGTACTTCCTCACGGTGCGCGTCAACGGCGCTGTGCTGCGCGGCATGGTCTTCACGGAGGCGGGGGTTCACTAGATCACGCCTGCTACGTCATTTACCGCATTCCAGAGCTTCGTATCTTGGTTAAAGCGGCATCCTATGACGCGGCGAGCACAATTCAGCTGGCCCTACAAGGAGGATCTATGCATGCGCGCGGTGGCGCAGCACACGGCGCAGCAGCGCGCGGGGCAGCGCAAGGCGAGCAAGACCACCAAGGGAGGCACCGGCGGCAGCGGTGGCGGCGGCACCCTCGGCGGCGGCGGGGGGGGGATGCCCGGCGGCGGGGAGATGCGGGTGCCCGGCGGCGGGGGGATGCCGATGCCGATGCCGGGGCAGGGCGGGGCGTTCGGCCTGGGAGGCTTGTAAGTCGCCGCGCCGCCACCACCGCCGCCGCCGCCTCCGCAACTGCCACTACCGCCGAACACAACATGCCGTAGAAGCTTCAGCACGGGAGGCATGTAGGCGCCGCGCCGCCAGGCATACACCGTATCGTTATAGCACTGTAGAGTGCTACGAAACGTGTTCATTGTCAATGTGTACATACTACATCATCCGTGAAAAACACAACTCTACGTGCATCTAAAGGCTATCACTATCATCCGTGCGTGCGTTAAACTAGTAACATCGAGGTGCTGAGTGGTGTGGTGAACTAGCGAGGTGGACGACTGAACTACTCATCTATCATCTGACGTCGCGCCAGCCTGCGCCGAAAACTACCCGCCCCCCAGGGGTGTTGCGACCGCGGAAAACGCTGGCGAACTCCTCCCCGCTGACCCGCCCGTCCCCGTCCACGTCCGCCTCCGCGAACACGTCGCTGACCACCCCCGCGCACACCGACGGCGCGGCGGCGGCGAACGCCCTCAAGGCGTCCTCCAGCGAGATGTATCCTGCGCGCTGGGCCTTACACTCGTTCCCTTGTACCTCAACTCAAGCCGTTTTGTCCCTGATCCCACTCAAGTTATCGACCTTACACTACCATCAGCTCCCTTCCACAGGATACCGCTCGTAGTGGCACCCTCCAGACTTCGCACATGGTGTAACGAGCATCCTCTTTATTCCGTAGCGTTTGAGCTTGAGAAAAACATCTTCGAGGTGTTGAGTGGGTGCCTTGAGTGGTTTCTAAGTTGCAGGGACGATACAACGCTTGAGCTGAGCTGATGGTGAGACGCCGTGTGAGGCCCTGCCCGCGTGGCGCAGGTCAAACGCCTTGAAGACCCGCCGCATGTGCTCCTCCGACGTCTCTCCGCGGCTCGTCATGCGCTCCTCCATGTAGGCGGCGAAGTGCCGCAGGTCGACTTCTCCGTTGGGGCATCGCGCAGTGATGTGTTGGATCTCCAGCGCGGACGGCTTGTAGCCCGTCAAGGATGCGAAGGCACACTTGAGGTCGTGGCGGTCGAGCCAGCCCTTGTCGCCGCTGTCGAAGTGTTTGAACGATGAGGCGATGTGCTCGTGCAGCGCCGCGCGTCTCGGTCCGCCGCCGCCGCCCCCGCCGCCCGCGGGCCTCATCTTGTCGCCTCTGTTGTCGGCACCGTGCATCTGGAAACCAAGTTCTCCTCCCCCACCACCGCCGCTCGCCCTGTCCAGAGCTGCCGTCGACTGCGAGACCACAGCCGCCATGCACACGACACGCGCGCGCCTCCGATGACGTCGCTGTACCGAGCGCGCTGCTCACGCGCGCCCAAAGGTGTTCTGGCGCAGAAAGAAGACCGTTGGAAAGTTCAAAAATGAAATTAACGCCACGTGGACATCAAGATTCGGTCCTGTCGTTGTTTTCCTTCCCTCTTGGCCTCCGCTGAT
>Ga0307489_10001607_pt1 | contig 14951 bp, 19 predicted proteins | sample SB12metaG_FD_202247 | JGI IMG/M metagenome (GOLD analysis project Ga0307489, IMG submission 202247) | Sea-ice brine microbial communities from Beaufort Sea near Barrow, Alaska, United States - SB 1.2 | ecosystem: Environmental > Aquatic > Marine > Coastal | place: USA: Alaska | collected... | reverse complement strand
CTAGTTCCTAAACATCTGCCGTAATCCTAATGTTAAAGGTAAAAGCTAAATCCTAAAACCCAAAATCGAAAGGGGAGTGGGGTTTTTGAATTTCGTTTTCTTTTTAAAAATCATTTTTGTTTTTAATACTAAGCCCTATATCTCTAATTATGCAACAAAATTTTTTTTCGGCCCGTAGCTTTTTGATAATTCGTGTGATAATATATATTATAGTACTAAAATGCAAATAAATGGCCTCAAAACAAAAATTATCGCCTGCGGCGAAGAAGCGTAAAGCTGCTAGAGACCTAGCTTTTGCTAAGACGCCGGCAAGAAGGGCTAAAAAAGCCCATGCGCAGCGAGAAAGGCGCAAGGCAAAGAGGAAAGGTGTCAATGTTAAAGGCAAAGATTGGGATCACAAGGACGGGAGATGGGAAACTATAGCCAGAAACCGTGCAAATGACGGAAAAGGTACTAAAAAAGAGGGTAAAAAGAGGTACAAGGTACCAAAACGCAAATATAAAAAGAAAAAATAAAAATTATGGCTAGAATAACAAGTTATCCGGTACTATCGACGGTATCCTCGGGGGATTGGATACCAATTACGGATGCATCAGCAACGGGTAATCCATTAAAGAATGTAACTGTAGAAGATCTGCAGAGTTTTATAGTTCAGGGCGCAACGCTGCAATCGGTTGTTACAGCGGGTAATACCTACCAGACTGATGACACGTTATGGAGATTAAGGGATACACTTACTGTATTTGAAGGTAGTCGTGGGGCTAGCATGGAACCCGGCGCCATATCAGTAATTAATTTAGTCAATAATTCTTTTACAGGGTTGAAGGCTGGTATTATAGCTTTTACAAACACAAACGGATTCAGTACTCGCGTACGCCAGTATGATATATTGGAACAAAATACTGATTTACAATGGCCAAAACGCAGCGGCATATTAGCGCTTATCGACGATATAGTCCCATCTCCATGGGGTGAACCTATCCCAGGCGGACCTATAATCTTTCCACCACCATTTTCGGCGCCAAGCCGCGTAGGTATAAACAACACAGACCCTCTTGAGGCACTAGATGTTACTGGTAATATTTTAGCTACCGGTAAAGTGGAAGCCCCTAATTTTTACGGGCAATTGAACGGTACAATAAACAACGGTACAACAGGGTACACTCAATCTAGTACTGATGATAGTGCCAAAATAGCTACCACGGCATTTGTTAATAACGCGATTGCAGCAGTACCATCTGGACTTACATTTAAAGGAAGCTGGGATGCAACACTTAACGTTCCTACTTTACCTATACTAGTCCCAGCAAATGGAGACTTCTGGATTGTTTCTGTTGCGGGTACAACAAACTTAGGTGGCATTACTAGCTGGGATGTTGGCGACTGGGCTATATCAGTTTATTCAGGGGGAGCACAGACTTGGCAAAAAATTGATCAATCTTCTGTACTATCTGGTACAGGAACCGGGCAAATGATAGCCAAGTGGGACGGAGCGGGAACTAGCCTTACATTAACAGATAGTGTTATAGCTGAAGACAACGGAAAAATAGGTGTGGGAGTAATCTCCCCGATAGAAGCTAAGCTTGAGGTAGTAGAGTCTACATCCGGTGTAGCTGAATCAGTAGGTATTAAAACTAAAGTTGTAAATACAAACACAAGTTTAGGTATTAACGCAAGCACCTACGGACTAAAAGTTGATACAGTGACGGCCCAAACGGTGGGATCTGCTAATCAAAATCAAGCAATAAGAGCTAATGCAACACATTCCGGAATTAGTGATGTTAATTTTGTAGTAGGAGCCAATATTGGCGCGGAGATAGAAGCAGGCGGAGGCACCTTTACTAATGTATACGGAAGTTATACGGATTCTAATGTAAACGGGACCGCAACATCTGAAAGCCAGTGGTTTATTGGGGCCGTAACTAAAGCTAGGATAGGTAACCCAAATCATACAGTCAACAAGGACTTTATAGGGGCATCGATAAATCTTGAGCCTAAATCAGGAGCCTGTAATAGGGATACGATAATATTAAATGTGAATGCAGTAAACGCAGGTGTTTTTACTGTTGCAGGGGACTACGCTTTTTTAAGACTAGAAGATGGTCTTCCTCCTACGGTAGCAGGGACATCTAGAGCAATAAGTTCAGAAACAGCTTTGCCTTCAGTATTTGCAGGGTCTCTAGAATCTACAGCATTTATAAAAACAAGTGGGACAGCGCTTGAATTCTTAATGGCTGACGGGTCTGTTTCAACGGGTGCGTTTACTGGTAATATACCTGCCACTCAAATTACATTTGGTAATGCGGCCAGTAACGGAATAACCTCTTCTTCGGACTTTGTATTTGACGATTCGTTTAAAACATTAACAATAACAGGTACGTCCGCATTTGGTAACACTGTAATTAAAGATACTTCCATTCTAGTAGAACAAGATGCATCAACATCCGTTGGATTATCAATAAATGCAAATGCACCACGAGTAGGCTTTACCCTCGGGAATGTCTCTACTTACTTAAATGTACCTACAGTTCCTACGCAGGAAAATATTATATCTCTACCAGATAAATCCGGTACGGTAGCACTGCTAGATGATATTGGAGCGGGAACAGTTAACGGAGGAGGCTTAACAGGATATGTACCTCTTTGGACTAGTACTAGTGACATCGGCATTAGTGGGATGTTCCAACTCGGAGATAATGTAGGCATTGGAACACTCCAGCCCGCTGCTCAATTAGAAACTACTGAGGATATTTTAGTTAATGGTTTGACTGTTGGTATAGGAAGTACAATATACCTCCCAACAGATGGTAATTATGAGAATAGCCGGTATGCAACTGCCGTAGGGCATCGAGCCTTAGCATCTAACACAACAGGCCTAGCCAATACCGCGTTTGGACATAGTGTATTAGAAAATAACACCGAGAGTTTTTACAATACTGCGATGGGTAGTGGGGCAATGAGAGATACCATTAGTGCTGATAGGTGCGTTGCTATTGGTGGTAGTGCCTTAATCAAGAACGGTTCTGTTGTTACATCAAATCCATTTGACGGGCATCGCAATACTGCAGTAGGACATATCTCCATGGTTGATAACATTTCAGGGATGGACAACACGGCTGTAGGAGCTGACTCGATGGGTAGAAACGTAAGTGGTAATTATAACACCGCAATAGGTCTCTACGCTATGCATTATAGTATTGACGGAGACTCCACTGTAGCAGTAGGTTCTGCGGCTGGAACCTATACCCCTAACGGCCTTGACCCCCAAAGCGGAGTTACTCGCGCTACTAATGGTGTCTTTATAGGTAAACAAACAAGACCTCTTAACGCTATATCCTCTAACGAAATAATAATAGGAGCGTTTGCTGAGGGATTAGGTAACAATTCGATTGTAATAGGGAGAGAAGGTAATCATCTTAAAACGAGATTACACGGAAAAGTCGGTATTGGAACGAATTTCCCAACAGCACAGATACATACCACTGAAGATATTTTAGTTCATGACGTTTTAACTGTAGGGCTAGGGGCCACAGCCTATGTTCCTGGAGACGCAAACTATCCTGGCGTACTCAAATCTACTGCTGTAGGAAACAGCGCTCTTGCTAACAATCTATATGGTACCAGCAACACTGCAATTGGGTTTTCAGTATTGAAAAATAACGTCGGAAATGTAGCCGACCCCACCCGAGGTTCCGCCAATGTGGGCGTTGGACTTGAGGCTCTTATTAACAACACGGAAGGAAGAGGAAACACCGCGGTTGGTTATTTTTCATTGCAGTACAATACAGGAGCGAGTCCAGTAACATCTCCAGATACAGGAAGCGGTAATGCTGCTTTTGGTGGTCTTGCCTTGAATCGAAATAGATTAGGAAACTACAACACCGGAAGTGGGTTTTCGTCAATGTATTATAACCAAGATGGAGACTACAACGTTGCATTAGGTTTTAGCGCCGGTCAAAACTGGAACAATACACCAAATCCATCAGCATTAAGTAATTCAACTGAGGGTATCTTTATTGGTGCTAAATCTAAAGCCTTTGCGAATGATAGTGTTAACGAAATAGTAATAGGGTATGATGCAAATGGACTAGGAAGTAACACGACGGTATTAGGTAACACCAATATAACTAAAACTAGAATATATGGCGATATTGATGTTGCCACTGGAGACGTTGAAGTAGCAGATAATACTAAAGGCTTAATATTAAGTTCACCTGACGGAACGAGATACAGAGTAACTGTAGCGAATGGCGGAACACTAACTGTTACTGCGGTATAATTAAAAGATCACGCGTAGTTTTTTTAAATTACGCGTGATTATATAATAAAATCTAATTTAATGAATCAAATAGTAAAAGAGTTTAGCTTTGGAGACAAAGGTAGAGACAAAGTATTTAAAGGGGTTGAAACCCTAACGGAAGCAGTAGCCTCAACATTAGGCGGCGGCGGAGAATGCGTTATTTTTGAAAACGGCAGTGGAATACCTGTTATAACAAAAGATGGTGTTACAGTTGCTGAATTAAGTGTCTTATTAGATCCTGTAGAAAACATGGGGGCTTCACTTGTTAAGCAAGCGGCTAGAAGGACAGTTGCAGAAGCAGGTGATGGCACAACTACATCTACAGTATTAGCGCATGCAATACTAAAAGAATTTGACAAGTCAAAGGACAAGTTCACTAGCAGAGAAAAACGTGATGCTATTAATAAAGTTGTTGCTAAGGTATTACTTAATCTCGACAAGCAAGCAAAGCCAGTTAACGGTAATATGATTGATGAGGTAGCCACTATATCTACAAACAATGACCCTATATTAGGTGAATTGATTGCAGACGCATACAGGGCTGTTGATTTTACTGGTGTTGTTATGATGGAAACATCCAAGGACGGAGAAACCAGTATAGAGGTTGTAGAAGGAGTGCAATACGAAAAAGGATTTACAAATAATCATTTTGTAACAAATTCCGCTTCTAATACAGCAGAACTACTTAATCCTAAAGTATTACTTGTTGATTCAGCAATAGACACGATACGACAAATACAAACGGTACTAGAACATGTAATTAAAAATAACATACCTTTATTAATAGTAGGTGATGTTGATCCAAAAGTTGCAGCCGCTTTGGCAATGAATAAAAATAAAGGATCTATAAAAGTAAATATAGTTCCAGCGCCTACTCACGGTGTTAATAGAAAAGAAATATTTGATGACCTAGCTTTATTAACCGGAGCTACAGTTGTAAGTGAAAATTTAGGTGACGATTTAGATCTAATAGATCTTTCTTGTTTAGGTTCATGCATAAAATCTGTTTCAACCTTTAGAGATACGGTGCTTCAAATAGACGAAGAGCAATCCGAGGAAGTACAGTCAATAATTACAAACATTAAAAAAGAATTACTACACGAGTCAAACCCAGGAAAGATCATTAAACTAGAAAAAAGACTGGCAATGCTAGCGGCTAAGTTAGCGGTGGTAAAAGTAGGTGGAAATTCAGATGTGGAATTAAATGAAAAGAAAGATAGGGTAGAGGATGCAATATGCGCTACTAAAGCTGCTATCAAAGAAGGTGTGGTTGCTGGCGGAGGCATAGCGTTAATAAACGCAGCCCAAAGCATAAAGGCAAAGAATTCTGCTGAAAAATTAGTTTTAGAAGCGCTATTCTACCCATATCGTACAATAATGAAAAACGCTGGACTGGAGTTACAAAGCATCGACAAAAAGAATTGCGGTGTTAATGTGGAAACCGGGAAAATGGTTAATATGTTTAAAGCAGGAATTATAGATCCTGTACTAGTTACAAAATCAGCTTTAAAAAACGCTGCCTCAGTTGCTTCGACTATATTGTCAACTAACTGTGTTATGTCTAACGTAAGAGGATAATATGAAAGCAATAGGTAGAAACATAATAATAGAAAAATTAAAAGAAGGTATAACTGAAACTGAAGGCGGGTTGCTTTTAGCTGAAAGCCATAGGGAGGATATAAGATATGTTCAGGCTACAGTTGTATCAACGGGAAGCGAGTGTGATGGCATTAATAAAGATGATGTTATTTATTACGATAGGCATGCGGGACATAAAATAGAACTTGATAGAAAAACGTTTCATGTTATAAAAAGTAACGATGTAGTATTCGTTTTATGAGAAAGCTAACTGGTGGTGATATAAAAGATCTAGGTTTATTAAAGCACTACAGAATTATACGTAAATGGGCTTGTAAAACAAATGGCATAACAGATGCTGATTTGGAATTATTAATCTACTTCGATTGTTTAGATCAATTTAGGAAGCGCGATTTTGAAGACGGCAGCCTCACATACTCTTGGGATAATAGAAGATGGAACAAACTACTCAAAGAAGGCTGGATAGTTAAATGGCGTGGTTATAACGGGTCAGATAAAAGCTATAGCATATATAAAATAAGTTTTAAATGCAAATGCCTAATACAACAAATGTATCGTATAATGCTGGGAGAAGAAGATATACCAACCTCAACCAGACGTAATCCGGTAATGAAAAAAAAATCTTATAGCGATAAGGTATATTCTGCCGCATTCGACAAAGTTAATAATGACAAAACAAGATATTTATGAAAAATTTATTTCAAGGTACGCCGCCACCAATGCCGGCTTAATAACTACAAAACAATATATTTATGATGAACATGGCACAAATAGCAGCCTCCCCTTTTGTGGAGGATAAAGTCAACCCAGGTATAAACCCTATGTTTAACCCTGCAGGTGCATTAGCTGCTGCAACCTTACAAAATCCAGTAGCTAGAGCCGCGGAATCGGACATGCAATACAACAATGCAATTACCCCCTTCCAACAGGATCAGATAGTCGGGATAACGGGAAACAACGTGAGCAAAGCGCTATCGGTAGACCCTAACGCTCTAAATCGTATAATGTAACAACAAAATAATTATGGATCACAACAACAAAATACACCACAATAACGGAGGAGCAAGTACGCCAATTCAAGGTGAATCAGCTTTATGGGATGGACCCTTAGACCAAAGAGGTAGGCCTCACTCACCGGGCAGTTCAAGAGGGCCAAACGGGATGCAGGTATTAAAATACCCAGTACCTTATGAGTATAAGCCTATAACGGAGTGTGCTAAAAAAGGCCGTTACCATGAGGATTACCTCTAATTTTAAGAAGATGGAGCTGTATAAATTATGCTTGATATGAAATTAGAAGTTTTGAGATTTAGCTCGGATAGCGATTCTACATTAGGTATGTTATTTGACACTACCTGTGAACGTAAGTTTTTATGTTTTACTTTAGAGGATGAGTTTCGCGAAGTAAAAATACCAGGTGAAACTAGAATCCCTGCAGGAGAGTACAATGTAACCCTTCGTACAGTAGGCGGGCTTAACCAAAAATATAATGATAAATTTGGTAAAGAGTTTAATAAAGGAATGCTTTGGGTTAGAGATGTCCCTGGATTTGAATACATACTAATTCATATAGGAAATGACGACGACGACTCAGCTGGATGTCTTTTAGTAGGAGATACACAAACACAAAATATTACAAAAAGAGGATTTATAGGTTCTTCAACTGACGCGTATAAAAGAATTTACCCGCCAATAGCAGATGTTTTAGTAAACGGGGGTCAAGTTACTATAACCTACAAAGATAACACTAAAGAATAAATTATGGCAAAAGCATTTAAAGTACACAACATGTACAAGGGTACAAAGGTTAAAAAAATAACTACAATGTCTCAGCATAATAAAGCGGTTAAAGACGGTTGGAAAGAAAAAAAATCTAAAAAGTAATGGCTGTAGCAAAAAAGAAAAAAGCAGCTCCTAAGAAAAAAGGCAAAGCCCCGTCGCGTAAAAAGTCGAAAGGAAACTACGCTGCAGTAAAAAAAGGAAAAGGCACCGGCAAAAAAGCAGGTGGAGGAATGACCGCTAAAGGAGTTGCAAAGTACCGTAAAGATAATCCCGGCAGTAAGTTAAAAACTGCTGTTACAACACCACCGTCAAAACTTAAAAAAGGCAGCAAAGCAGCCAAAAGACGTAAAGCGTTTTGCGCAAGATCTAAAAGCTGGAAATCAGAAAGAGGATTAGCTGCGAGAAGAAAATGGAATTGCTAATATGAAAATAAACAAACCAAATTGCGGGTGTTTTAGTAAATACATGAAAACGCCTCAAATAGGAACTAAAGGATCTAAAGGTAGAAACGGGTGGGATGCAAAGCCTGTATTTAGAATAACTAATCCAGGTAGACGATGAAAAAAACTAAATCAAAAAAAGATGCTTGCTACTATAAAGTGAAAGGATCCTACAAAGTATTTCCATCAGCTTATGCGAGTGGTGCAATAGCCAAATGCCGTAAGAATAAAGGCAAGAAGTAATGGCTGTTCGTAAAACCGCTAAAGGCGCGTCTTTAAAAAGATGGTTTAAGGAGAAATGGACAGATGAAAAGGGTAATGCTTGTGGGTCTACAAAAAACAAGAAGACCAAGAAGTGTAGGCCATCAAAAAGAGTAAGCTCTAAAACACCTAAGACGTGGAAAGAAATGTCACCTGCTGAAAAAAGAAAAGCAGTTGCAGAAAAGAAAAGAACAGGGATGGGGAAAAGAACCTCATCATTAAAACGTAAAACCAAATCTAAAACCAAAAAAAAATGAAAAATTACGGAAAAGCAATGCCTGCTAAAAAAGCAGTTAAGAAAAAAGTAGTTAAGAAAAAGGTTTCTAAGAAAAAATGAGTAAGATAATTTCATGGCTGACCGGCGGTCTTATAAAAGAAGTGGGTAAAGTAATAGACAGTCTAACCACTACGAAGGAAGAAAAGCTTGAAATTAAAAAACAATTACAAGTTATTCTTGAAAAAGCCGAGGCTAATGCTCAAGTAGAGGTTACAGCAAGGTGGAAGTCAGACATGAGCTCTGATAGTTTTCTTTCAAAAAACATTAGGCCAATGGTATTAATATACCTGACGTTTATATTTTCTGTATTAGCATTTGCTGACGGAAATATAGGCCAATTTAAAATAGCCGAAGCATACATACCTATTTTCCAAACACTGCTAGTTACTGTTTACGGGGCATACTTCGTAGGTAGATCCTGGGAGAAAGGTAGAAAAATAATGAATAATAATAACAAATAGAGTAGCTTTACGTTATTACGCGTAATTATATAATTAATAAAAACAAAAATTATGGCATTTAAAATGACACCCGGGATTAAAGGTAATCCTTCTATGAACAGAATAAAAAATCTTGGCGCTTGCGGAGGGCCAAATCAACCACCGTGTGAACCTAGGTTTCAAAAAGAAGTAGAAGAAAAGCAAATGAAAGCTATGGATAGATCTTCTTCTTCTAGAAGCAAATCTGTTAAAGCAAAAATAAAACAGTCTCCAATAAAAGACGCTCCTGTTAAACCAGCACCAGCGCCAAAACTTCAAATTAACTTACCTAAAGGGTATGAGTTTAAAGATAAGCTTCAAAAACAAATGTTTTATGACATGTTTACACAGGCTATTGACAAGGGCAAGTATAAGACGCAGGAAGACTTAGATATGGCTATAATGACGCAACTTAAAAGAGGAGAAGGACCTGTAAAGCCAACAGATCCGGAGGGGCCTGTTGTTAAGCCACCTATTTTTGAGGGGCCTATTTTGGAGGCACCTATTAAAGGAGGGGGAGAGTTTGAAGCATCGCCTATCAAAAGTGTTATCAAAAAATAAAAATTAATAATTAACAATTAAATTAAATCAAAATGAGTAAAGTAAAAAAAATGGAAACAACCGCAAAAGCAATTACCAAAGACGAGTTAGAAAAAATAACTAAACTTCAAACAGAACTGCAATCTTATTTAGCAAACATTGGTGTGCTAGAAGTACAGAAAGCTAAAGCTATCTATCAAGTTAACATGCTCGAAAAAGATATGGACGAAGTAAAGAAGGATATTGAAGCTAATTACGGGGCAGTTAATATAAACCTTTCCGACGGAACCTACGAAGAAATAAAAGCGTAGGTTATGGATCATATTATAAGAAAGATTAGTATCGGGGCTGACTATAAAAACGAAGCAATGCATTACTCTGTTAAACAGACAGTTTACGGCGGTCACGAGATCTCTCATATATTATTCGAGAAGTCTGATAATTCTTATAATATATTTATAAAAAAGCAAGACGAGGTAATGCCATGGAAGAAGTTTAATTCTAACATGGCAATATCCGTTGAGTATGACTTGGAGTATTAATGCGGAGTATATATGATTTTATCGTAAAACCAGTCGGTAAAAGATACGATAACGAAGTAAAGGTCGGGGAGCATACCTTGGTGACGAATAGCTCTATAGAAAGTTTTAAGCATGTTAATAATATTGCTGAAGTGGTTGAAACACCTGCTGCTTTTGCAACACCAATCAAAAAAGGTGATTTGATTGTAATACACCATAACGTGTTTAGAGTGTTCTATGATATGAAAGGAACCAAAAAGAACAGCAGATCGTTTTTAAAAGATGGTTTGTTTTTTTGTGGTATTGATCAGGTATATTTGTATAAAAGAAAAAATATTTGGAAATCGTTTGGCGATAGGTGCTTTGTTGCTCCTGTTAAAAATAAAGACGTTTTAAGCAGCCAAAAAACAGCTGATCTTATTGGTATACTAAAAATAGGAAATAGCTCGTTAAAGAGCGCTGGAATCAATCCAGGAGACATAATAGGGTTTACACCTAATAGCGAATGGGAATTTGTTATAGATGATCAAATTATGTATTGTATGAAATCAAATGATATTGTTATAAAGTATGAACTCGATAGAAACGAAGAGGAGTATAATAGCCGCTGGGCGCAAGGCAATTAAAGAATTAGTAAAGGTAGCAGAGGAAAAGATCGTTGACTCAGATGAGGATATATCAGCTGACAGACTTAAAAATGCTGCCGCTACTAAAAAGCTTTGTATATTAGATGCCTTCGAAATATTAAATAGAATACAGGAAGAAGAAAGTATGATTAACGAAGCAACTAAGACTTCGGATAAACCTGTATTTAAAGGCTTTGCGGAAGGAAGATCTAAGTAATGGCTTACGAACAAGAATTATATAGTATAGTCAAAGACTATATTAGGCCTCAAGCGATTAAGAAAAAAAATCGTTACGCAAAGTGGGAATACGGTTATGATAAAGAGCATGATGTTGTTGTCATAAGTAAAACCGGTAAAATAGGGGATATATATTTGATAAGCGGAGTGCATATTGCGTTGCCGCTACTTCAAAATAAGCCTGCTAAAGGTATAAACAAATGGAAGGCGGTTGAATACCCAAAAGAATTAAGTAAAATAAAAACCGAAGCGGATTGGGTAAAATATCCAAATGCTTTTAAAGAAAAATGGCATGGGTATATTGACGAAGAGTTTAACAGGCGCGAAGAAGGCTTTTGGTTTTATAACCAGGATAAGCCTACTTACATTACTGGTACTCATTACATGTACTTGCAGTGGTCCAAGATTGACGTTGGGCAACCAGACTTTCGGGAATCAAACAGACTATTCTATCTATTCTGGGAAGCTTGCAAAGCAGACAGTAGATGCTACGGCATGTGCTACCTTAAGAACAGGCGATCGGGATTTTCTTTCATGGCTTCCGGCGAGACCGTTAACCAAGCAACAATATCTTCGGATGCTCGATTTGGTATACTGTCCAAATCTGGACCCGATGCAAAGAAGATGTTTACAGACAAAGTTGTACCAATATCGGTCAACTATCCATTCTTCTTTAAACCAATTCAGGACGGAATGGATCGTCCTAAAACAGAACTCGCATACAGAGTACCAGCCTCAAAATTCACAAGAAGGAAACTTGACGCCAACGCGGTACCAGAAGAAATCACGGGGCTTGACACCACGGTCGACTGGAAAAATACAGGAGACAACTCGTACGATGGTGAAAAACTAAAGTTACTAGTACATGACGAAAGTGGCAAATGGGAGAGACCTACGAATATACTTAACAATTGGCGAGTTACAAAAACCTGCTTAAGATTAGGTAGCCGAGTTATTGGAAAGTGCATGATGGGATCAACATCAAACGCGCTAGATAAAGGAGGTAAAAACTTCAAAAAATTATACGATAGTTCTGACGTAAAAAATAGGAACAAAAATGGTCAAACAAGAAGCGGTTTGTATAAACTGTTTATTCCAATGGAATGGAATTACGAGGGGTTCATTGACGAATATGGGTGGCCGGTATTTGAGACACCTAAAAAAGATACAAAAGGCCCCCATGGAACTTCTATTGAAGAAGGGGTTATTAATCACTGGGAAAACGAGGTAGAGGGATTAAAAGATGATCCAGATGCGCTGAACGAATATTATCGTCAATTTCCAAGAACAGAGCAACATGCGTTCCGAGATGAATCAAAACAATCTATATTTAATTTAACAAAAATATATCAGCAGATAGATTATAACGAAGAGTTGAAAAATAAAACGATGGTTACCCAAGGCAACTTTCAATGGAAAAACGGTATTAAAGATACTGAGGTAATATTTTACCCTAACAAAGACGGTAGATTTTATATAACCTGGGTGCCAGATCAACAACAACAAAACAACATAATAATAAAAAATGGTATTAAATATCCAGGAAATGAGCACATGGGTGCCTTTGGTTGTGACAGTTACGATATTAGTGGTGTCGTTGGCGGCGGCGGCTCTAACGGAGCTTTACATGGATTAACTAAATTTTCAATGGAGGACGTACCTCCTAATCATTTTTTTTTAGAATATATTGCAAGACCCTCCACTGCGGAAATGTTTTTTGAAGATGTACTTATGGCTATGGTGTTTTACGGTATGCCAATATTATGTGAAAACAACAAACCAAGACTGCTTTACTATTTAAAGCGTAGAGGGTATAGGGGCTTTAGTATTAATAGGCCGGATAAAACATATAATAAATTATCAGTGGCAGAAAGAGAAGTAGGGGGAATACCTAACTCAAGTGAAGATATTAAGCAAGCACACGCATCCGCAATTGAAACATATATAGAAGATTTCGTAGGAGAGAAAGTAGATGGTTATGGAGATGTCTATTTACAAAGAACATTGCAAGATTGGGCTAAGTTTGATATAAACAATAGAACAAAACACGATGCATCCATAAGCTCGGGGTTAGCTTTAATGGCTTGCAATAAGCACAGGTACACACCTAGAGCTGCCACGCAAAAAAAGGTGTATACTTTAGGATTTAAAAAATACAATAACGAGGGAGCTACTTCAAAAATAATATAATAAATGAATGTAAGTACAAATATTAATAGTCCATTTCCTGATCAGGTAGTAAGTGACGCTGAAAAAGCTACACTAGATTACGGATTACAAGTGTCAAGGGCTATTGAGCAGGAGTGGTTTAACTATGGCGGTGCCGGGTCAAACAGATACGCTGCTAACTGGAATAACTTTCATAACCTAAGGCTTTACGCTAGAGGAGAACAAAGCGTGCAAAAGTACAAGGATGAATTAGCTATTAATGGCGATTTGTCTTATCTTAATTTAGACTGGAAGCCAGTCCCGATACTTTCAAAATTTTCAAATATTGTTGCTAACGGTATTACACAAAAGCAATACGATATAACGTCTTACGCGCAAGATCCTCAGTCTTTAAAGAAAAGGACTGATTATGCCGAAGCTATAGCTTTTGATATGCAAACAAAAGACGCTAGAGCCATAGCTAATGAGATCATCTCTAATGACATGAGCAGGTCCGAAATATCTGAAAGCAATTTACCTGATTCTATGGAGGAAAGAGACCTCCACATGCAACTAGCCTACAAACCTGCTATAGAAATAGCTGAAGAAGAGGCTATAAATACTGTGCTAGCAACTAATGAATATGATTTAACCCGGGCTAGGGTAAACCAGGATTTAGTTAATATTGGGATAGGGATAACTAAAACATCGTTTAACCCAGCTGAAGGAATAGTTGTTGATTACGTTGACCCGGCTTATTGTGTATGGTCTTACACTGAAGATCCTAATTTTGAAGATATATATTACGTAGGAGAAGTTAAATCTATAACTATACCTGAGCTTAAAAAAGAATTTCCTTATATATCTGATAAAGAATTAGAGCGTATTCAAAAGTTTCCAGGAAATCGCAGAATGATTCGCGGCTTTGAAAATTACGATTATAATACTGTTCAAATATTATACTTTGAGTATAAAACATATACTGACCAAGTATTTAAAATAAAGAAAACGGATAATGGCCTAGAAAAAGCTATTGAAAAAACCGATCAGTTTAATCCTCCACCAAATGATAATTTTGATAGAGTAGCGAGGTCAATAGAGGTATTATACGAAGGAGCTAAAGTAGTTGGCACTGATATTATGCTTAAATGGGAAATGTCTGAAAATATGACTAGGCCACTAGCGGATACCACGAGAGTTGAAATGAGTTATTCAATGTCTGCCCCTAGAATGTACAAAGGTGTTATACAATCGCTTATAAGTAAGTGTATTGGGTTTGCTGATGTCATTCAATTAACACATCTTAAAATGCAGCAAGTATTATCAAGAATGGTTCCTGACGGAGTATTTTTAGATGTAGATGGGTTAGCGGAAGTTGATTTAGGTAATGGAACAAATTACAATCCACAGGAGGCATTAAATATGTATTTCCAAACCGGTTCGGTTGTTGGTAGATCAATGACACAGGAAGGGGATATGAATAGGGGTAAAGTCCCTATACAGGAATTATCTAGTTCTTCGGGTATTGGTAAAATGCAGTCTTTAATTACCGCATACAACTACAACATGCAAATGATTAGAGACGTAACCGGGTTAAACGAAGCTCGAGACGGAGCAATGCCTAACCCTGATGCTTTGGTCGGATTACAAAAAATGGCGGCAAATGCCTCAAACACAGCCACCAAGCATATACAAGATGCAAGTATACAATTAACATTAAGCACTTGTGAAAATATATCTC
>Ga0307489_10001606_pt1 | contig 14951 bp, 30 predicted proteins | sample SB12metaG_FD_202247 | JGI IMG/M metagenome (GOLD analysis project Ga0307489, IMG submission 202247) | Sea-ice brine microbial communities from Beaufort Sea near Barrow, Alaska, United States - SB 1.2 | ecosystem: Environmental > Aquatic > Marine > Coastal | place: USA: Alaska | collected... | reverse complement strand
GCGGGCGCCAAGGCGACCAAGGCATGGGCTTGTACTCGCTCACTTCAGAGCTCAACTTGAGGACCTTCGGGACACATCGCTCACTTCAGAGCCCAACTCGAGCACCTTAGGGCCACATCCACGGGTGTGTTTAGGTTACGTGGGGGACGAGGTAAGCTTAAGTTGAGCGGAAAAGAGCAAAGCATGCTCGAGTCGAGCGGAATTGGGAACGAGTGTAAGCCCCTGGGCCAAGGCGGCGGGGGCCCTGAAGCGCTCCGTGAGCGAGCGCTTCACAAACCCGGAGGATGACCCCACGGTGCCCGAGCTGTTGTCCCGCGCCATGCGCCGCCTGCGCACCGCGCTGACGCACTGCGACCCCGCCGAGATCAAGGTATGGCGGTGCAGGTTGACAGTATCAAAACCAATGTTGAAAGCGCCTATGGTTTCAGCGCTGGAAGCTAAAATATGAGGAACCGCCTTTGATAAGCTTTGCTTTCAATTTCAACTTGCGCCGCTACACCAAGGCGGCGACGGAGAACGGGTCGCGCAACGTGGCCGCTGTCAAGTCGAGCACCACCGCTACGGACTCGCTGCTGGAGCTCATCTGGGTCGGGCGGTGCAGGTTGACCCAATGAAACCCACGTTGAAACCGCCTGGAACGAAGCGCTTGAAACTACAATGTGATATACTGGTTTCAACTGTTGCTGTCAAATTCAACTTGCGCCGCTACATCTGGGCGGCGGAGACCTTCCAGGCGCGCGTCGACGGCGACGGCGACGGCGACGGCGACGGCGCGGGCGCCTCGCTCGCCGCCGCAGGGCGGGTCGACTGGCTGCACCTGACGCAAGATGCAGCGACGTCAAACGCCGCGAAGCTGCCGCAAAGCAGTGTCGGCGGAAAGCTGCCTCAAAGCAGTGTGGGCGGGAAGGTGCCGCAAAGCAGTGTGGGCGGAGCGGGCGCGGTGGGGGAGTCGGCGGGGGGGAAGGCGCGCAAGGGGGCGGGGTAGGGACTGACGGATAATGCTCGCCAGTCATCCAACGCACTTTGAACCCTCGTTTATTGAGTCACATCGCATCCTATGACGTAGCGAGAACAATCCGTCAGTCTCTAGGGCGGGGCGGCTGATGACCGCGCTGCGCGCTGTGCTCAAGGACGGCGACGGCAAGAGCATGCTGGCAGGAACACATCATCTCATCTGCGTTACAAGTCTAGTACGTGTGTTCGTGCGTTCAGGGGGTTGGTGTCGGTCTTCCTCCTCCTCATTCTCCTCCTCCTCATTCTCCTCCTCCTCGTCCTCCTCCTCCTCTTCTTCCTCCTCCTCCTCCTCCTCCTCCTCCTCCTCATCGTCGTTCTCGTCACCCTCCTCCTCCTCATCCTCCTAGTCATCATCCTCATCGTTGTCGTCCACGTCGGCCTCCTCCTCAGTCACTCTCCCAGTCGTCGTCCTGGTGGCGGTAACACGAAGAAGCCGTCCGAGTACGAGTACGAGTGCAACCCAGGAACCTGGAAACTAGGCGTGTTTTGGGAGCATACCTACGCTGAAATCGCCCAAAATTGAACAAAAACGCCCCAAATCGCCTCGTACCGAGCCCAGAACCTCCGGAACAACTGTGGTGCGTACCTGGCTCGGAACATTATTTAAAGAGTGCACTCGTATCGACCCTGGATGGTGGACTGCGCCAACTTTGCATACGACAACTTCATCTTCAAGGACGACGCGCACGCGCGCCAGCAGATGGCGGCGCACCCGCACATCGAGGGCCTGGCGTTCGCCGCGCGCGCCGTGGGCAGGGGCTTACACTCGTTCACGTCTCAGCTCAACGGAAGTGGTTTCCATGGAATATGGGGTGCATCTAAGGGTTGTTTAGGGGGTGTGTGGGGGTGCTTAAAGGGTATCAGGGGGTGCTTAGGGTGTATGTCGTGTCATAAACGGCTCAAGTTGAGCTGAATAGTGGACGAGTGTAAGCCCGTGGCCGTGGGGCGCCGCATGCTGGCCGGACAGTTCGGGTGCCTGCCCAGCCCCGACAACCTGCAGCCCGACGAGCAGCGCGCTGTGGAGCGGTACCTGCAGCGGGGTAGGGCGGTGCAGGTTGACAGCATCAAACTTCGTGTCGAAAGCGCCTGTGGTTTCAGCGCTTGAAGCTACAATATGATGAAACGCTTTCAGCCGTTGCTTTCAATTTCAACTTGCGCCGCTACATCGGGGGATCCGCCCGCAGCCCGTGGCGTGGGACGAGGTCACGGGCATTGGCTTACACTCGTCCACTTTTCAGCTCAACCTGAGCCGTTTTGGTCACAATTCCACTTGTCCCCCTGTCTAATAGACTGGGGGGAACTCATGCACCCAACGTATCCCACAAAATGTGCTTACGTTGAGCTGAAAGGTGAACGAGTGTAAGCCCCTGGTCACGGGCCTCAAGAAAACATTCGGGACCCTGGTGCCCCGGCTCGCCGCGCGCGTGGGCGACGCCGACGTCCTAGCGGAGCTCGCCGCGTTCAAGGCAGGGGCTTACACTCGTTCACGTTAGAGCTCAACTTGAGCAACTCCAGAACACATTAATGAGTTATATTTGGATTCCACGGTGGACAGAAGAGCTCATGTTGAGCTGAGATGGGAACGAATGTAAGCCCCTGGTTCAAGGCGCACGACAAAGTGGAATTCCCGCATGAGGCAGGGACCGGCAGACATTGCCATTGCCCGCCACGTCATCAGATACCGCTCAATTACAAACACGAGGGTTCACGATGCGTGTCGATGGCGTGATGTGGCGGGCAACATTTGGCAGGCCCTAGCAGGAGGGGGAGCTGCGCGTGGTGGCGGCGGTGGCGACGCTGTGCGGGCAGAAGGAGGTGGCGGAGTGGGGCGTCCGCGCGCTGGCGGCGTGCCTGGAGCGCGGCCCGGCCGACCCGTCCACTAAGGTAGGACAGTGCAGGTTGACCCTATCAAAATGACATTAAAACCGCCTGGATCTCAGCGCTTAAAACTAAAATATGATAAAACTGCTTACCATTTTGCTTCAATTGTGCTTTCAATTTCAGCTTGCGCCGCTACACCAAGGCGATGTGGAAGAAGCTGAAGGCGTTCATGAACCTGGAACCCGGCAGTGGTGATGATAAGTTCCTCCCGGCGCGGCTGGCGGCGCTGGTAGAGTCACCGCCCAGTAGGGTGGTGCAGGTTGACCCTATCAAACCCAAGTTGAAACTGCCTGGAACTAAGCGCTTGAAACTAAATTGTGATGAACCGCCTTCAAACTTTGCTTTCAACATCAACCTGCGCCGCTACCGCCCGGCGAGGAGGTGTGCTCGGACGCGCGGAACCTGGCGACGGGCGTCACGGCAGGGGCTTGCACTCGTTCCGATTTCAGCTCAACTTGAGCTCTTCTGTCCACCGTGTAACCCAACTTGACTCATGAATGTGTCCTGGAGGTGCTCAAGTTGAGCTCTAACGTGATCGAGTGTAAGCCCCTGCGTGACGGCGGAGGACGCCGCGGGCGTGCTGCGACTCCGCCACTTCCTCTGGGCGCTCCTCGGCAGGGGCTTACACGCGTCCACTTTTCAGCTCAACCTAAGCCGTTTTGGTCACACCTCCCCGTGTCCCCCTGTCTAATAGACTGGGGGAAAATCATGCACCCAACGCATCCCACAAAGTAGGCTTACGTTGAGCCGAAAAGTGGACCGGTGTAAGCCCCTGCTCCTCGGGCGCGAGCACCTGCGCTCGGTGGAGAGCCACTACGGCGACGAGGTGGTGCTGGCGGAGCGCCGGTATATGCTGGGCATGACGCGCCCGCAGCCGACGAGCGAGGCGGAGGTGACGCGCTTCGAGAAGATCTTCGAGGCAGGGCGGTGCTGGTTGACAGTATCAAAACCCGTGCTGAAAGCGCCTATGGTTTCAGCGCTTGAAACTACGATGTGATGGGACGCTTTCAAAGTTTGCTTTCAACTTCAACTTGCGCCGCTCCATCGAGGCGCTCGCCGTCAACATCAAGAAGCGCATGGTCAGCAAGGATGTGGGCAAGGGGCTTTCACTCGTCCACTGTTCAGCTCAACTTGAGCGCTTTGTATGGGATAGGCGGTGCGCGTAGGGATTGTTTAGCCCGTATTAAGGGGGTGTTGGGAGGTTTTTAGGGTATAAAGGGTGTGTTCTTGTGTCAGACACGGCTCAAGTTGAGCTCGGAAGTGAACGAGTGTAAGCCCCTGGATGTGGGGGACTCGATGCGGCGCGTGATGGAGATGCGGCGCGGCGCGGGGGAGGACGTGCAGCTGGTGGTGGCCGCGGCGCTGCTGGCCGTGGGCGACCAGGGGGTCTTTGAGGCAGGGCCTTACACTCGTCCACTTTTCGACTCAACTTGAGCGCTTCCTGTGGGATAGGGGTTGCGTCTAGGGGTTGTTGAGGGGGAGTTTAGGGGGAGTTAGGGAGTAACAGAGGGGCTATTTAGGGTGTATTTTGTGTCAGAACCGCTCAAGGTTGAGCTGAAAAGTGGTTGAGTGTAAGCCACTGGTTTGAGGCGCTGCCGCCGCGCTCCGCCGCGCGCCTGGGCGCCGACGCCGCGCGCTTCGACTTCACGGCAGGGGCTCACACTCGTCCACTTCTCAGCTCAACCTGAGCCGTTTCTGACACAAAACCACAGCCCTAACCACCCCCTAACACCCCCTGACACCTCTTAAACACCCCCTTACTACCCCCTAAACGCACCCCTTGTCCCGTAAGAAGCGCTTACGTTGAGCTGAAAAGTGAACGAGGGTAAGCCCCTGCTTCACGGACGAGCAGCGCAAGGCGCTGTGGCGCGCGTGCGTGGCCAAGTTGGACCCGGACCCGGACACGGGCACCCCCGCGGCGGTGAACGCGTTGGGCGCGGCGGAGGGAGTGGACCACCGCCGCCTCGACATGGCACGCGACCTCATCGTGGGGCCTGCCAGAAACGATTCATCTCAAAACGTCCCTCAACACATTTGCCAACCCTCGTTATTCTTTTGAGTGCCGCCCGCCTGATGAGTCCGAACAAGGGCCGGTAAAGTGACCCCAGAATTTACCGGTTAACAGACTGTAAAAGTGCTTCAGTGTTTAGGGTTGAGGTCTCAGGGTCTTATTTTCACGAGATGCCCCCCCTGATACCCACCTAATACCCCCCTAACCTATCTGATGTGGTGAGGGCATGTTGTGGCGGGCGCTACCTGCGGGTGGGCGCGGTGGACCCCGCCAACGAGGCCATCATCCACGGCGAGCCCTGCGTCGCCGCGCTGCTCACCAGCCTGTGGTCCGCCATGTGTCAGCAGTGTACGGCTCAGTCAAAAATGCTAGCCACGTCATCGACCGCGTTGTAAACCCTCGTTTACTGACTCAAACTACCCACGCAGTTTCCAGGGTAACTCGAATGGCGGTCCCCAATTCTTGAGAAATAGACGGTCGAATCGCCATATTGTACCATTGTATGGCAAATTTGACGGTCTATTTACTCAAGGTCTCAAATTCGAGACGCGTTGACCGCCATTTAAGGTACCGTGGAGAACTGCGAAGTACCTCCTATGAGGTGGCGAGCAGTACTTACTGGACCCTGCATGTAGACCTGGGCGAGTTTCGGCGCGAGTACAGCGCGGAGGTGGTGGAGGCGGAGCAGCGGGTGGTGCTGGGCGGCGGCGGCGCCGCCGTGGGGTGTACCGACGCCGCGCACGCCCAGGCGCTGCTCGCGCCGCTTCAGGTCATCAGCGGCATGGCGGCGCAACGGTTCATGTCCAACGACTTCCGCGCGTCGTGCCGCGACTTCGCCACGGTAGGGCGGTGCAGGTTGGACCGATGAAGCCCACGTTGAAAGCGCCTGCAACTAAGCGCTTAAAACTACAATATGATGTACCGCCTTCAAACTTTGGTTTCAAATTCAAGTGGTGCCGCTACACCACGCTGGAGAACCCGCCCGCCGTGCTGCTCCGCACCCTGGTTGGGCGGTGCAGGTTGACCCTATCAAACCCACGTTGAAACCGCCTGGAATTAAGCTCTTAAAACTGAGATGAGGGATATGGCAAACCGCTTTCAAATTTTGCTTACAAATTCAACTTGCGGCGCTACACCCTGGCCGCCGTGTTGACACTGCTGGACTGCCGTGCCGTCACGGACTTTCTTCCTCCGCTCACCATGCTGGCAACGGGCAAAACCCCGGCGGGGAATCCCAAGGTGTCGCTCGCCGCGTTTTTCCGCCAGGTGGACACCGACATGAGCGGCGCGCTGGACGCCGGTGAGCTGAAGCGAGCGCTGCGCGCCATCGGGCTGGGCGCGGAGCAGGCGGAGGGGTCCATGGCCACGCTGGACACGGACGGCGACGGCAAGGTCACGCTGCTGGAGTTCGAGGCGGGGCTAGGGCCTGCAGCGCGGCGGGCGCTGGAGGCACAGCTCAACGCGGAGGGGCGCTTGGACTCCTTCCGCCCGCTGGTCGACGTCGCGCGCGTGTTCCAGCAGTTGGACCAGGACGGCAGCGGCACACTCAGCGCCGCGGAGCTGGGGGCGGCGCTCCATGCGCTGGGCGTCGTAGGTGTGGACCTGGCGGAGTGCATGGCGGGGTTCGATGAGGACGCGGACGGCGAGGTGAGCCTGCAGGAGTGGCGCGACAACCTCACACCCCGCACCAAGGCGCTCATGGCCAAGAGGCTGGACCACAGGGGGCTAATCGCGGGTGTGCCGCCCAGGCTGGAGGGGGAGGGGGAGGCGGAGGCGGCGGGGGCGGGGGTGCCCGCGGCGGAGCCCCCCGCGCCGGTCGCGGCGGCGGCGGCGGCGGAGGCGGGGGACCCACTGGACCCACTGGGGTCGCTGAGCGCCGGGGAGAAGGGCGCGCTGTGGGACGCGATCCGCCTGGCCGTTGACCTGGACCCGGCCTCCCCTACCTTCTTCCCCACCCGCCTCGCCGCCGTCGCCGCCGGCCCCGCCATCCACCTCACCCGGGTCCAGGCCGCCGCCGAGCTGCTCAAGGTAAGGCAGTGCAGGCTGACCCTATCAAACCCATGTTGAAAGCGCCTGGAATTACTCACTTGAAACTAAAATATAATACACAGGTGTCAAATTTTGGTTTCAAATTCAACTTGCGCCGCTTCATCAAGGGCGTGTCCTCCGCCGAGCTGAACGGCAGCAGCGGGCTGGGCGACGGCCTGCTGAACCACGCGCGTTGCGTCATCGGCATGAACTCGCTCAAGTGCATCATCTCCCCGCCCGACACCGCCGCGCACGACGCCAAGGTTTGGCGGTGCAGGTTGACCCTATCAAGCCCACGTTGAAAGCGCCTGGAACTAAGCTCTTGAAACTGAAATATGTTGGATCGCTTTCAAATTTTGCTTTCAATTTCAACTTGTGCCGCTGCACCAAGGCGGTGGCGCACGTCACGCGCGACTACCTCAGCCTCGGAATCAAGGCGGCGCCCCAGACGCTGGGCAGGGGCTTTCCCTCGTCCATTTTTTTGCTCAACTTAAGCGCTTTCTGTGGGGTAGGGGGTGCATGTAGGGGTGGTTTAGGGGGTGTTAGAGGATATTGAGGGGTAGGCTTCATTTTGTGTCAGAAAAGGCTCAGGTTGAGCTGAAAAGTGGACGAGTGTAAGCCCCTGACGCTGGGCGAGAGGGAGCGGCTGCTACCCGCCTTTGAGAGCCTCGCGGTGTCCACCGCCCACGCGTTCCTGGACCAGGACATACTCCGCGCGCTGCTGGCAGGGCCTTACACTCGTTCACGTTAGAGCTCATCTTGAGCAACTCCAGGACACTTTCAGGGTTAACTTGGATTACACGGTGGACAGAAGAGCTCAAGTTGAGCTAAAATGGGAACCAGTGTAAGCCCCTGGCTGCTGGACCTGCGACTGACGCGGCAGGAGGTGTCCGCTACCACCGTACGTCTCATGGTAGGGCGGTGCAGGTTGATCCTATCAAACCGACGTTGAAAGCGCCTGGATCTATTCTCTTGAAACTAAGATTTGGATGAACCGGTTTCAAACTTTGCTTTCAATTTCAGCTTTCGCCACTACGTCATGGCCGCGCTCACCGTGCTGACGGGCGCGCACGACGTGGTCGCCATGCTGGAGCAGGAGCCGGGGCTGGTGGAGTGCACGACCAAGGCAAGGCGGTGCAGGTCAACCCCATAATCCCCACGTTGAAACCGCCTGGGACTACCCGCTGGAAACTAAAATACATTAGACTGCTTTCAAACGTTGCTTTCGAATTCAACTTGCGCCGCTACACCAAGGAGGGCAACGCGCGGCTGTGGGCGGCGGTGCGCGGGGCCATCGAGGTGGAGCCCGCGCGACCCGGCTTCCTGCCCAAGGTGGGGACAACCTAATGTATCCCGCCACGTCATCCAGCGCACTATGGACTCGTGCTTCTTGAGTTGAATGGCATCCAATGACGTGGATAGCGATGTGAGGCAGGCCCTGGCCCGGGGAGCTGGTGTCGGCGGCGGAGAGCGGCAGCGTGGCGGCAGGGGCTTACACTCGTCCACTTTCCAGGTCAACATAAGAACCTTGCGTGGGAAAGGGGGTATTTATGGGGGGATTCAGGTAATATTTAGGGCGTGTCTAGGGGTTGTTAGGGGGTATTGGGTGCTTTCTAAGGGTGTATTCTGTGTCAGAAACGGCTGAAATTGAGCTGAGAAGTGGACGAGTGTAAGCCCCTGCGTGGCGGTGCCGGCGCCGCACCTGGCGCTGATGGAGGCGTTGGCCGCCGGCGTGGACCCCAAGCACGCGCATAAGGAGCGCCGCGTCGCCGTGCGCTGCGCTTATGCGCACGTGTGGTGCATCATTGGCCTGCACAGCGTGCGCGCGTTCCAGGGCTGAGGTGTTAGGCTGGGCTTGGAACCTGATGTCCGGTGAAAACAATGTAATACTTCGAGGCCCGCGGCCCTCTACTTCGAAATCGGGACGCCAATGGCCAAATCGCCACACGACGTCAGCGGTGAATTGATCAGGCAGGTGGATGCCGTCCGGCCTCCGTCGGATGCGAAACCGAGTAGCTCTAGCTATCATAGTATTTAAATTTGAATACAAATATCCTATTGCCACTTAAAGTGCGCGTGCTGTGCGCTGCTCACCAAATGCACACATCCACCTTTTCGCTGCTTGCCTGAAACTGATAATAAAGCCAGCCCGCTCTTCGTCACTACCCGATCCCTATCCCAGCCGTGTGTTCTGCTTCTCCTCAACCGCCCCGGCCCCCCCGCCGCCACCGCCGCTGCCGCCCGCACCACTGCCGCCCCCCCCGCCCTCTGTGCCGCCGCCGTCGCCCGCCACCTCCCCATGGATCCCCGACCGGAGCTGCTCGAGCTCGAGGCTGGCGCGCGCCACCTCCGCCTCCTTCGCGCGCACCTCGAGCTCCGCCTCGTCTCGCCCCGCCGCGGCCGGCTGCCCCTGCTCCTGCTCAACACCCTGTCCGGCGACCACCTCGGCGTTCGAAGGGTCCATACTAGGGTCGATCCCCTCCACCCGCGTCGCCGCCCCCGCCCCCGCCGCCGCTTCCGCCGCCGCCACCTCCGTCGCTTCCGCCGCCGCCGTCGCCTCCGCCGCCGTCACCGTCGTCGCCTCCGCCGCCGCCGCCGCATCGGGGTCCGCGGCCGCGGCGACGGCGACGGCAGCGGGGGCGTCCAGTGCCAGCTGTGCCTCCCCGTCCAGCTCGTCCCTCTCGCCCGCCTCCGCCCGCGCCATGGCTCGCGCTGTCGCCGTCCCCACCGTCACGGGCATCGCATCCGGTAATAATATATCACGCGCAGTGTTCGGTTCCGCGACCACCGCCTGTTGGGTACCACCCTGGCCCCGCAGGCGGAGATCCTTCAACATCGCCGAGCCACCGTTGAGGATCACCGTGGTGTAGCGGCGCAAGCTGAATTCGAAAGCAAAGTTTGAAAGCGGTTCATCATATTATAGTTTCAAGAGCTGAAACTGTAGGCGCTTTCAATGCGGGGTTTGATAGGGTCAACCTGCACCGCCCTACCGTGGGTGGTTCGGGCGGCGGCGGCGCGGGCGGCGGCGCGGCGGGCGGGCCGCGCCGCACCAGGTCCATCAGCAGCTTCTGGTGCACCGTCACCTCCCGCGGGTCGTCCACCGCCGCCCACCAGGGTCATGCCGAACAAGCGCTCGAACCCACATCGAACATGCCCGCATGACATGCATTCAGGGTGAACACTCGTACTTACAGACGACGCGCGGAGGAGGAGGATATTCAATGTCGGTCGAGTGCTTCTTCTCAACACCCCCCCAGGTTTAGGATCTAGGTATTAGGGTTTAGGGATTAGGGTTTAGGGTTTAGGGTTCAACACCCCCCCTGCCAGGTGCTCCTCCAGCGCGGCAGCCATGTACGCCGCGCCCTCCTGCGGCTGCGCCCCCCGCTCCCCCCCCAGCCCCAGCCCCATCGCGCCCACCTCGAACCCGCTCACGTCCTCCACGGCGGGCTTCCTGGTCTTGCCGCGGATAAACGCCGGGAGGAGCCGGTCGGCGCCGCGCGTGGGGCCCACCCACCGGTACCGGGTCGTGGCTTTCGCCGGCGAGCTATCCGCGGCGGCAGCAGCGGCGGCGGCGGCGGCGGCGGCGGAGGCGGCAACTGTCGCGACGGTCATGTGTAGTCTAGCGTCGGCGAGTGTCACGTCACCTGCGTCGTCAGCGCCGCCGCCGAGCCCCGCAGTAGTGGCGGTGTGGGCGGTGGCGGTGTCGACGGGAATGTGCCCCCCCGCGGGCGCGGTGCGGCGCACCACCGGCATCCGCTCCATGGTGTAGTGGCGCAAGTTGAATTTGAAAGCAGATTTTGAAAGCAATGTCTCGCGTTATAATTTCAAGCGCTTGCGTCCAGGCGCGCTCAACGTGGGTTTCATAGGGTCAGCCTGCACCGCCCTGCCATGGTGTCCACCTCGATGGACGCGGCGGCGAAGACGACGACGAAGAGCAGCGCGGTGACCCAGGCCGTGGTCCACCGCGACGGGCCCATGCTGTAGCGGCGCAAGTTGAAACTGAAAGCAAAAATTGAAAGCGGTTCATCATATTTTAGTTTTAAGCGCTTAATTTCAGGCGCTTTCAACATGGTTTTTGACTACAGGGTCCCCTGCACCGCCCTACCATGCGCCACACCCACGCCACCTGGCGCTGCCACCTGTTCCTCTTCTCCGCCGACTCGCGTGCCGCCGCGCGTGCCGCCGCACGCTCCAACTCGCCCGAGGGTCACGTGCTCAAGGTAACGCTCACCACATCGTATGAAAATAGGGTTTATGCACCCCGACAGCTGTGCACGAGGGCGTATGAAAATGCGGTGGACGGGGTGGCGAGGGCGAATTCGTTTGACATGTGTCCCCGCCTCGTCATCGGTCTGCATTTCCATCAGGCGCTGCATGCGCTCGCCCCGCAGCCGTTTATTCCTGTCGTCCGACAGCGACCGCGCGTGGTCGCGCTGGTCCTGTGCCGCCATGTACCGCGCGATGGAGTCCGCCTCGTGCCGCGCCGCGCCGCGCCGGTTACGCTCCACCTCCTCGCGTGCCTGCCGGTACAGCATTGCATATATTGCTCACCGCGTCATACGATAGGATGCCGTATGAATTGGATGAATCAAGACACGAGGCTTTGCAGGGTGGTGGCTGACACGGCGAGCGATATATGGCAGGGTTGGGGTTCACCTTGCGCTCGTCCTGCATGCGCGCCAGGCGCTGCGGGTCGTAGAAGCCCTCCGCCACGCGCGTGCGCTCGAGCTCCGCCACGTGCTTGGCGCGCTCGCTGATGCTGGCGATCTGCCTCATGCGGCTCATCTCGGCGCGGTCCCGCGCCTCCGCCTCCTGCGCATCCACCCGCGCGTCCGCCTCCCGCACCATCGCCTCACGCCAGGGGCTTACACTCGTTCACTTCTCAGCTCAACTTGAGCGCTTTTTATGGGTGTGGGATTGTGTAGCCCATGCTAAGGGGGTGTTAGGAGGTGTTTATGGTGTGTAGGGTGTTTGTGTGTGTCAGACACGGCTCTAGTTGAGCTGAAAATTAAACGAGTGTAAGCCCCTGCCTCACGCTCGCGCATCTTGCGGGTGTATTCGTCGAGCACCACTTGCTGCTGTTCCTGTTCCGCCGCGTACGGTTGGCCGTCCGGCCTCGACATTTGGGTCTCTGGCGATGCGGTGCCCACTCTTCAAAGAATTGGTGTTGTGTTGCGACCCTCGAGGGGGAGGGCGCCAGGATTTGGATGGCGGCGGCGGTGGCGGGGAGGAGGGGGGGGGGTCGCGACAGGACACGCCGTGCACGGTGTCGTGTAAGGTCGCGCCACGGGCAGGGCTTCACTGACGTGCCAGTCTGGCTACTCTGTAGTTCCCTTTGCCATCTTTCAGTTGGGTCGTTTTATCCCTTGAGCAGGTGGCGTCGACGGAGGCTCCGAGTCTACCACGGCGGGGTGCCGCCTGGGAACCGTCGGTGACACTTCACGCGTTGCTGGGCTGTGTCGAGGTGCCGCCTTCGAAAGTTGCCGCTGAAGACGAGAGTGACTCCCAATGGAGAAGGTCCCTCCTCCCCCGAACTTGACTGTTGCAGGAAAGCTACAAGGCTTCGAAAGCTGACGCACGCCGACCGCCATTGCCTTGTTGTAAATTGAAAGTGGGGCACCCGCGCCGGTGGGCCGCTCACACCGCACGGCGTCGAGCTGGGTCGACACCTGCAGCACGCACCGAGTGCGAAGGCGTTTCCAGAGGAGGTGACAGCCCGGCGCGACACTGATTGCGCCGGGACAACGAGCGCGAGGCGAGCCGAGAAGAGATCCTACCAGGGGCTCTATTGTCTACTCAAGAGAGGAGAGAGTTCTCTGCACTGCTAACTCGCTCAGCTGAGTGTCCGCCGAGGGTCGCAGCGAAGTAAAGGGGGGACGTCGGCCTTCTCTGCGCTAGAACCAAAGCGAAGGGACACAGTCCAGAACATCCCTCAAAGATAGCTGGTGGCGTCCACGCTCCACCATCAGAGAACCCTTCTTGCCTTGCAACAAGAGACCTTGGGGTGCCCAGCGCCGATGGCTCCTAAACGCGGCGCCGGGCGAGGGGCGAAGGGGCAGCGCGGCGCGAAGGTGCGTGCCGGTCGATGCCGCGCCGCCAACATACTCTGATCACTCCGCCCAAAGTTGGCTCTCGAGAGCGCTGCGCGTTCGCATGTCCCCCTCCCTCACTGCCTTCACTTCCTTGGCGGTGCCCAGGAAACGAAGCAACCCACTATCCCACTTGTGTGCACCTCTTCTTCGTTCCAACTGGAAACGAAATGGACCCGAGACCCCTCCTCACTCACCCTTCGCCTCTTCCTCGTCCGCCTCACTCCTCCTCCTCTACCTCCTCGTCCTCCTCACGCACCCTCCTGCTCCTCCTCCTGCTCCTCCTCCTCCTCCTCCTCTTCCTCACTCACTCTCCTCATCGTCCGTCCGTCGCCCCAGGCTGCCAAGCCCGACGGGTCCTCCGACGTCTCCGCCGCCCTGCGCCGCGCGCTCGAAGGCGACGGCGACCTCGACGGCGCCGCCACGCTGCTGCTCTGCGGCGCGGGCGGCGCGCACGCCCCGTGCCCGCCCTCGTGCAAGGGCAACGCCAAGCGCCCCGACTGCGTGTGCGGCCTGGTGCCGCCCCAGGCAGGGGCTTACACTCGTTCACTTCTCAGCTCAAGTTGAGCGCTATTTATGGGATAGGGGGTGCGCGTAAGGATTGTGTAGCCCGTGTTAAGGGGGTGTTTATGGTGTTTAGGGTATTTTTGTGTGTCAGACACGGCTCAAGTTGAGCTGAAAAGTGAACGAGTATAAGCCCCTGGCCCCAGGGCTCGTTCCGCAAGAAGGGCCTGTGGTAGGGCCTGCCGCTTATCATTGCTGGCCGCCACGTCATCCAACGCACTTGGGGCACTCATTCATTGAGTTAAACGGCATCCTGTGACGTGGCGAGCACTATCCGGCAGGCCGTAGGGTGCGGCAGAAGGATCAGACGATGGTGCTGGGGTCGATGGCAGGGGCTTACACTCGTTCACTTTTCGGCTCAACGTAAGCGCTTTCTGTGGGATAGGGGCTGCATTTAGGGGTTGTTTACGGGGTGTCAGGGGGTATTAGGGGGTGGTCTGGGTGTATTTTGTGTCAGAAACGGCTTACGTTGAGCCGAAAAGTGGACGAGTGTAAGCCCCTGGTCGATGGGCGCGGACCCGGCCACGCTGGTGCGTGCCAGCGCGGCGCACCCCGCGGGCCTCAAGAACCTGGGCAGGGGCCTACACTCGTCCACTGTTCTGCTCAACTTGAGCGTTTTGTATGGGATAGGGGATGAGCGTAGGGGTTGCGTAGCCTGTGTTAAGGGGGTATGAGGTGGTCTTTAGGGGGTGTAGGGTGTTTTTGTGTGTCAGACACGGCTCAAGTTGAGCTGAAAAGTGAATGAGCACAAGCCCCTGAACCTAGGCAGCACCTGCTACGTGAACGCCGTGCTGCAGTGCCTGTTCGCCATACCCACCTTCCGCGCCCGCCTGTACAACCTGGACCAGGACCCTACGGACGCGGACGGGGACGGGGCAGGGGCTTACACTCGTTCACGTTAGAGCCCAACTTGGGCAACTCCCGGACACCTTCATGAGTTAAGTTGGGTTACACAGTGGACAGAAGAGCTCAAGTTGAGCTGAAACCGGAACAAGTGTAAGCCCCTGGAACGGGGCGGCCGATTCCCCCGTGCGGATCCTGCGGCGGCTGTTCGCGGCGCTGCAGAGCGGCAGGGGCTCACACTCGTCCAGTTTTCGGCTCAACGTGAGCACATTTTGTTGGATACGTTGGGTGTATGACTTTCCCCCAGTCTATTAGACATGGGGGGACGGGAGGTGTGTCCAAAACGGCTTAGGTTGAGCTGAGAAGTGAACGAGTGTGAGCCCCTGCAGAGCGGGCGCCGCAAGTTTGTGGACCCCGCGGCGTTCGCGCGCAGCCTGGCGCTGGAGACGGGCACGCAGCAGGACGGCCAGGAGTTCCTCAAGCTGCTGCTCACGTTCCTGGTGGGACGGTGCAGGTTGACA
>Ga0307489_10001605_pt1 | contig 14959 bp, 23 predicted proteins | sample SB12metaG_FD_202247 | JGI IMG/M metagenome (GOLD analysis project Ga0307489, IMG submission 202247) | Sea-ice brine microbial communities from Beaufort Sea near Barrow, Alaska, United States - SB 1.2 | ecosystem: Environmental > Aquatic > Marine > Coastal | place: USA: Alaska | collected... | reverse complement strand
GACGCTTCTTTACCGGAAAACGTCCTAAATCGCCAACTTCGTCCAATTCCTGCCAAGGAAATCGGTCCATTTTTTGCACCATTCCATTAGTGGGGCGGGCGCCCGGGTGTATGACATTTATAGACAAGCCGGCGTTTTGAGCTATATTGGTTGTGAGTTAGAGGTCATTTTACCTGAAGACAAATATGTTTTCGATCGCGGGCTTGTCTTAAACGTCAAATCAGAAACTGCTTCTTAATTTGAGCTTCAATTTCGACTTGCGCCGCTACACCATGGCAGTGGCTTATAAGGAGGAGCTCAAGAAACGGCTGAAGCTGGAGGAAGGCAAGCCGGTGCCGGTGCCGGTGCCGCACTTGTTCATCGATGACCAGGCAGGGGGGGTTTGAGACCGACAGACGTTGAATCTCCTCCTCCTCCTCCGCCGCCCATCTGTGTGAGCAATCACCCGGAAGGTCAGCCATGATCCGATCTCCGTTTCAGTGCTGGTTCTCAAGCAACCGACGCCGACAGTTTTACTCCTCCTCCACGTGACCCTGCTGACAGGTGATTGCGGGCGGGGACGATCTGGATGACATGGCGGCGGAGGGTCTGCTCAAGGAGCTTCTGATGGAGAAGGGGCGGACCTCCAAGCGGGCCGCCACGTCAGCGTGTGAGGCAGGGGCTTCCACTCGTCCACTTATCACCTCAACCTGAGCCGTGTCTGTCTCTGAAACCCTTCAACTGACCCAACGTATCCCACAAAAGGTGCTCACGATGAGTCGAAAAGTGGACGAGTGTAAGCCCCTGGTGCGAGGGGTGCGGCGGCAAGGGGTTCGTGATGTGCGACGCGTGCCACGGTAGAGCGGTGCAGGTTCACCCCGGGTTGACCCCGGATCGACCCCGGGTTGACCCCGGGTTGACAGCGCCTGGTTTCAGCGTTTGAAGCTAACGTACGATGAAGCTGTTTCAAGCTTTGCTTTTAAGCTTTGCTTTTAAGCTTTGCTTTTAAGCTTTGCTTTCAATTCAACTTGTGCCGCTACGCCACGGCTCCATGCGGGTGGTGATGGAGGACTCCAACACCGGCGAGGAAATCGAGCGGCGCTGCCCTTGGCAGGGCGGTAAACGTTGACAGCCACATAAACCGTGTAGAACGCCCTTTACTCGCAGCTCATCACCTGTTTCCAGAAACCACTGATTTCGGCAAACACGCCCGTTTTCAAGCGTCGAATGTGGGCTATTTTGGGCAAAATAAAACGTTTTCGGACATCTGTTTCCTGGAAACGGCTTGTGGGCTACTCTCGTATGGTTTCAGCGTTTGAAATTATATATTGCTCCAAACTGCTTTCAACTGTTGCTTTCCAATTCAACTTGCGCCGCTACACGTTGGTGCAACGAGGTGGGCATGTCCGAGTGCGACAGGTGCGTGCCGAAGTTCGCGCGCACACGCCCCAAGCGACCGAGTAACGGTGGCAAGCTGGCAACACACCAGCCGTCTGTTTAGTGGCAACAGAGCAGCCGCCTGTTTAATGGCAACAGTGCAGATGATCCGCCCACTTTTAGCCACGTATTATGGTGGATGGTGTTGGTGTGATGCTCACCATGTGAGCGCCTTGGGGCTCGATGACTGCCGCCTTTCAAGTGGCAACAGAGCAAATGTACCGCCGTCTTTGTAGTCACGTATACTGGTGGTTGGGGTTGATGTAATGCTCACCATGTGAGTACCTTTGGGCTTGATGACCGCCGCCTTTTCAGTCACGTATTATGATGGATAGGGTTGGTGTAATGCTCACCATGTGAGCGCCTTGGGGCTGGGAGAACGAACCTTATTACTGTAGTTTTTACACAAACCCAGGCGGTGGCATTAAACCCGTGGGACACGTGAACAGAGGTGAATGGATGAGAAGGGTCAAGCTCCAACGCAGGGGTCATGTCGTAAGTATCACGGGTCAGATGCACCCTAGCCTGTGCTGTACGATGATCGCATACCTCGACTCGAGCTATTTTATGTGTTTCCTTTTCGGCAATTTTATATCAACAAGTTTACGCATTTCAAGCACCTCGCTGTGTCCGGTTCTAGTACTCGTACTCGTAGCGCGGGGGCGGCGGCGGCGGCGGCGGCGGCGGGCCGGACCCTGCCCCGGCCGGTCGGCGCGAGTGTGAACCAGTGTAGTAACCCGCGTAATACCACGCCTTGATGTAGGGGCGCAAGTTGATATTATTGAAAGCAAAGTTTGAAAGCGGTTCAACATATTTCAGCTTCAAGCGCTGAGCTGACACCAGGCGTTTGCTTAAACGCAGGTTTCGGGTTTGAGCTTGCATCGTCCTACCATGAGTAGGTTGGCGAGCTCGTCCACGTCCTGGTCGGTCGGCGGGGGCATGTCCGTTTGCGCCGCGTTGAAGGCAGCTGCGGCCTCCCGCGCCGAGCGCCCGGTGTCATGCGCGGGCGGCGGCGGCGGCGCGGGGGGGCGGCCGCCGGAGGGGCGGGGGGAGTTGACGGTGCCCGGAGGAGGGGGGGTGCCTTGCGCGGAGGCGGAGGGGTGGTGCGCCGGGGGGTGGGGGGGGAGGGCGGAGGGGGTGTGGGGGGGGTGGGCGTAGAGGGGGTTGGGGGTGTGGTGCGGTTGGTGGGGGTGGTGGGGATGGTGTTGGGGTTGGTGGGAGGGGGGGTGATGGGGGTGGTGGGCGTGGGGGTCGCGGGCACCATAGAGGTAGCGGGTGTCATTGGGGTGGTGGGGGTGGGGGGGATGCCGAGGAGGAGCAGAGTTGTGATGGGTTCCGCGATGCCCGTCATGACCGTAATGCCCGTCATGACCGTAATGCCGGGCAGGCGGAGGAGGACCGCCGTAGCCGCCGTAGCCCCCATAGCCGTTGTGACCGCGGTAGGCCGGGGCTGGGGCGGGGGCCGGGGTCGGGGCCAGCGCCGGGTCATAGGTGCCGTAATCGCCGTACCCGTAGGGGTAGGACGCCGACTCTCCACATCGCAGGGCCCCACACTTGCGTCCTGACTGTTTACTCATAGTACACCGGTGTATCCGTACACACTCGCCGCATCCTCCTCCCTGGCCTGGCCACTCGTTCCCTGTGCAGCTGTGTTTGTCTCCCAAACCACTCGAGGAGTCGCAATGTTGTGCCTCGAGGTGGTCGGCCCAACCAATTAAAGCATAGCAAGTTAATAAATCGGAGGTGCTTGGAAGGGGACTGGTGTACGAGTGTAATACCCTGCCCCAGTTCTGTGTCTGACGCGGCGGCGTCGGCGGCGGGGGTTGCTGTGAGGCATAATACGCTTCCCATTCTGCGGCAGTACCGCCGCCGCCGCCGTCGCCGCCGGAGGCATAATAGGCTTCCCATTCTGCGGCAGTACCGCTGCCGGCGGCGGCGGCGTATGCTTCCCATTCAGCGGCAGTGCCGCCGCCGCCGCCGCCGCCGCCGCCGCCGCCGGTTCGCTCGTCGTGTTGGGCATACCCCGCCCCGCTCCACTGGCTGCCGTGATACGCGGCCCACTCGGCAGAGTAGTCATAGGTGCCGTCAGGGGCGGCCTGGGACGCTTCCGCCTCAGCCGCCGCCTCCGCCTCAGCCGCCGCCTCCGCCTCCGCCTCCGCCGCTGCAGCCGCCGCTGCAGCTGCCACTGCCGCCGCTGAAGCCGCCGCCGCCGCAGCGTGTTTGGATCCCGATCGCGGAGGGGTCGTAGAAGCTCCCATTCCGCCGCCGCCGCCGCCGCCGGGGGACGGCGACTGGCGGGCCTCACGCAGCCGCGAGGCCCCCGCACCAAGGTTGGAGGTGGGCGCCGGGGTTTGCAGCCTCGACTGCTGCTGCGTCTGCGGTGGCGGCGAAGATGTCGAACCTCCACCTCCTCCTCCACGTCCACCACCACTCCCGCCGCCGCCGCTGCCACCGCCGCCGCCGCTACCGCCGCCACTCCCGCCGTCGCTTCCGCTACCGCCGCCGCCGCCGGTCTTCCCCTTGCGCGCCGCACCCCCCACGCTCGGCGACAGCGTGATGCTCCCGGCCTGGCTGCCGACCAGTTTATGCGCCCGCTTGTACCTTTCAACAGCCTCGTTATACGCATCCATCAGCGCGCTGTCGTCCCATACGTCAGCGCCGTCGGACCCGCCGCCGCCGCCGCCGCCGCCGCCTCCACCGCCGCCGCCGCCCAGGGTCTGGTGCATTATCAGCAAAGAGTCAGGGAACGATTGGCCGGGGAAGAGGACGTGGCGAGTGTTTACCGGGTACACCACTGGTACAAAATGACCAAACAATCAGGGAACGAGTGGTCAGGCCCCGCCGCCGCCGCCGCCGCCGCCGCGGTTGAGGCTATCGTTCGGCGGCGCGTAAACATACCCGTCGGTCTCGAGGCTCATGCCCGCCAATGACTGACCAATACTCACGTAGCTCATCCTCTCCGCCGCCCCGCGCGCGCCCCAACCGATCTGAGGATCCCCTTCAGCCGTTCCCGATGTGTGCAATGATGGTTTCCAGCGTCCCCTCGCCGCACAAGCGCGTGATCCAACAACTCCCGGTCCAGCTCCTGGTCTGTGCCGATGAAAGGAGAGAGCGATACAGCGTGTGACGTCCACGGCTACGGCTGCGGCTGGGAAAGTGCGCGCGCGTTCGAGCGCGGCGGCTACACCAACAATCCGTAATCGCAGAAATCCAGGTGCCGCGCCGACCGGCCGCTGTTCAGCTTTCTTGATTTTTTTGGCTCCGCACGATTGTACGATGTATGGGTGCCGACGCGCGACGACGGTGAGAGCATGCCGCTGTTATTCTGGTGAGCGCACTGCAGGTTGCACACGCTCGGGACGACACGTCGATGCGGCGCCAGCTCTTCTCGCCGCCCCTACAAGGCGGCGGCGGCGGGTGGCGCCTCCTCGCCGTGGGCTTCCTCCTCGGCCTCACCTTCTCCGCACTCCTTACGTGGTCGGCGGGGAGCCTCTTCCTCCCGGGGTGGTCGGCGCGGCACGCGGAGCATCACGACCTGCGCGGGTACTGGCAGGGGGGTGACAAAGCAGCATGCAACCGACGTTGACTCCTCTTCCACTCCTCGTCCTCCTCGTTCTCCTCGCCCTCCTCGTTCTCCTCCTGCTTCGCGCGGCTGTATGAGCTCTCCCCCTGAAGGTGCCCACCCAGAAGCCTTCTTCGTCAACTGAACATCGGCTCGAGTGCTTGTTCTCAGCGACCCTCCTGCCCGGCGCGCCCAACGCCACTCCTCCGACTGGTGCTTCCCCCGCGCGGGCAGCCGCAGCTTCCCGCTCCTGAAGCAGTCGCTGAGCCCCGCCGCCGCCCTGGCAGGGGGGGTCTTGATAACATGCATTCGACCGACATTGAACCTCCTCCTCCTCCTCCTCCTCCTCCTCCTCCTCCTCCTCCTCCTCGTCCTCCTCCTCCTCCTCCTCCTCCTCCTCCTCCTCCTCCTCCTCCTCCTCCTCATCCTCGTACTCCTCCTCCTTTTCCTCCTCCGCGCGTCTGTATGAGCATTCAACCTCAGGGTAAGTTATGCTTCGACACGGTCGAGTACTTGTTCTCAATGGCCCTCCTGCCTGGCCCTGTCGCCCGTCGCCGGTGGCCGCATCACGCGAGTCGCGCGGGTGCGACTCTCCACCCCGAAGCAATTCGAGACGGAGCTGCTGGCGAAGGAGGCAGGGGCTTGCACTCGCACTCGTCCACTTTTCAGCTCAACCTGAGCCGTTCGTCACACAACATACACCCTGGACACCCCTTAATACACCCCACCACCCCCAAAACACCCCCAAAACACCCCCTAAACAACCCCTAATTGCACCCCCTGTCCCACATCAAAGCGCTTACGTTGAGCCGGAAAGTGGATGAGTGTAAGGCCCTGGAAGGAGGTGCCGGCGGTCATCGAAGGGCTGACGGACGGGTGGCCGGCGTGGCAGGGGGGGGGGGGTGTTGTGAACAAGCACTCGACCGACGCTGAATCTCCTCCTCCTTCCCCGCGTGTCTCTATGAGCATTCATCCTGAGCCAGGTCATGCTCCGATATCGATATGAGTGCCCGTTCTCAATCACCCATGAACGTCCTCCTCCTTCCCCGCGCGTCTGTATGAGCATTCACCCTGAAGCAAGTCTTGTTCCGGTCTCAGTTCGTGTGCTTGTTCTCAATGACCCTCCAGCGTGGCTCGGGGACACCACTCCCGGCGGGGAGCTCGCGCGGCGAATGGGCGGCGAGAAGCTGCGCGTAGAGAAGAGCTTGACGGGCAGGTTCGGGCACGTGGAGCCGAGTTGGGGCACCAGCCAGATGACCCTCAAGGAGTTTTTCTCCGAGGTTGGGCCATGCAGATATTGCTCGCCACATCATCGAGCGCGTTTTGAACCCTTGTTTCCTGAGTTAAATTCCTGAGTTAAATGCCATCCTCTGACTTGGCGAGCAATATCTGTCAGGTGGCCCTACTTCGAGGGCCATTGCAATGTACCGAAGGAGCACGCGACTGGGGGCGTTGGGGGCGGCGGCGGGACCAACGGCGGCGGGGGCGGCGGTGGCGGCGGCGGTGGCGGAGGCGGCGGCCGGGGCGACGAGGAGGCGGCAGCGGTCAACCTCGATGTCGCGAGTGGGGGTGAAGGCGACAACGACGCGACCAGAGTAGACGGTGTGAGTATGGCGGCCGGGCCCCATCCCGCCCCCGCTACGGAGCCGCCGCCGCAGCGAGAGCACATGTACCTAGCCTTCAGCCCCCCCGACAGCCTCCTGCGCGAGATGCAGATGCGTCAGTGGCCGGTCCCGTGCCTGCACGAGGCCGGCGGGTTCAGCCCGGCAGTGCGCGAGCTCCTGGTGTGGATCGGCACGGCAAGGAGGTCATTGAGTACAAGCACCCGACCCACGTTGAATCTCCTCCTCCTCCTCCGCGTGTCTGTATGAGCATTAACCCGGAAGGCAAGTCTTCCCTAGACCTCGGTCGAGTGCTTGTTCTCAACGACACTTCTGCACGGACACGGACTCGCTGCTGCACAACGACGCGTGGGAGAACCTGTTCTGCGTAACGCGGGGCAGCAAGGTAAGGCGGTACAGGTTGACACTTTCAAAACCCGTCTTGAAAGCGCCTAGGTCTACTATGATGATTTTCAGCGCGTGAAACTATGAACTCGTGAACTGCTTTCAACGTTTGCTGTCAATTCAACTTGCGCCGCTACAGCATGGATGTGCAGCTGCTGGACCCCGCGCAGGGGGTGCTGGTGGGAGAACGAGTGGGGCACGACCGCGTGAGTTTCGTTCGGGACCCTGTTGGGGAGGCGGAGGCGGCGAAGGCGGCCAAGGCGAAGGCGGAGCGAACGGAGGGTGAGGCGGTGGAGGAGGAGGCGGCAGCGGCAAAGGAGGACACAGCAGCGGCGGGGCAGCCGGGGGAGGATGAGGCAGCGGAGGGGGAGGCGAGGGAGGCGACGCATTCTGAGGATCAGATGCACGCAGAGGGTAGGCCAACGGGTGCATTGACGCCGCTGTCGGTCACCGTCAACGCGGGGCAGGGCCTAGCAGGAACTGCTCGCCACATCATCGGATGCAATGTCACTCAAGGAATGAGGGTTCATGTCTCGGCAGGAATTGCTCGCTGCATATAGGATACCCGTTCACTGAAGGAGCGACGATTTGTATCGCGTTGGATGACCTGGCAGGCAATTTTGGCTTGTCCCTAACGCCAGGGAGTGCTTGTACATTCCAAGTTTCTGGTTCCACCGCGTCATCTCCCCTCCCGGGGTAAGGCCGGACATACATTGCTCGCCATGTCATAGGAGTGCCATAGGGTCTAGGGTGTAGGGTTGCTGATGATGAGGGTTCAAGGGTTTTGCGTTTGGGATTGGGTTCAGAGTACGAAACTCCTGTTCAAAGTGCCCTGACAGCCTGAATGACGTGGTGGATAATGTCTGCCAGGCCCTAGCCGGGGGTGTGTACGGTGGCGGTCACTTTGTGGCTGGACCTCCTGCGATTGAGCACTCGGTAGGCACTGGACAATGCTCTCACCATGTCATCCGCCACATAGTTTACCGGTGCTCGCCATGTCACCCACACGTCACCCACCACAGCTTAAACCCACATTTCCAGAGCAATCTTGATCCAATGACGTGCCCAACTGAACAAATGTTGTCAACACGATACCAGAGGTCAGTTCGAGACGTAAAGAGATGCAAACCCAATGCTGTTCCCTACGACGCGAGTGTCGAAGGAGGAGCGGGCGGCGGTGCCGTCCGTGGAGCTGAAGCGGCGGATGCTGGCCGGCGGTGTGCCGGTGCGCTGCGAGCGGACGCGGCACGCGGGGGAAGAAGGGCACGACGACGATACGTAAAACAAGTCAAGTGTTGTAGAGTGTGTTATACAGCTAGTTAGACTAGGCTGCTTCGTAGAAGCTTAATATATTTTTACGACCACTCGTCGGGACGCAACGCGATCACATGGGAGGCATCAACCAACCCCATCAGACCATGCGCCATATCAAGCGGACTGACCAAACGGTCTGTCGGGATTCAGGGGATAATGTTGGGATAGTTTTATTCCAAGTCGAAATGGCTCAGTTGTGAGTAACGATGAGTTTGAACGGACTCCCATCAAGCGAAGACAACGGCGAGGAGCAACCGTGTTCTGGCGCCGCGCCGGACGGTCGCACGCACGCTGCCAATTGTATGGTACCTGAGTGCGATTACAATGATGAAATGCTCATGCCTCGTAATGTGCACTGCTGAGTGAGTGGGTATTCTACTAATTAAGTTGTTGTTGAGTGGAGTGGCAGCCGCCGCCGCCGTTGCTACCACTCCCGTACACTCCCCGCAGATAACGTCATAGAGCTGGTAGCATGAATACGTTCAGATTGTGTGTCCATATCTAGTGGGCGTCATCATTCGCGCATCCCGGCTCCTCCCTGGCTCAAACCTGGGTTCCGGCAGCCTGCCGCGCCCGCCGCGCCTCGGCGCACTCAGCGCGGTGCCGCGTCGCCCAGTCCGCGCGCTGGCAGTCCTTGCTGCAATAGTAAGTGCGAGACCCACTCGGGGGGCAGCTGGCGCATGACTTGAGGTGCGTTTCCTTGCCCGCCGTCTTCGGGGGCGAGCCGGACGACGTTATGCCGCATGTCAGGGGCTTACACTCGTCCACTTTTCAGCTCAACTTGAGCGCTTTGTATGGGATAGGGGGTGTGCGTAGGGGTTGTGTAGCCCGTGTTAGGGGGGTGTTAGGGGTTGTCTAGGGTGTGTAAGGTGTTCTCGTGTGTCGGACACGGCTCAAGTTGAGCTGAAAAGTGAACGTGCGTGAGCCCCTGCCGCACGTGCTGCAGCACATCAGGCGCAGCACCGCAAATGTCTCCGCAAACTCGGCGCTTTCCTCGGCGAGGATGCGCGCGATGTCGAGCGCGGTGGATCCCGCGTCGATCCTACCGGCTGTCTCGGTGGTAGTCATGCTGCCGTCTGCGCCTCGCGTGATCAGCAGCTTCACGACGCAGGCGCGGTTGCCTATCGCAGCGAACATAAGCGGCGTGCACCCAGGTACTTCAGGCTGGTCAATTCGGGTGTGCGAGGCGAAGTCGACGTTTGCGCCGGCGTCCAGGAGGGCGAGGGTTAGGGCGACATCGACCTGGGCGTTGCCGAGCCCGAAGCAGGCGCGGCAGAGCGGCGTCATACCACTGTCGTCGACGAGGTCGGGGGCTGCGTGGGAAGCAGCGTGGGCGGGTTAATTAGATCGGCCTGTGAGTGGCAACACGGACTTTTTCAAAATGGGGGAGGTTTGTGCAAATAGGGTTGAGTGGGGGCAAGGGAAGGGGCGGGGGGGGCAACGAACCTGCGCCGAGCTGGAGCAGCGCCCTCACGGCGGCGATATGTCGCGCGCCGTCGGGGTCGGGGTCGCGGGGAGTCGCGGCGCGGGGGGTTTCCTGGACCGCGAGGCGCAGTGTGGTGAACCCCGGACCCCCTTGCTGGTAGTTCACGTTCGCGCCGGCGCCAGCCAGCAGCACGAGGATATCGGCGTGGTGATACATCGCCGCCACGATAAGCGCCGTCCATCCGTTCGCGGTCGCGTAGTCTACAGCAGTGTTCGGAGCGCGCTCCAGCAGCATCCGCACGATGTCAGTGTGCCCGAAATGGGCTGCCGCCATGAGCGGCGTACCCTTGTTGGGTTCCTGGAAGTGGGCCCCGCTCAGGTTGAAGTGCGTGCCGCCCGAGGGCAGCAGCCTGCCACCGCCGCGGTGTCGCCGGCCTGGCACGCGGTGTACAGCGCCTCGCCGGAGATGTCCGACATGGTTGTCTCAGAGCGCGGGGGGTTGAGCGCTTTTTGGCGGGGGGAAGCGGGTGCGGTTGCGTGCGCGTGGGGGAGTGAGGCAAGCAACGAGTAGCTCCTCAAACCCAGAGTTGCCGTCTCCCTATTTCTTGGTTGTTCCGAAAGTTCAAATTTGGCCAAGTCCCCACATAGTTGAATATTGTACCGGTGCACGCCACGTCACGTATCACATTGGCGCCAGTCTGGAAGGATGACAATGATGGGTAAGTCATTTTGACACAAGCACACCACTCAGATACAGAGTGGGGAGAAGTAAGATGCACGATGCAAGGGTGGCCGCGGCGGGCGGCAGCGGGCGGCGCGTGGGCATGTTGATACGCTCGACGGAGTGCTAACCTGTGGTCTGACAGAAAATACGTTTAGCGCTAGCTATCACACCGGGCGTCCTCCAGGATGCCAGGTGTCCGCGCTAATGTTTGTATGTACACAATGTTGTCGGCAAGAAGATGGTGTGGATAGAGTGCGTCATCGTTTCCATGGTCGTCGCTTCGTGTGGTACCGACGCCGTACCTTGAAGACACATTGTGTGGATACACCGGAGGTTCTTCACGGCGCATCAAGCTCGTCCAGCCACGTCAGCACCTCCTGCTTCATGGGCCCACCGGCGTAGGTACGCACGGTGTTCTCGTTCCACACCTTGCCGGTCGCGTCGTACTCCCGCATCCACTGCAGCACCTCCAGTTGCCCGGCCCGAGCGGCGCATGTGCAGGTTCTCGAGTCCCACGGGCAGCCGTGCTCCACCGTCCACTGCAGCACCTCCAGGTACCCGCCCTCAGCGGCCAACGCCGCCCCCATCTTCGCGCGTTCGGCCCACTGCATGAGCGCGGACGCCGCCACCGCCGCCGCGCACCCGCGCCCCGCCCCCGCGAGCGAGGCGAGGTCCGTGGGGCCCAGCCGCCGCAGCACCTCCTGCTGAAAGAGGTCGGGCAGGTGCTCGAGCAGGGGGCGAGCAACACGGACGGGGGAGGGTCGCCTTGCGCCGCGGTCGTCATCGGACCAGGGGGCGAGCGACGAGGGGTGATGGAAGGTGGTGGCGGCGCGTGCGTTGGCGGCGGCGGCGGCGGGAGTCGGGCGGCGCGCGGACACTTGTGTGGGCGCTGCCCTCCCCTCGTGGTTTTCTGCTGGGCACCCTCCACGCATGTCGGCAGCTGGCAAGCTGGTATCGAAGTCAAACTCGATACGCATGGGTTGAGTGGAGAGGAGTATACATTGGAGATGCATGGCGGCGGCGCGCGGCGCTTGGGCGCGGCGGCGCGATGGACAGAGTGCACATTGATCGTATCGAACACACGGCTCCTTTGGCTCTAGCTATCAAACCAGACTTCCTCCAGGCTATGAGGTGCCCAGGAGAATATTTTCAGGTTGTCTTACATTGCCGAGATGAGATGCTGTAGTGTATGGAGTGCGTCATCATGTCCATGTGCGTCACTTCGTGTGGCGACGACGCAGTGCCTTGGACACACGTTGCTTGGATACATTGGAGGCTCTTTACGGCGCACTGAGCTCGTCCAGCCACGTGAGCACCTCCTGCTGCCTGGGGCCACCGGCGTAGCGGCGCACGGTGTTCTCGTCCCACACTTCGCCGGTCGGGTCGTTCTCCCGCACCCACTGCAACACCTCCAGGTGCCCGTTCGCAGCGGCGCATCGGGAGGTGCTCGAGGTCCACGGGCAGCCGTGCTTCCGCGCCCACTGCAACACCTCCAGGTGTCCGCCCTGTGCGGCAAACGCGGGTGTCGCCCAGTTCCACGGGCAGTGGTGCTCCCGCGTCCACCGCAGCACGTGCAGGTGCCCGAACAGAGCGGCGTACGCAGTAGTCCACATATCCCATGGGCAGCCGTGCTTCCGGGCCATCTGCACAATCGCTAGGTGCCCGCCCTCAGCGGCGAACGCACACGTCCTCGTGTCCCACGGGCAGCCAGTGTTGTGCAGCCACTCCAAAGCCTCTTCGTTCCCGCCACAAGCGGCAAGTGCACAGGCCTCCTTCAAACACAACGGTGGGAGGCGGGACCCGAGGTGACCGGGGGGTGACCTCTTCACGTGTTCAGCCCACTGCATGAGCGCGGTCGCGAGAGAGGCGAGGTCCGTGGGGCCCAGCCGCCGCAGCACCTCTCGCTGAAAGAGGTGAGCGGGCAGGGTCCCGAGCACGGGGCCGAGCAACAACGCCGGGGGAGGGTCGTCTGGCGCCGTGGTCGTCATCGGATCCGGGTTCGAGCGTTTAGGGATGACTGGATGAGGTGGCAGCGCGTGCGATGGCGGCGACGGCGGCAGCGGCGGCGGCGGCGACGGCGGGAGTCGGGCGGCGCGCGGAAACTTGTGTGGGCGCGCCGTCCCCTCGTGGCTTTTTGCTGGGCACCCTTCATGATCGGCAGCTGGCAGGCTGGTATCGAAGGGAAATTCGATACAGAGGGGATGAGTGGAGAGGAGTATAAAGTGGGAGATGCAAGGCGGCAACGGGCGTCGCGTGGCGCGGCGGCGCGATGGACGGAGTTCTCATTGCTCGTATCTAACGCACGGCGCCTTTATCAAACCAGACGTCCTCCTACCTATGTGTGCCCAGGCAGAAGAATATTTTCATGTTTTTTTACGTTGTCGAGAAGAGGTGCCTATCCTCTAGTATTTGGAGTGCGTCATCATGCCCATGTGCGTCGCTTCGTGTGGTAACGACGCCGTTCCTTGAACATACATTGCTTGGATACATTGGTGGCTATTCACGGCGCACTGAGCTCGTCCAGCCACATCAGCACCTCCTGCTTCCTGTGCCCGGCGGCGTGGGCACGCACGATGCGCTCGTCCCAAGCCTCGCCGGCTGCGTCGTTCTCCCGCACCCACTGCAACACCTCTAGGTGCCCGGCCCGAGCGGCGCTTAGGGGAGTGATCGAGTCCCACGGGCAGTTGTGCGCACGCGCCCACTGCAACATGTCCAGGTGCCCGTCCTCAGCGGCCCATGCCGGCGTCAACGAATTCCACGGGCAGTGGTGCTGCCGCACCCACTGCAGCACGTGCAGGTGCCCGGATCGAGCGGCGTACAAACAACACGGTACACGCGTTCCAAGGGCAGCCATGGTTGTGCAGCCACTTCACCACCTCCAGGTGCCCGCCCGTAGCAGCCGCGCACGTCGTCCTAACATCCCACGGGCTGCCGGTGTTGTGCAGCCACTCCAACGCCTACTGGTTCCCGCCACGAGCGGCGTATGAACAGGCCTCCTTCAAACACAGCGATGGGAGGTTATACCCGGACCACCCGTGGGGTGTCATCTTCGCGCGTTTTGCCCATCTCATGAGCGCGGTCGCCGCCACCGCCGCCGCGCACCCGCGCCCCGCCCCCGCGAGCGAGGCGAGGTCCGTGGGGCCCAGACGCCGCAGCACCTCCTGCCGAAAGAGGTCGGGCAGGTGCTCGAGCAGGGGGGCGAGCAGCACCAACGGGGGAGGGTCGCCTTGCGCCTCGGTCATCATCGGATCTTGGGGTGAGCGGTGAGGGGTGACGGGAGGTGGCGGTGGCGTGGTCGTTGGCAGCGGCGGCGTCGGCGGCGGGAGTTGGGCGGCGCGCGGACACTGGTGTGGGCGCGCCCTCCCCTCGTGGCTTTTTGCTGGGCACCCTCCACGCAGGTCGGAGCTGACAGGCTGGTATTGAAGTCAAATTCGATAGAGATACATAGAGAGGGGTTGAGTGGAGATGAGTATACAGTCCAAGATGCATGGTGGCAGCTGGCGGCGCGTGTGCGCGGCAGTGCGACGGACGGAGTAAGCATTGCTGGTATTGAACACATGGCGCCTTTAGCTCTAGCTATCGAAGCAGACGTCCTCCAGGCTATGAGGTGTCCGGGAGAGTATTTTCCTGTTTTCTTACGTTATCGAGAAGAGATGCTGTAGTACATGGACTGCGTCACAATGCCCGTTTGCGTCGCTTCGTGTGGCAATGACGCCGTGCCTTGAGCACAGGTTGCCTGGATACGTTGGAGGCTCTTCACTGTGAATTGAGCTCGTCCAGCCACGTCAGCACCTTCTGCCTCCTGTGCAAGGCGGCGTGTTCACGCACGATGCGCTCGTCCCAAGCCTCGCCGTTCGCGTCGTTCTCCCGCATCCACTGCAACACCTCCAGTTGCCCGGCCTGAGCGGCGCATACGCAAGTGCCCGAGGTTCACGGGCAGTCGTGCTCCCGCGCCCACTGCAAAACTTCCAGGTGCCCATGCTGAGCGGCCATGTCGACGTCCACGTATTCCACGGGCAGTGGTGTTCCCGCGCCCACTGTAGAACGCGCAAATGCCCGAAGCGAGCGGCGTACGCACACGTCCACTCGCACCACGGGCATCCATGCTTCCGCGCCCACTGCAACACCTCCAGGTGCCCGCCTCCAGCGGCCGCACACGCTGTCTCCTGCCAGGGGCAGCCAGTGTTGTGCAGCCACTCCAACACTTCTCGGTTCCCCCAACGAGCGGCGTGTGAACAAGCACTCTGCACACACAATCGTTGGAGGAAGTAGTACTCGGGTGCTGCCCCCTTCACGTGTTTGGCCAACTTCATAAGCGCGGTCGCCGCCACTGCCGCCGCGCACCCGCGCCCAGCCCCAGCGAGCGAGGCGAGGTCCGTGGGGGGCAGCCGCCGCAGCACCTCCTGCTGAAAGAGGTGAGCGGGCAGGGTCCCGAGCACGGGGCCGAGCAGCAACGCCGGGGGAGGGTCGCCTGGCGCCGCGGTCGTCATCGGATCGGGGGGGCGAGCGTCG
>Ga0307489_10001604_pt1 | contig 14965 bp, 19 predicted proteins | sample SB12metaG_FD_202247 | JGI IMG/M metagenome (GOLD analysis project Ga0307489, IMG submission 202247) | Sea-ice brine microbial communities from Beaufort Sea near Barrow, Alaska, United States - SB 1.2 | ecosystem: Environmental > Aquatic > Marine > Coastal | place: USA: Alaska | collected... | reverse complement strand
CGTCGGACGCGGAGTTTGGGAACGACAACGCTAGGCTGAGCCGACGGATTACTTAAGGCCATGCGCTACCCTTTCGAGGAAGATGTTAGAGTTGTAGGTGTGAGTGCGAGGGTTAAATGCCCCCACCTTTGGAGATTCTCGCCGCGGGCGCTCATGCCATTTCATCTTTAGCATCCAGTCAGGTTAGCGCGCGTATACTCTAGTTACTGAGTTAAGCGCTTTATAGATAGATGCAAACTCGAGGCGGCGGCGGCTGTGTCGCCGCCGGGGTGGGCCGGCCTGGCGGGGGCGGCGGAGAAGACGGCGCGCGAGATGAATCCGCAGGGCGTCGCCAACACGCTCAACGCGCTGTGCAAGCTCGAGGCGGCGGCGGCGGCTGTGTCGCCGCCGGGGTGGGCCGGCCTGGCGGGGGCGGCGGAGCGGACGGCGCGCGAGATGAGGTACGGAGTGTTAATGTAGGCCGGACATCCCACCGCGCCGACCGATTCTCACCCGGAAGCACATCATCGCAGCATCTTTGCAGGTCCAACAGGTGACCATACGTGCGGTTAGAGATCTGGTAGCGAGGCTACCAACCTGTCCGCGCTGTGGGGGAACCGTCGAAATCAGATCGGCCGTTGGATGGCGAGGCGAGCCTAAGGCCTGGCAAATGAGCTTGCCATGTCATAGGATGCCGGTTAAACTCAGTGTCGGGTCTGGTATCGAGTATATGGTATCGAATCCCGTTCGACCAATCAGAACTGTCCATTCCGAAAGGCACACCGACCGACTCGTCGACAGTCCGACCGCGTCGCGATCCTTGAGTAACTAGACCCTTGATTTCGAGGAGATAAACCTGACTAGTCAGGCCGACACTGAGCGTAAGTAAAGTAACGAGGTTCTAGATGCGGTGGATGCGTTGGAAGACTTGGCGAGTAGTGTCTGCGAGGCCTACCAAGGCATGTAGCGGCGACTTCTGCCGTCTCTGGCTATGACGTCTGAAAACAACTCAACGATCAAATTCGTGATGACGAGGATTCCAGATTCGAAGATTCGGTGGTTTGGGTGGTTGGGTGCCGAGCTGCCTACGCGGGAAAATGACGATTGATCGAGCCCCATCATACATCACTTATCGCAGCGCCCGCGCTCGCAAATTTAGTGAGCTTCACTGCAATTCATGATGAACAATGAAGCTAACAAATCTGACCTCTTCTCCTAACGTAGGCACCACAAAGCCTCATCAGAACCTCGTTACCCCCCCCGCGCCGCCGCCGCCTCAGTCGCCGCGCTTGGACTGTTTCCGCGCGCCGTCGTTGGCCGCCATCTTGCGCTTCTCCGCCTGGCCCTCCTCGCGGTACCGCTTCTTGCGCTCGTCCGTGCACTCGGGCCGCCCAGGTGTTGCTCGCCACGTCATGGGATGCCAATCACTCGCAACTCAAGAAACTGACGTGGCGAGCAAGGGCCTGGTAGCTATCGCTCTCCATGTCACAGGAGGCTTGTAAATCAAGCAGCAAGGGTTCAAAACGAGGTGTATGACGTGTCGAGCACCGGTACACTATCAGTATGACCCAGTAGAGCTAATGACTGCCTCGTCATGTTATCATAGGATGCCATTGAAATCAAGAGACGAGGGCGTAAACATAGGTTGGATGACAATGAGGGGGGTAACATGGTTGTATTCGTGTATCCCTACCTTGCTGTGCTGGGCGCGCCACGCCTCCTCCTTGGCCTTCAACTTTTGGCGCGCACCGCGCTTGACCGCCTGCACTTCGCGCTTCTTGACCGCGCGGTCATTGCGGATGGTGTTCAGCTGCTGCACCAGCGTGCAGGGGCTTACCCGCGTCCACTTCTCAGCTCAACTTGAGCCGTGTCTGACGCAAGAAAACACCCTACACACCCTAAACACCCCCTAACACCTCCTCAATACGGGCTACACAACCCGTACGCGCACCCCCTATCCCATGCAAAGCGCTCAAGTTGAGCTGAAAAGTGGACGAGTGTCAGCCCCTGCCAGCGTGGCCAGCTTCTTCTCCTCGGGCTCCATGACCACCGCGCGGCGCTGCTCCAGCGTTTCCCTCTTGCGCGGCGCCTCGATCTTCGGCTTGGACTTGAACGGCAGCGCCGCTTGCAAAGCCTTGGGGACCTCATCTCAGGGTCGAGCAGCAGTCAATCATTCCGTCAGGCGGCCATGACCGTCATCACCGCGTCACTGTTCGGTGTGAACGACAGAGACTGTAATTCGGCTGTGCACAGTTAGGTCTGAGCAAGGGCCGGTAAAATGGCCCCAGAATTTACCAGTGAGGAGGGGTGTATTTTGATTCTAGGGTGTTATTAGGGGGCAATTATGGGGGAATAAAACCGTAAGACCTAAACCCTAAACCTTAAAGTACTTCTACATTCTGTTAACTGGTAAATTCTGGGGTCACTTTACCGGCCCTTGTTCGGACCCAACAGCAGGCGTTGCAAGTAGGTGGTGCCCGGCCAGGTGAAAGGGCGACACGCGACTCAAGAAGCGAGAGACCCCACCTGGAGCTTGTTGAACACCCGCGTGGGGCGCTCGATGGGCTTGTAGATGCTGTCCGGGTTGACGGGGATGGCCATCTTCTTCTCCCACCGCAGCATGCCCACCGTCTTCATGCCCGTCCAGCTCTGGCCCGGGTTGTAGCGGCGCAAGTTGAAATTGAAAGCAAAGGTTGAAACCACTTTATATTCTAGTTTCAAGCGCTGAAAGCATAGGCGCTTTCAACACGGGTTTTGATACTGACAACCTGCACCGCCCTACCGGGGCCTGCAGCAGGCTGGTGACTGGGTTGTAGTATTTGGGCACGTCCACGCGCACCCAGGTTCGCAGGAATACCGTGTTGTAGCGGCGCAAGTTGAATTGACAGCAAAGTTCGAAAGCGGTTCATCATGTTATAGTTTCAAGCGCTGAAATTATAGGCGCTTTCACTGCAGGTTTTGATACTGTCAACCTGCACCACCCTACCGTGTCTGACAGCAGCAGCTTGTCCTCGAAGGAGGCACGCAGCATGCCGTCCTCCGTGCTCTTCGCAGCGCCCTTGTCATCCTTCGTCGCCCCCTTCAGCGCGGCGCCGCTCGCCAGGGTCATCCAACATAAGCACTCGAACCAAGATTATCGGCAGTACGAATAGAACAGCTTGTATCTAGACAAGGAGCTAAAGCTCCAGTCTGCTCCTCTTTTGGACGTGCTCGCATGACTGACCTTGATTGTGAATGCACATACAAACGCGCAGACTCAGTTCGTCGATTAAACGTCGGCCGTGTGCTTGTTCTCAACACCACCCCTGCCTGGCTTGACGGCCTTCTTGATGGAGCCGCGAATGCCGGACACCGTGCGCAGCGCCGCGCCCTCCAATCAGGGCCTGCCACATCATCAGCTCGCCACGTCATCAAACGCGATTTGAACCCTGGCTTCTTAAGGTGCATGGCATCCTAGGTGACGTGGCGTGCAGCATCTGCCAGGCCCTAGGGCAGCCACATGTTGCTGGGCGGGGTTCGGGGTTCGGGGTGCGGGGTGCGGGGGTACCCAGCGTGTAAAGGAATCAGAAGTTAGTTTGTGTGTGGTTTACTCCACGCGTGGCCTCGCCGCGGCCGCAGCCGGGCTGCTGCACTGGTCAGAAGTATCTGTTTCATGTTGACTTCGTCACGTTCCAATCTACAAAGATCGGGTGGGGGGGTCAAACGGGGATTGGGATGTCCTTGACTTAATAGACCGTTGCTGATAGAAATTACAGAGTAGATCAGCCTGCCGTATACGGCAGGCTGATAATGTATGAGAACGGTCTATTAACTCAACGATCGTGACCAGACCGCGCCATGCGCCATCCCCATTTGCCCCCCCACCAGAACTGCGTAGATAGTGTAATACACGCCAGGCCCTACCTCAAATTTGGCCACCTCCAGCGCACTGTTGAACATGCCGTTAATGAACGCCGTGTTCTTGAACACCTTGGTGGGGTGACCCACCAGCAGGGGCTTACACTCGTTCACTACTCAGCTCAACGTAAGCGCTTTCTGTGGGATAGGGGGCACGTCCAGGGGTGGTTTAGGGGCTGTTTAAGGGGTTTAAGGGGGTATTAGGGGGTGTGCTGGGTTTTCTTTTTTCAGAAACGGCTCAATTTGAGCTGACAGGTGGACGAGTGTAAGCCCCTGCCGACCAGCTTGAGCTTCTTCATCACCTTCATGGAGTGGTCAACCTCCAGCACCACGGTGTAGCGGCGCAAGATGAAATTGAAAGCAAAGTCTGCAAGCAGTTCATCATATTCCAGCTTCAAGCGCTTGGTTCCAGGCGCTTTCAACGTGGGTTTGATAGGGTCAACCTGCACCGCCCTACCACAGCGGTGGCGGCGATGCGGAAGGACGCCAGCTTGGAGCCCATGGACTGGAAGGCCACCACGCCGGTGTTCTGCGGCGTGATGGGCCCGTAGAAGGTGGCGTGGCAGTGCATGTGCTCGGGCGTGTACTTTATCATCCGGTGCCGGCTGTTCGCGTCCCGAGCGTAAGGCCTGGTAGGTCCGAGCAAGGGCCGGTAAAGTGACCGCAGAATTTACCAGCTAACAGACTGTAAAGGTGCTTTAGGGTTTAGGGTTTACGTCTTGGAGTTAAAGACGACCCCCCTAATACCTACCTAAAATCAAAATATATCCCTCTTAACTGGTAAATTCTGGGGTCGCTTTACCGGCCCTTGCTCGGACCTACCAGGGAGACCCATTTCTATGCTTGTTTCTATGCTATCGGTCACCTTTTTCTATACTGTTGCCGTATGATTATTGCCAGGTGGGGGCATGGGTTGGTGGGGTTTCGCTCAGTATATACTTCTTTCGTCAACCTTTCAGTCAGGGGATTAACGAGATATGGAAATATTGAAGTCATCAGCGCAAAACCCGGGGCCCGTATAAAACCACCGAACAAACTAGAACGACGACACGACAAAAGTGAAATGGGAGGGCGGCAGCGGGCGCCGGGTACGACGAGAGAGGGTGGGCAACCCACGGCGTGTCAGTGCAAGGATGACGATCCGATGTTTCGTCAAATCCCGCCCGCGGCGCCTTTGCAGGACACCGCGGGGCCCCCCCCCGAGGGGTCGGGGGCGCGGGCACGCTCCGTGAGAAGATTAGCAGGTGCTCAAAGAGCTCATCATCCACGCCGCGGAGCCATAAGCCTCTCTCGTCTCTCGCCGCTTAAACTCAGTGTCGGGTCTGGTATCGGCGATATGGTACCGAATCCCGGTCGACCAATCAGAAGTGTCCATTTCGAGATTCCCACCGACCGACTCGCCGACAGTCCGACCCGTCGTGATCCTTGAGTAAATAGAGCCTCGATTTCCAGTAGATCAGCGTGACATGTCACGCCGACACTGAGTTTAAGCCTCGCGCCATCGGGAGCAAAACACATCGCAGAGATGGGGATTGGGAGGGCCCCGGGCATGACCTGCGTGGAGTACACGGGGATGCCGTGCACTGACACGATCTAGGGTTTAGGTTTTAGGTTTTAGGGTTCAGGATTTGGGGTTTGAGGTTTAGGGTTTAGGGTTTAGGGCTCCGGGCCCGACCTGCATGGAGTAGACAGGGATGGACTGGAAGCGGCGCCAGCCGATGGACAGCACCAGCGGGTCCTGGTTCTTCAGCACCTTGCCGTAGGGGCTTACACTACACTCGTTCACTTCTCAGCTCAACTTGAGCGCTTTCTGTGGAATAGGGGTGCATGTACGGGTTGTTCAGGGGGTGTGTGGGAGGTGCCGGGGGATATTAAGGAGTATAAGGGGGTATTCAGGGTATATTTTGTGTTAGAAACGGCTCAGGTTTAGCTGAGAAATGGACGAGTGTAAGCCCCTGCCTTGCGGTGCCAGCGGTGCTTCTTGATGCGCAGCTGCTGGATCCCCATGGTGTAGCGGCGCAACTTGAATTTGAAGGCAAAGTTTGAAAGCGGTCCATCACATGTTAGTTTCAAGAGCTTAGATCCAGGCGGTTTCAAATTGGGTTTCACAGGGTCCGCCTGCACCGACTTACCATGGAGTCTTCCGAAGGCAGCAAGCCGCCGATCAGCAGAGGCCGGGTCGGGTCGAAGTTATTGGCCCACTGGTGCGGCACCCCGCGCAGGACCAGTCTCAGGTAGGCGCCGGGGCGGAAGCCCTTCGGCGAGGGCCTCACAGATATTGCTCCCGACGTCATCTACGCAGTTCTGGTGGGGGGGGCGAACGGAGATGGCGCGTGGCGCGGTCTGGTCACCATCGTTGGGTTATTAGACCCTCGCCCATACATTTTCAGCCTCCCGGATCTCAGAGGCTGATCCACACTGTACGTTTTACGAGCGACCGTCTACTGACTAAAGCAAATCCAGATCTCCATTTGCCTACCCCACCATAACTGCGTAGATAGGATGGCGTTTAACATCAAGACACGGGGGTTCAAAATGGGTTTGATGACGTGGCGAGCAACATCTGCTCGGCCCCACCTCCAACGCCTCGCGCGTGGCGTCAGGCATCAGATCCAGCTCGCGCCGCGTGCGCGCCATATCGTCCGCCATCTGGCCCTTCATATAGCGGCGCAAGTTGAACTTAACAGCAAAATCGGAAGCAGTCTATCATCCTCAGTTTCAAGTGCTGAAACCAGGCCCTGTCAACACAGGTTTCAACCGATTTCAACATGCACCGCCGCGCCCTGACTAGGGTTTAGGGTTTAGGGTTTAGGGTTTAGGGTTTGGGTTTTAGGGTTTTTTTCTCATCATGCACCGCCGCACCTTGACTAGGTCGAAGTAAGAGGCGGGCTCATTCTCATCCTTCTCGAAGAACTTGTTCGGCTTCCCGCGCTTGCCCGGCACCTGCGGGTCCGCGCCCTCGCCCACGGTCAGGGGCTTACACTCGTCCGCTCTTCAGCTCAACATAAGCGGTTTCTGTGGGATAGGGGGTGCGTTTATGGGTTGTTTAGGGGGTGTTTGGGGGGTGCCAGGGTCTGTAAAGGGGTGTCTAGGGTGGATTTTGCGAAAGAAACGGCTCAGTTTGAGCTGAGAAGTGGACGAGTGCATGCCCCTGCCCACGGTCATGAACTGCTCCTTCTTTGCAATCTTCTCCTGGCGCCGCCGCTCCTTGTCGTAGTGCCGGCCAGACATTGCACGCCACGTCATAGGATGCCAGTTCAATCAAGAAACAAGGGTTCAGTCATGGGATAACGTGGCAAGCAGGGTTTAGGGTTTAGGTTCTAGGGTTTACGATTTACCCTAAACCCCAAAAAATCCACAGGCGATACCTCGTCGGTCTGCTCGCCGCCGTTGCCGTCATCGTCCTCCTCCTCCTCCTCCTCCTCGCCGTTTGCGGCGCCGCTGAACATCTCGCCCGTCTCCAGATCCTCGAAGTCACCGTACACCTCGTCGTCGCCGCCGCCGTCGCCGTCGCCCCCCTCGCCGTCCTCGTCGGAGCCCGACTCGCCGTCGCCCCGGGGCTGTGCCGCCGAGCGGTCGGCCGCCGCGGACCAGTCGCCGGTCACGAAGCGGTTGCGCAGCACCGGGTCCTCCAGCCAGGGTCTTACACTCGTTCACTTCTCAGCTCAACTTGAGCGCTTTTTGTGGGATAGGGTGTGCGCGTAAGAATTGTGCAGCCCGTGTTAAGGGGGTGTTAGGGTGTGTTTAGGGTGTGTAGGGTTCATTTGTGTGTCACACACGGCTCAAGTTGAGCTGAAAAGTGGACGAGTGTAAGCCCCTGCCTCCAGCTCTAGGTTCCGCCGCACCTCGCCAATGAACTTGGATCGGTCGAACACGTCCGTCAGCTTTCTGACATCGGCGCCGCCGCCGTTGCCGCCGGCTTTCTTGAAGAACTCCTCATCGTCGTCGTCATCGACGGTGTCGTTGTTGGCGCCTGGGGCTGCGTCCTCATAAACCATCTCCTAGGGCCTGGCAGATACTACCTAAACCCTAAACCCTAAACCCTAAAAACCCAACGTCATGGTTGTTGTTGGCGCCTGGGGCTACGTCCTCATAAAGATACTGCTCGCTACGTCATCGGACGCAATGTGATTCAAGAAACAATGCCATGTGACGGGGGGGGGCGAGTGCGTTGAGCGACTAGGCGAGAAACATGTGCCAGGCCGTGGCAGATACTGCCCGCCGCGTCATAGGATGCAATGTGATTCAAGAAACAATGTCATGTGACGGGGGGTCCGAGTGCGTTGAGTGGCGAGGGGTGAAACATGCGCCAGGCCCTACCATCTCCATCAGAGTCTTCTTGCGCTCACCGGTCCGCGCGTTCATCATGGTTTGGCTCTTCCACCGCGCGGCGCCGCGACCCATGCCCTCATCCTCCTCATCACCCTCCTCCTCCTCCTCCTCATCTTCCTCCTCCTCCTCCTCCTCCTCATTGCTATGCCCCCCTAGGTCGTCGTCACTGTCGGCATCCTGCCAGTCACCGTCGTCGCCCTCCTGCACGGGGCCGGCGGCGGTGAAAACGGCGCGGCGCCGCTGCCGCCCCGCCGCCGCCTCGCTCGTACGCCGCCCCCGCACCCCCGCGTCCTCCTCCCCGTCCTCCTCCTCATCCTCCTCCTCATCCTCCTCGTCATCCTCCTCATCCTCCTCGACATCCTCCTCCTCGTCGTCGTCGCCGTCATCGTACTCGTCGTCATCACCCTTGATTTTGCGCCCGCCTGCGTAAAGTTGGATCTCCGACCGCGCGAGTTTTTCGTCCAGCGTCAGCTGCGTGTCCTGCAGGCCATGCACCATGCCCACCCCGGCGTTGAAGTCCCCCGGCTCCCCGTCCTCCCCCGCGCCCCACTCGCCGTTCGCCGCCGCGGCCCCCGCCGCACCGCCGGCTCCGCGCTTTGAGAAGTTCACGTTCTTGTCGTCCTTGAAGTAGGGGCGCAAGTTGAAATCGAAACTAAAAGTTGACAGTAGTTTATCGTATTATATTTTCTTAGCGCTCAAGGTAGGCACCTTGCAGACGGGTTCCGACTTATCGGCAGTACTAGTACAGCCTGTATCGGGATAGGAGCTACGCTCCTGTTTGCCAATTCATCCTTTTCACAGCTCCTCGCATGACTCGCATCTTTGTGCGTGTTTTAGCACACGTATCTCCAGAGTCTTAGCGTTGTAATACATCCATCGACACGTGGCAGACTGGAGCAGAGCGACGCCTAGATACGCAGCACCCCACCATGCTGATGTACACGGCGTCCTTGTCGTACAGCAGGCCCCCCACGTCCGACATGGGCGCGTACAGCAGCTTCTGCTTCTCGTCGAGTTTCCTCTGTTTCTTTTCGGTGCTGGGCAGCGGGCAGGGGTCGGACAGCAGGGGCTTACACTCGTCCACTTTTCGGCTCAACGTAAGCACTTTCTGTGGGATAGGGGGTGTATTTAGGGGTTGCCTGGGGAGTGTGTAGGAGGTATTAGGGAGTCTTAGGGGTTGCTCAGGGTGTATTTGTTGTGTCAGGAACGGCTCAGGTTGAGCTGAAAAGTGGACGGGTGTAAGCCCCTGCCGGACAGCTGTGTGAGGTCCGCCACCGTGCAGTCGCCCACACCCGCCACGTGCACCAGCTGCCCCGCCTTCAGGCAGTCGCTTACACTCGTTCACTTTTCGGCTCAACTAAAGTGCGTTGTGTGGGATAGGGGTGCATTTAGGGGTTGTTTAGGGGGTGTTTAAGGAGGTGTCAGAGGGTATTCAGGAGTATCAGGGGGTGTTTAGGGTGTATTTTGTGTCAGAAACGGCTAAGGTTGAGCTGTGAAGTGGACGAGTGTAAGCCCCTGCCTTGAGGTTGCACCCGTGCAGCCACCCGTAGAGCGCCACGTCACGCTCGCCCTCCGGGTTGTCGTGCACGCGCTGCGGAGGCGTGATGTCCTCGATGTAGTGACGCAAGTTGAAATTGAAAGCAAAACTTGAAACCGGTTCAGCATATCTCAGCTTCAAGCGCTGAACCCGAGCACGGTCAACTTAGTGTCAACCTGGGGTGAACCTGCACCGCCCAACCTCGAAGCGGTCGCCCACCACGTAAGGGTGTGTGGAGCGCCACGTCAGCGGCCGAAACTTGGCCGTGCTGATGAACCGCGCCAGGTTCAGCGTGTCGCGCTTGTTGTACCGGGAGCCAGGGCCTGCCGGATATTGCTCGCCATGTCATATACCGCAATACAAAGCCTCATTCCTGGAGTCAAATGCCATCCTATGACGTGGCGTGCAATATGTGGCCTGCCAGATATTACTCGCCACGTCATCCACCGCAGTGCGAAGCCTCGTTTGTTGAGTTAAATGGCATCCTATAACGTGGCGTGCAATATTTGGCGGGCCCTGCCTCCCGTGCTGCATGCCGCTCAGGTAAAACAGCTTCGCACCGTTATAGATCTCCGCCCAGAACCGCGCCGGGGGCGAGGGTCGCGCGATAACCGGTCGATAAACGAGAGGTTCGATATGACAAAGTGCGTGAAAGCACTTGGATACTCAGTGAGACTTAGTGCTCAGTCGTCCCGCTCGACCAATCAGAACGCTCCATTTGGACGACTTAGTACTACTTGTTGCTAAGTGTCTAAGTGGTTTCATGCACTTTGTCACACATCGTGGATGACGTGGCGAGCATTACGTATCGAATGCTCGCCGCGTCATAGGACGTCGCTCAACTCAATCAACGACGGTGCAAGACATGGTGGATGTCGTGGCGAGCCGCGTCATCCACTCGTGCCTACCTTGAGCGTCTTCTTTTGCTTCTTCAACTTCTTGGGGTCGTGGAACTCGTCCAGGTGCGTCAACACGCCCATCACCTTGGGGAACCCGTGCACCTGCAGCCAAGGACTTACACTCGTCCACTTTTCAGCTCAACTTGAGTGCCTAAGGTGGGATAGGGGATGCGCGTATGGGTGGTGTAGCTCGTGTTAAGGTAGGGGGTGTCAGGGGGTGTTCAGCGTGTGTAGGGTGGTTTCTTGAGACAGACACGGCTCAAGTTCAGCTGAGAAGTGGACGCTTGTAAGCCCCTGCCTGCAGCACGTTCAAGAACTCGAAGGTCTCCATCTCGAACCCGTAGCTCCCGTCCACCAGCAGCAGCACCGCGCGGGAGGGTCGTTATGATGAGCACTCGAGCCGATATCGGAGCATGCCTTACTGACTTGCCTTGATGGGGAATGCGCACATAGACGTGCGGAGTAGAAGGAGGAGACTCAACGTCGGTCTAATGCCTGTGGTTTAGGGTTTAGGGTTGAGGGTACACTCCCCTGCCAGGTCCGCTAGCTTGGCCGCGTCCACCATGTCGTTGAGGTCGTTGCTGACCTCCATGAACTGGATGCGGCGCTTCTTGCCACTCACCACGGTGATGGGGCCCTTGACCTCCGACATGGCGTGGCGCGTGTAGTGCTTCACCAGGGAGCGGATGACGGTGGACTTGCCGCACCCCGGGGGACCTTGCACCAGCACGACGAAGGGCGGCGGCTCGTCGCCCGTGCGGTCCAGCAGCGGCACGCGCAGCTTGCGCATCTGCTTCTCGGCTGCCATCGTGCGCGCCTTGCGCGCCTTGGAGGAGGACTTGAAGATGAACGCCTTCGGGTTCTGCCCCTTGGCCTGCTCAGTGCCCGCCTTCTTCTTCGTCGCCGCCTTCTTCTTCATGGCCTTGGCGCCCGCGCGCGGGGCACGGTGCTCCTTCGACGCCTGGTCCGTCGACTCCATGGCGGCGGTGGCTCACAAGGCGAATGCCGACACGCTGTTCACGACAAAGCTTGTCAGATGCCCGTGCCCTTCTTCTCCCCCGCACCTGCCGATGAGGTGGCGGCGGCGGGTGTGGAGAGATCCCCCCTCGCGACGGTGTCGTCCGCGACTCTCGCCCGCCAATGGTGCGCCGTTGCGTGTAGTTGTACGCGCCTGCGGCAAACCTGTCGCGGCAAGTGGCGGTGGCGGCGGCTCTCGCTCGCTGTCGGTGCAAATCCGACTGGCGCGACGCGCGCCGACCGAACTCTGCGCCGCGCCGACCGCACGTTATCCGCTTCGACAAATGGCGACAAATGGCGATTGGAAGGGGCGACGTGTCAGCATTCTCCGGGGGTGGGCACGGCGCAGGCTCTCCACCACTCAAAGGCACGCGCCGATTTGGAACAGCACGTGCATTCGGGCCAATGCAGGCGTGCTCCATCGTCGGGGGGGTGGGGGCGCTGCCGCTGCGGCCCCGGCAGGCGGCAGCCGGCGGCGGGCGACGTAGGCACGTGAATTGGAGAAGCTCGGGTGCCCAGGGTGTAGTGGTGGCGGTGGCGCGGCCGCAGGGGCGGAAGGAAACGGGGAGGCGTGAGTCCACCGCTACTGCCGCCACCGCCAGACCCACCGCCGCCGCCGCCGCCGCAGCCGCCGCCGCAGACGCCGTGGTCGCGGGTTCCTGTCGCGCGTGGAAGGGCGACACGCCGGCTCAAAACTCACTCCCATTCCTACCCGATGGTGGCGTGGACTACAGCTCCATCGACGCCTCGCCCATCTCCAAAGTGCTCACCAGCACCATCCGGGGCCTGCTCGTGGCGGAGGTGGGGGTCGATACCGACCCGAGGCCGTGGACCGACTTCAACGGGGTGCTGACGTCCGTGCGCGAGGTGAATGACATGAAGGGCACGGCGCAGGACGTGACGGTGCGCGCCAAGCGCGTCTTTGCGGGTATCCTTCCCGCGATAAAAATCGGCTGGATACCACCGCTGTGGTAGGGCCGGGGCCGGGCAGATATTGCTCGCCATGTCATCCCACGCAGTTTGGACCCTCGTTTCCTGAGCTTGCATGGCGTGGCGAGCATCACACGGCGCGGCGAGCATTCTATGGCGTGGCGAGCATCATGTGGCGTGGCGAGCATCACATGGCGAGGCGAGCGCCCTATGCCATGGCGAGCATCCTATGACGTGGCGAGCATCCTATGAGTGGCGAGGCTTAGCTGCCAGGCTCTACGCTGAGGAAGAAATATGTCAAGCCGCATACACCAGAGTGGGCTACCGGCTTCGCCTTCGTACTGGTGTTCACCAACCTGTTCCCGTGGCTGATGGGGCCAATGAAGGGCGTCGACCACGTGGATGTGCCCGTCCCGGATAACCTCCGCAACGTGTTCAAGTTCCTGCCGGCCACCGTCTCGCTGCCGCAGGCAGGGGCTTACACTCGTCCACTTTTCGGCTCAACGTAAGCACATTTCGTCAGATACGTTGGGTGCATGATTTCCCCCCAGTCTGTTGGACAGGGGGACACGCGGAGGTGTGATTAAAACGACTTAGGTTGAACTGAGAAGTGGACGACTGTAAGCCCCTGGCCGCAGGCCATCAAGGCCGAGCGCTGCCGCTTCCTCGAGCAGTCCGGCTGCGCGTCGGTAAAGACTGTCACATAATGCGCACTCAGTCATCGACACGCGTTTCTTTTGAACCCTCATCTCTTGTCATGGATGCCATCCTATGACGTGGATCTCTAGCCAGGGACAAGCAACTATTGCCCGCCATGTCATCCAACGCGTATTGGACCCTTCTTTCTTGAGTTACATGACATCCTGTGACGTGGCGAGAAACATCTGCCAGTCACTACGTCTGGGTGTGCGTGAACTCGTGCAAGGCGCCGTCGCAGGAGTGGCTGGGGGAGGACTTCGGGATGGACATCCACATTCAGCCCAACTACGACGACTTCTCATGCCAGGTACACCCACACCCATCCTTCGCAGTTTCCAGGGTACCTCAAATGGCGGTCGCCAATTCTTGAGAAATACACGGTCGAATCGCCATATTGTACCATTGTATGGCAAACCTGACCGTCTATTTACTCAAGGTCTCAAATTCGAGACGCGTTGACCGCCATTTGAGGTACCCTAAAAATCTGCGCAGTCCGCTCGAACTCAACCTCCCATCAACTTGCACCTCATGTCCCAACAACCAGCCTACAGTCCCATCAATGTCACCCCAACATCCACGGCGTGGTGGGTTTCGGGTTTTCAGGGTTTCCGAAGGTACAGTTGCATCAGGCGTCACCGGCTCAATAGCTCGCTTTGTGGCGGCGGTATCACTGCGGTATGCGTCAACGTTGCGCTGATTTGTCATACCCATTTGGTCCATCAAACTGTGCAGTGGAAGTTCAACGTGAAGCCGCCGCCGCTGTACGAGGACGCCGCGGTAGGGTGGTGCAGGTTGACCCTATCAAACATGTGCTGAAAGCGCCTAAGACAAAGCGCTTGAAAGTAAAAGTTGATGAATCGCTTTCAAGTTTTGCTTTCAATTTCAACTTGCGCCGCTAAACCGCGGTGATGGTGCCGTGCCTCACCAAGTGCCCGTCGGAGTACAAGGTAGGGCAGTGCAGGTTGACCCTATGAAACCCATGTTGAAACCACCTGGAACTAAGCACTTGAAACTAAAATGTGACATACTGCTTTCAAATTTTGCTTTCAAATTCAACTTGCGCCACTACGTCAAGGGGGAGAAGGACGCGTTTCGCCAGGTGGCGCGTATCAAGGCCGGGATCGGTATCGAAGGCGGTATGGACAAGTATACCGGCGAGACTTTGGATGCCATTGCGAAGCGGGCGAGCTTGGCGGCGGTTGCGGCAGGGCCTGGCGCCCTAAGCCCTGAACCCTAAATCCTAAACCCTACACCTTGGCACACATTACCCGCCGCGTCATCGACACGCATCTCGAATTACCGCCAAGTGGGTGAAGTGAAACGGCTTCCTATGATGTGGCGGGCAATATCAGGCAGATCCTCGGTGTGGGATGCGAAGCTGGTGGCAGCGGCGGTGGCGGATGGGACGGCGGTGACGGCGGAGGGGTACTCGGCGCGTGAGCTGGTGGCGGCGGCGGTTTTGGACGGGACAGCGGTGACGGCTGAAGGGTACGCGGCGCGCGTGGAGGAGGTGAAGAGCGGGGGCAAGTGCTGGAGCGTTGACGAGCGGCGCTCCGCCATGGTAGGGCGTTGCAGGTTGACCTATCAAACCCACGTTGAAACCACCTGGAACTGAGCGCTTGAAACTATCATATGATGAACCGCCTTCAAATGTTGCTTTCAAGCTCAGCTTGCG
>Ga0307489_10001603_pt1 | contig 14976 bp, 13 predicted proteins | sample SB12metaG_FD_202247 | JGI IMG/M metagenome (GOLD analysis project Ga0307489, IMG submission 202247) | Sea-ice brine microbial communities from Beaufort Sea near Barrow, Alaska, United States - SB 1.2 | ecosystem: Environmental > Aquatic > Marine > Coastal | place: USA: Alaska | collected... | reverse complement strand
AAAAACAAGAGAACTTAGAATTTTTTTTTATTTATGAATATCTTACAACGCTAAAAATTGAAAATGACAAAATTTACCTTTTAAAAATAATATAGAAGAAATGAATTGCGGGTTAAATTTTATTATTTTTTTTGGGGGCAAAAATCGAAACTTTTTGTGTCTGATATCTAAATCATCTGGTGCTATATGTCAACTGTTAAAATAATAATAGAAAACTTGTTTTAGTATTTAATAGAATTAAATTCTTATAACACCATTGAACGTTTTGAAAATCTTTTGGCAAATTCATTTTCTTAATCGAACCCTAGATTTCCAGAAAGTGATCAAATATTTAAAAAAAGTACTTTGGCCCAAAAGAGAAACTGCTCGCAAAATATACCGTAGAAAATATTTTTTTTATTATTTTTTTAAAAAAATTAATAAAAAATCAAAATGTATTTTAAAAAAAAAAAAAGCGGTAGGGGGCTTAATCTTTTTCCTTTAACGAAAGTTTTGCAGATAAAAATATATATCCCAAAATATAAGTATCAATAGTAGTATACGTTTTTCGAAAAAAAGTAATAATATTATTGACCAATGTTTCATTAAAATTTACACTTCAAATTTAATCGGCGAAAAATACAAAAGAATATTTTTTCAAGGAAACGTAAATAAATTTTTTTTTCAATAAACTATTTTCACAACAATGCTGCTAAAATAGCTTTATTTAAATTAAATTACCAAAATTTGTTTGTTTTAGTTTAGTTTAAGATTACCTTAACAAGATTTTCAAAAAAAGCTTGCTTGGAAATTTCATTAAAAAAATACCTTTTTTTATAAGTAAATCCTGGAATAGTTTTAACAAATAAATCACTTTTTTTTATAAATTCCACGAATTACCAATAATGGTTTATTTAAAAACCAAGGTATGATTAAGTTTTACAAATTGGGAGTATGAAAGGTTACAGAATAAATAAAATTAATGGGGATTTCGAGAGATTCTATTCATAAGAAAAAATTAACTGGAGGTAAGAAACGAATTTGGAAAAAGAAAAGAAAGCATGAATTGGGTAGACAGGCCTCAAATACAAAAATCGGGCCAAAACAATTATCACTAATTCGTACCAGAGGGGGGAATATTAAAAAAAGGGCATTATTGGTCGAGTCCGGTAATTTTTCTATGATTTCATCGGGCGTTTCTAGGAAAACAAAGGTTCTGAGAGTTGTATTTAATTCTACAAACAATGAGCTTGTTCGAACTAACACACTAGTAAAGGGATCGATTATTTTCGTTGACGCAGCCCCATTTAAAGTCGATTTCTTTGAAAAGAAAAAAAATTTTCTCGAACGTGAAAATTTTGCCAAAAATAAAAAAAAAGATCAAAAAAAATCTGATGGGATAAGGGAAGAACTTTTATTTATTCATTTAATGAAAGAACAATTTTTGTCAGGCAAATTAATGGCCAGAATATGTTCTAGACCGGGACAATCTGGTCGGGTAGATGGCTATCTTCTCGAAAAGGGAGAATTGGAATATTATCTAAAAAAAATACAGAAAAAAAAATCTAGATAAATAAAAGAAAACTCATCGTATAAATTTTTATAAAGCCAGTACCAAATTTTTAAAAAAAAATCTAAAAATACCAGGAAATTTTTTTTTATAACATAAAAAAATTGAATTATTATGATTTCATAATTATAACGCTATTTTTTCTTTAAATGGTTCTATTTCTCAAGACATTTTGAGTGGGAGCTATATATTGTTTAAAAAAAAGATTTATAGTTCTAGTAAAACAAGTACCCCGATGTGGGTTTTTTTTGAAAAAGATGTTTTAAATAAAACCCCGTAAAATATTTTATCGATGTTTTCCATCCCGAGTTAAAACTTTTTTTTAATGAACTACTGGAAAACAAAAATGTCTTCTTTTAATTTAACAAAAATATTCACCTCTCAGTTTCTAAATATTCATATAAATATATTATTGGCAAAACTACTTTAGTAAAAACCTGCTATAAAAATAACATTTAATGAAAACATATTTATCTCGGGGACAAAGCTTTAAAGTTATATTTTGTTTTAAAGCATAATTTAAAAAAATTTCACTTGTTTTTAAAAAATTACCTTTTTCCTTTAAAATAAAACTTATGATGTTCAGATAAATGAAAATCATGGTAGATGAATTCACTTTGCTAAAAATAATTTTTTTAAAAAAATTATTTATAAATTTTTTCCCACGAAAATAATGTTGTTTTTGAAGTATTTTGAAAAACATCAAAATAATTTTTACTTTTAAAAAAGAAAATTTTTTAATCCGTGAACCCAATTTTCTTATTTTGTTAGAACCTAAATTTTGTAAAAAAACGAATATAAGTTGATTTTCTTCAGATAAATTATTTGAACAAAAATTTCCCCACTCCGAATTTTTATTGAAAATAGAAACTTTGTTTGTGGGTTTCATATAAGAAATATCTGGGAATAAAAGAAGTGGCCGTTTTTTTAAATAGGTTTTTTTTGGGTCCCATTTTATTACAAAAATTTGCCAAGATGAATAAATTTCAATAAGTGATAATTTTTTTTTATTCTCTACATTAAAAAAAAAAAACGGAAAAAATTCACCTGTAACATTTTCATTTGCATAAATGGCAATTTCGATATTGCTTTTTTTGTTTTCGTTTGTAATCACAATTTCAACCTGGCTGCTTTTACGGAAAATAAATGAATAGATAGATTGTTTTAAAAAAAAAAAGTTCTTTTTTTTAAAAAATAATCCCCGAAAAAAATTTCTCAAACTACTAATTTTGTTGAAAACCAAAAATCGCATGATTTGATAAATTTCTAGGAAAGTTAAAAATCGGTGGGGAAAAAATTTTTTTATGTTTGTTTTAGAAAAAAAAATTTTTTTTTTGAGAATAAAAAGATTATCTGCAAAATCTTGGTTTTTTCTAAAACGCCTTGTCATTTTTTTATAAAACAATAAGAAATTATCGACTAGAAAATCAATAAACCATTTTCCGTTTTTTTTTATATACAAATTTAAACCAAATATAAATATCCCCAAAAATTTTTTGTTTTTTTTTTGTTTTATATCTGACAAAATTTTTATTTTGCTCTTAATTTCCGAAATTTTATTTTTTTTGACAAGATTTGCGAGTATAATTACATTTTTTGGTTTATTAAAAAAAAAAATCAAAAAAAAAAAAAATTTTATCAATTCTAGGATTGATTTTAGTTTTTTCTTTATATTTTCTGAATTACATATAATTAATATTGAAAATTTCCTCTTTCTAATAAATAAAGCTTGTAAAAAAAAAAATCTTATTTTTAATTTCTTGAAAATATAATGAATATTAAAAGTATTTTTGAGTAAGTTTAATTTTTTAAAAATTTTTAAATCTAAAACAAGAAAAGTATTTAAGGAAGATAGAAAATTGTTTAAATTTAAAGTTTTTATATCAAAAATTTTGTTCTTTTTTTCGTTAAAAAAATTATCCGTTGAAAAAATAAAAGGAAACTCTATTTCCAGAGAATCATGGATGGCAAAATTAAAAAGTTTAATTATTCTGGGTCTTAATTTTTCTAAAAAATAAATATTTAAAAATTTTTTTTTATTAAATAAATCTGTTTTTTCCATTATTACAGAAACCAACGTTTCTTTCTTTTTAAAATATTTTTTTTTGTAATTTTCTTCGCTTACTGGAATGATAACTTTGTTTTTATTTATATTATTTTTTATTTCACAGAAATTTTTTATTTCGTGAAAAGTTTTGCTATGATAAAATAATTTTTTGTTTTCTAAAGTAAATTCCAAAATTTTTACGTGGATTTTTTCTAAAAAAATGAGAGGGTTTTTAAATTTTTGATCTTTAAAATTAATATTTAAAATAAAATTTCCTTGAAATAAAAACTTGGTTTTGTCTATAAAGTTTAGAATATCTACATTATTTATTTCAAACATTTAAGATTCTTATAAAAATTATATAATTTGATTTTAAACAAGAATTGTGTGGTTAAGCATTTTTATTTATGAAAAGAAAAGGAATTATACCTTTAGACTTGTTTTACAGAAATATTAGAAAAACTAGATTTAGGTTAGATTATATCAATAAAAGATTTTTAATTTATTTTAAAAAAAATAGTTTTAGGACTAGACTGAGATTTTCAAATTACATTTTTATTATTAAAAACCGGCGAACCCTAGATATTCGTAAAAACAGAGTACCTTTCAAAATAAAAAATTTTTCTGAATACCCTGGATTTTCGCTCATCCAAACGGATCTTTATATAGAATTAAGTATTTCTTGTTTAAATTTAAATGATTATTTTTTGCTTAAAATTTTAAATCTTGAGATCAAATTCGCTATATCTATGGAACACGAACAAAATGAGAAATATATTGTATTGATACACGGGGTAGATTTTTTAAATAATTTGAGTAAAATAAATTTAGCAAACTTTATGAATAAAAACAAGAAAAATTGTCGGTTTTTTATTTGTAATTACAATAAACTCAAAAATTATACAAAAATTTTGCATAAATTTTTTGATTATCGAATTATTTTTCACCAAAACAATTTAAAAAAAACAAAAAATAGGCCTATTTTTTGGAATAATTTTTCAGAAAATTTTAAATGGATGAACTTTTTTACCTCTTGGTATTTTTTGTTTGAAAAAAAAATCAAAAAAAAAAATTTTAAAATTTTATCATTTTCTGAAAAATTTTTTTTTTCTATTTACTTTTTCAGAATAAAAAATAAAAAACTTTTCTCAAAAAGAATTATCGAATTAACAATTTCTATTTTTAGTAAAAATAATATAGCTACGATGACTAATAAATTTAAAACTTTGGTTTTCGGAAATTTTCATTATAAACCTATAAACTTAGAAAAATTTTTTTTTTGGGATTTTTTAAAAATTATAATATATTTACAAAATAATATTTAAAAAAAAAAGTTTTAATTCGTTTCAAGGTTTCTTTGGCTATTTAATTTTTTTTTCCATATGAATACCTACATAGTTCAACTTTTGTTTTAATATTCTTATAGAATCTTTCAAAATCTGCATTGAAGTAAGAGCACCCGTTGCTTCAATCTTTATGGTGAAATTGTTTAATAACTCACTCTTCTTTATAATTTTTCTTGGGTCAATTTTATTTTTAATCAAAAAACGAGCTATCGTTAATAAATTTGAGGCAGAAAAAAAAATTTTGTTTCTTTTTTCATCATCCATTTTTTCGTTTTCAGAATTTTTTATTATTTTAGTTTTTGTTTCTAACTCAGAAATTATCGTAAAAAGTTCTTTCTTGGTTTTCTCACTAAATTTTTTATCCAAGCGTTTTTTTTGAAGATAAAACAATGGAAAGATTTTGATATAAACTGATGAAACAGGATTCCATTTGGCATGTTCTTTACCCACTCCTTTTTTTGCAATGCCAATTAGCTTGATTCTTTGTCCTGGTTTAAGTTTTGAAATGATTATTGGCTTTCTTTCAATTAATTTATTTGATCCTGAAAAATGGACAGGAAAAATACTCTTTCCTAGATCATTTTTATTCGAAAATTTTGTTATTAAATCGGTAGAATAAACCGATTTATTATCATCATCACACGAAATATCTAAGGTAAAATAACAAGCGCATTTGTAACAATGTGCATCACAATTACATTCTCGTGTAAACTTAAATTCAATTACTTTTTCAGACTTTAGGGGTATTAGCCCAAGGCGATGCGTAATAAATTCGTCATGGAATATTGAAGTATTTATTTCAAACTTTACTAATTCTATAGCTAAAGTCGGTATTTCCCCCATCATAGTGCGCCTTAACGCATTAACCATTGATAAAGACATATAATCAATTGCGATTCCTACATCACAATTAGAAACTTTATTTATCATTGGATTCATTTTTAAGGAGAAATTTTGATTGATCTATATGATGTTTTACTACAAGTCGTAAGGTTCTGCTTCTGAAATTATTGTTGATTTTTTTTTCCTGAACTTATTAAATATATAATTTAAAGGTAAACAACCTCAATATTTTCAAAAAAATAAATCATAAAATTTCATTATTATGAGTGGCGAAATTGCCAAAAAAAATAATCTAACTTTAAATCCCAGATTTCAATATAATTTGAATAAAAAAATTTTTTTGAAAATTCTTCATCTAGAAGAAATTTTTAAATTTCTAATTTGTACTGAGAGTGTTGTCTTTCGAAAAACTAAAAAAATATCCCACCTTAACACAATTTATCAGCTTAGGGGAAATCCTGTAAGTACCGGGAACCTTGAAGAAAAAATAGATAAAAAAAAGGTGTTGGTCAGTACTAGTATAGGGGAAGAGTTTTATGTTGATGTTTGTTCATTCGTTGATTATGAAAAACTGAAAATAGGGGATTCAATTCAATTGCATGGTAAATCATTATCAATAGTTGGTTCAATAAAAAACCCCAATGATTCTTCGGTAGATTTAATGAAAATAGAATATACTCCTATTGAAAACTTCGAAAATATCGGAGGCCTTGATAACCAAATACAGGAAATTAGAGAAGCTATCGAACTACCTTTAAATAAACCTGAAATTTTTATTAATATTGGGATAATTCCTCCAAAAGGAATAATTTTGTATGGTGAATCGGGAACAGGGAAAACTTTGCTTGCAAAAGCGGTTTCTAATAAAACAAAAGCAAGTTTTTTGAGAATTACCGGTTCCGAATTGGTTCAAAAATATTTAGGAGAAGGACCAAAATTGGTAAGGGAAATTTTTCGTGTAGCAACTAAAATTTCTCCGGCCGTTGTTTTCATGGATGAAATCGATGCTATCGGTACAATTCGGGTCGATTCAAATAGTGGAGGAGAAAGAGAAATACAAAGAACAATGCTTGAATTATTAAATCAGTTAGACGGATTTGATTCTAGAGAAAATGTTAAAATAATAATGGCGACCAACAGAATTGAATGTCTAGATCCGGCATTAATTAGACCTGGGAGAATTGACAGAAAAATCGAGTTTACAGTTCCCGACCAAGAGTCAATTCGTAGAATTTTCAATGTTCATTTAAAAAAAATGAATCTAGAAAATAATTTTAATCCTGAAAATTTATTTTTTGGAAAAAGAAATCTTTCAGGTGCGGATATCAAAGCTTTATGTACAGAAGCTGCCTTAATAGCTTTACGAAATTACCGCCTAGTAATTAAACAAAAAGATATAGTAAAAGCATTGGATATTATTGTTGATAGGAAGAGAGAGACATTTGGGGAAATAATATATTCTTGATTATTTCTATTTTTTTATAACAATACTGGATTTAAAGGAAAAAAAAATCAAAAAATGCCAATCAGTTTTGTACTTTTTTTATAAATAGCTTTAACTAAAAATCCATTTTGATGTACTAGAAAACGGCTTCGTATTGTTGAGATACATTTTGTTATTATCTGAATTGCCTGGTCAACGTTAATCTTTTCTTCAAAATATTTTTCTAACAATGAATAAATAAGCAAAGAAGAATAACCTTGTGCACAAAAATTCATTTTTTGTAAATTTCCCAGATAATCAATTAAATATAAAGATGGGTCGTATTTAATATCAAATCCGACCAAAATTAAATTGATCTTCAATGGTCCTTTTCTTAAACAAAAAGATAATTCAGAACGCATGAAATTTGCAATAGAATTGATATCTACAATACTTCCATTTTCCAAAGTATGAAGTTGAATTGATTTTTGGATCAAATCTGTAAATTGAGCTACATCTCCTGGAAAACCAGAAACAACAGTATAGATATTTGGTCCAATTTCAATTATTTTATTTAAATCTTTTTTTATTGAAAGTATTGATTTGAAATAACAGGTATCCACCGCAATTATTCCAAAATTTTTTCCAATGATAGATATGACTGATTCCATTTAAAAATTACCAAAAGTAATTAGACAGACTGGTTTTTATTTTATGATAAAAAAATATATTTTGATTCATCCAATAATTATTTTAAACACTTTAAAAGAAAGTTATTTTCCAGGGACAAATTTGTTAAAAAAAAAAAAAGTAGGCTGCGTTTTGGGGACAAAAAATAAGAAAATTAATGTCTGCCGCTCTTCTTTTGAAATACCTTTTCAGGAAAAATCTAGTACAGTCTTTTTTATCAATTTAGATTATTTAGAAACAATGTCCCTATTACATAAAAAAATTAATTCGATTGAAGAAATTGTCGGTTCTTATGCAATCGAAAACCATTTTTCAAAAATAAATAAAAAAATAATGGAAAAATTTTTTTTGTATTCTGACAATCCTATACATTTAAATATTTGGGCAGATTTAGAAAAAAAAAGAGTGATCGTTGAAGCTTTTCTATTTCCTAAAAATTTTTTTAAAACTAAGCAAAGATTACTCACCTTAAGAACAAAAATAGGATTGTCAATGTCAGAGGTAACCACTGTTTCTAATATTTTAAAAAATTCTTTAAAATGGAAAAGATTTTACAAAAATAATTGGTTTAATAATTGGCTTCAAAATCTGCGTTCGTTTTCAAATTTAATGGAAAATTTTCCATTTGGAAATAACAATGACAAAGGTTTGAAAGAATTTTTGATTGAAATATTTCAAAGAAAAAATATTGAGTTTGCAAAAGTTTTTAAATTAAAAAAAAAAATATCTAATGAATTTTTAGTTTTGTATTTAAGCTGTTTATTTAATACGCTCAATTCGTGTGAAAAGTCGATTTATATATTTAATAAAATCAAACAAAATGTTATGACACGGCGAATAATTAAAAATGTATCACGTTAAATTAATTAATATATTTATAAAATGGTAAGTTTTTTTTGTTTTTTAGATTAATAAAACTTTTAAATATTGATTCGATAAAAAATATAGGGCCGAGTGAAAACCAAGACGGTAAAAAAATCAGCTCGATTTTTAATAGAAAAATACTACAGGTATTTAACGATTGATTTTCAAATAAATAAAAACTTTTGTGACGAAATTGCTTTAATCCCATCTAAAAAATTAAGAAATAAAATTGCAGGTTTTGTAACACATTTAATGAAAAGAATGCAGAAAGGGCCCGTGTCTGGGATTTCAGTAAAATTACAAGAAGATATTCAAAAAATAAAAGTTGAAAAGAATAAAAGTCATGAATTGGTAGAAAAACTAAATTCATTTCAAATTAACAAAGAAATTAAATTACTGGTTGAATATCTCAAAAAACCAAAACTTATCGAAAAAGATCTTATCGAATAAGTTTAACTTATATAAATGTTTTTTTTATTTAATTTAAAAATTATTTAAAAAAAAAATTATATTATTATACTGTATGGCTCTGGATTTATCTTTATAATTTTTTCAAAAGAAATAAAATGATCTCCAACGGGAAGCCCTGATACTTTCCGAAAAAAAATAAAACTCTTTTTTTTGTTTAATGACTGTCTTATTTTATCTTTGCCTTTAATTCTTTCTTTATGACCTTCCATGGTTTTACTCTTTCTAAGGTGTTCAATTCTAATATTGATTTTTTTACAAATTTTTCTATTTCCTACAATTTTTTCGACCATGACGCCCACCGAATTGCCGGCGATTTTGAATATTTTACCAGTTTTACCATGGTAATATTTGAAGGGTATCCCTTTTTGGATAGATGAATTTATTAAGATATCAACATATTCTCCGATTTTAAAATTTTGTATGTAAGTTGATACGTGTTCATTACCTGATTTTCTAAAAGGTTTCGAATGAATATATCTTGTATTGGATCGTTTTCCTCCCGAGCGAACCATCTAAAAATTTATGTTTATTAAATTATTTTGTTTTTTACTAATGTTTAACAATTATAAAAATAAATAAAAATCGGGATAAACTTATTTTTTTTTTTTTATAATATGTCAAAACCAACAACGGTAAGAGATGTTCCGGTAACGCTTTTTATATCTAAATACGCAGAGTATTTAAAAAGGAGTGGTCAAATTAGAAATCCTTCTTGGTTAGAAATAGTTAAAACAGGAATTCATAAAAAAAACTCTCCCTTGGATTCAGATTGGTTTTTTTTTAGATTAGCCTCTCTCGCAAGGAGATTTTATATAAGAGGGGGAAATGGTGTGGGAAATCTTCGAAAAAAATACGGGGGGAAAAAAAGAAGAGGTTCTAGGCCTGTAAAAAAATTACCTTCTGGTGGAAAAATAATCAGATTTGCATTACAAGAACTTGAACGGTTGAATATATTATTTAAAAACGAAAAAGGAAAACGATTGATTACCAAAAAAGCTCAACAAGATATGGATATCAGATCCAAAAAAATTGTTACCAATTCTTAAATAAACATTTTTGATAATTTTTAAAATTCTAAGATATAAATTATCATTTTTTTTATATATTTTCGATATACCTTTTGGATCGTATATATTTTAAAATTTTAAAAACACATAGAGAAAAATGAGAAAATTTTTTCATTATTCTTCATTTCATTTTTTTTTTATTTTGCATAAAAATACATTTTTTGAGAAATATCCTAAAAATAAGAAAATAGACAAGTTTTTAGAAAATATTATCTCAAAAAAATTCTCATTATATACGAAATTAAAAAAAAATTTTAATTTTTTTGAAATATCGAAAAATACAAGGCATCCTTTCGGGTATATAATACAAAAAGAATCTTTTAAAAAAATAATAAAGAAAGAAAGAACTATAAGCAAAAAAGAAAGAAGAAAAGTTATAAGTGAATGTCTGCAGGAATTTTTATTAAAAATAAAATTCAAAAGGTTTATCGAAAGAAGCGAAACCAATCATATAAACCCGTTTTTTTTTTTACGATTTAATGTTTTTGGAAAAAAAAAAACATTTATACCAGACCCCCTCGAAGAAAGTATTATTAAAATAAATTGTTCAAAAGTAGATTATTTGTCGGGACTTAATAATTTATTCAAAAATTTTTACAAAAAAAAAAAAATATCAAAAAACTTCCTTGTGTGCAATCAAAATTTTCCAGCCTATTTTTATTTTAGATTCGATAATTTTTTCATATCCTTTGATTCTTTAAATTATATTTTTACCCGAATCTATCATGGTATTTGTGAAAATTTTCCAAAAAATCAAATAGAAATCAAATATTTAAATAATTTTTCCCACCAAATCAACAGGTATGATAATTCAAACATATATTCGTATCCAAAAAAAAAAATTTTACAAACAAGAATTTCCCTGCTTGGTAATTTTGAATTATTTTTTAAAAATAGAGTCAAAATACAACCACCTGTAATTGCTAGCCATATAGGTGTCTTTTTAAATTCAAGATTGATCGATGAATACGGGCAGCCATTTTTTAATTTTTACGAATACAATTTAATTCCAAAAAAGAAGCACTTTTTGTGGGGAGAAAGAATCTTTTTTTGACCTAATTATATAATTTTAACCCAGAATATCTTTTCTCCTTATTTTTATGGTTTTTCCTGTCGAGAATATTTCCATATGGATATAAATTGAATCAATTGTAAGAATTTTTCCTCGATATCCTTTGAAGGGGCCTTTCTTTATTAATTTAGTCGAAAACAATGGTATTTCGATAAAATTGTCATAATTTATTTTCCTTTGAAAGATTAATTCTATGTCATTGCACGATATTAAAATGATTTTTAAATTTTTATTTTTTTCACTGTTATTTAGGACAACAAATAACTTATTTCCTTTAATTAATTGAATCACTCCAAAACAAAATCTGTTTATCCCACTCATGATTTTACAAAAATCTCCGCGAAAAATAATATTTTTATTTCTATCAAAACCCTCTGTGTTTTGAAGTTTTTCAGGATCAATAATCTTTATATTTTGTGGGTATTTTTCAAAATCTACCGAAATAAGATTTCCTTTAAAATCTAAAAAATCAATTACTTTATCCGAAGTTGTACATACAATGCTTATTTCATTTTCATTAGTTAGGAAAACTAATTGTCCAGGCGAAAAATTTTTTTGAATAATGTTAGGATAATTTATTCTTTTATATTTATTATATTTTTTATTTGTTAAAACTCTGGAGAATTTAGAAAGTTTGTCGAGTCGAATATGGCGAATGAAATTTTTTTTTAATTCTTTTTCAATTTTGTTTTTGTCCAAATTTTCTCTTTTTAAACTCTTAGTTATAGCAAAATCGTTTGTAAAATTTATAATTAGAAAGTTGATGTGCTCTTTAATATTTTTTTTTAATATTACTGAATTGTTAATTTTAAAAACTGGCAAAAATTTAAAAATATGAAAAACCCTGTAATTTTTCCTATTTTGAATTGGTTCGCCTATTATGTTATTTTCAGAGTCTTTTTCTTTAAATTCATTTATCGCACCAAAGAAATCAAATGTTTCTATCATCACTAAATTTCTTGATTTTTTTACTGTAATAACTGTACGAAATTTTTTTTTCTTTTTAATGAACGATCGAAATAAAACTTTTGAAAAAAATCTTTTGGTTTCATTTTTTAGATAAATTTTCCCAAGAAAGGGGCCTTCTGTACAAAACACGGTTTTCATTTTATCCGAAAAAGATTTGTTTTGATAATTTAAAAAAATCGGGTAAAACTTTATCACGATTGAATTTTATTTTAAATATTTAACCCTGCTACGATTCCATAGTTTGCAGATGAAAACTTAAAGTTCATAATCTTAAAATTTTTTTTTTCTATAGTTTGTGGAAATTTATTTAAAATATTAACTACTCCCTGATTAGAAGAATGTAATTGTTCTTTTGTCCAAATTTTTATCATATTTAAATTTGTCAAATAAGCTAAATAATTTCTATTTTTTGAATATATTATGTTATTGACGAAACTAACTTTAGAATTTTCTTTTATTCTTTTTAATAATTTACCTTTTCTTATATCCCAGGTATCAATAAAACACGAAGAACCTCCAAACGTAATTTCGTTACCGTTTGGGGAAATATCCAAAGAATACACAGATTTATCATAGCTTTTATAAAATCCCACCGACTTTGCCATTCTTGTATCCCAAATTCTAATCGAATGGTCACTTGATCCTGAAATTAAATAGTTTTCGCATGGGTGCCAACGGATAACATTGACATCGAGCAGGTGACCACGGAAAGATCTGATTGGAAATTCTCTTTCAGGATTCCACATAGAAATCGTCGTATCTTCATTGGCAGTGGAAAAAATATTATTTTCTTTGGAAAACGCGATATCCCATATCGGATTGCGACAGGTCTGATATTTTCTTAAAATTTTTTTTTTTTCTAGTGACCAAAGTAATAGTTCGCCTTTAAAACCTCCACTCAGTACAAATCTTTGACATTTTGAAAATTTTGTTGAAAATATACCCGACGGATGACCATTAAAAATAATTCGTTTGTAATTCTCAAAGTTTTTATTTAAATTAAAAATTTCTAAGCTTCCATTTTGGGAACCCGCTGCTATCTGTGTTTCGTCTAGTGAAATATCCAAACAATTAAGAGCGTTTCTTTTCTGATTAAAATTTATTTCCAAGGATTTGATATTAATACAGGGTTTAATTTGATTTTTTCTTAATAAATTAGTTTTATCGAAAAAATTGTGCCGTTTTGGTAATTTATCATGATTTTTTAAAAACCGTTTGGGATTTTCTAGTTTTTTATTCTTAAAACCTAAATAAAATTTTTTCCTGTAATTAATGAAAAACTTTTGATCAATGCATTTTAAAAAAAACTGTAACTGATGTGTTTCTAGAAAAAAAATTAATTTTTCAAAAGCATAAATATTAGTTTTTACTTTGAAAAATTTTCTGACTTTTTTTCCAGAAATTTTATAAAAAGACTTTAAATTTTTCTTAATTCGAAATTTTTTTTTTTTTATTTTATAAAAAGAGGGTTTTATGTATTCGAAACCATATCTTAACAAAAAAAGACTACTTTCAAGTACATGTTTATTTTTAAGAAGTTCTAGATATATACAGAGTGCAAATGGGATTAAAAACTGTTTTAAGATCTTTCTATGAAAAAACAATAATGTACATATCCATTCATTTATTAATGAAAAATTTTCTAGAATTTTAATCATATCATTAATTTTGGAATTATTACAAAGAAAAACGCACTTATTTTTTTTGTTTAAGATTTTTGCACAGATTCTTGATTTCGGGCAAAAAAGATTCGAACTATTGTTATAAATTTTTTTTATTTTCCTCATTAATATATATTTTCTTGTTTCGGGTATTTTTTTTAGATTAAGATAATGAATGTGGAAGAATCTATATCATACTTAGGAAAAAAAGGAAACATAAAATTTTTGAAAAAATTAGAGAATTATCATTTGAACAAAATATTATTGGGGGATACTTGGTTTGAATTTTACTTCTTAGTATCGAGGAATATAAAAACAGTAGAGGGAATTAAAAATTTTTATTTTTCTAAATTAAAAATTTTTTTCAACTTTCTCAACTTTAAATTTGGAAAAATCCGAAAAGTGCATATGGAAATTTTTGGAAATTTTTATATTTTTTCGATAGATGAATATGTTATAGGTAGAAAAAATGCCATTTCTATAAATCCCTTCGAAAAATCTTGGGGAGGAAGAATCTGGAAACACTTAGAAGACATGTTTCAAATTGTCCTAGAAAATACAAAAAAAAAAGAGCTTTTTTCAATTTTTTTAATATCCTTTAAAAGTTTTAGATATGATAAATTTGCAACAAATGTTATTTTCTTCGAAAAACTTTTAAAATTTTTTTATTTTATCATTAAATCGAAATTTTCTTTAATATCTAAAACCCATTATATTTATATAAAAAAAATTTTTGAAAAATTATTCTTTTTTCTTTTATCAAAAAATGTATATAAAAATCAAAATGGAAAATCGGATGATTTTGGCCATTTGGTAAAAATTTTTTTTTTAAAAAAAGTTTTTATTTTTTATAAACTATTTAAAACAATATTTTTTAAAAAATATCATTTTAAAATTAGAAACTCGGAAAATCTTTGTCATTTTTTCCATCAAACAAAATTTTTTAATCCAAACTTTTTTTTTATAAAAAAGTA
>Ga0307489_10001602_pt1 | contig 14983 bp, 22 predicted proteins | sample SB12metaG_FD_202247 | JGI IMG/M metagenome (GOLD analysis project Ga0307489, IMG submission 202247) | Sea-ice brine microbial communities from Beaufort Sea near Barrow, Alaska, United States - SB 1.2 | ecosystem: Environmental > Aquatic > Marine > Coastal | place: USA: Alaska | collected... | reverse complement strand
CCGGATCTTGTGATTGCCCCGGCCCCGGCCACGGTATTTGCTTCATCACCTCAGCACCTTGTTCAGCCTACCGTTGAGCCCGGTGTGTCATTGTCCTGAAACCAGTTGAGTTATCCCGCTGGCATACGTCGTGGATACTCTAACGCCAGCTAACACCAACGCTGCCCGTGATTGGTCTGGCCCTGCTTCAAGGCGTCCGTGGTGAGCATCGGCGCCACCGGGTTCCTCATCACCGGCGCGTCGGCGTACGTGCACCACAACCTCATCTGGTTCCTCGACGCCAGCGAGGTGAGGCCCGGAGTGTGCCAGAGCGTGTGTCATGGCACTCAATATGGTCAATATGGTGACTTCTTTGTATGGGCGATGTACCTGAGCATCAGAGTAACCCTGGAGTCATCCACGTCGGTATGGTTATTCTACCTTGCACAAGGCCACTCAATATGGGTGTGGTTGTTTGCCCGGCCAAGGGGGTGGATGCGGCAGTGTGTGTACGGGTACACTGGATCACTGGTAAACCAGGACCGAGCAGTCTGGTAACGAGTGCCAGGCCGTACTGCGAGATCCAGTTCTTCCCCCAGGGCCTCGTCATGAGCTTCTACGGCCTCGCGGGCTCGCTGCTCTCAACCTACCTTTGGCAGGGTCTGAATGTTTAACCCTCAGCATCAAACCCCTGGGCTCGCCCCTTTCCACCTACCTCTGCGACGGCACCCGGGCCGTCCCATTTCGCAGAGCTCACAAATCTCTTTGTTTTTCTGGGTTTCTGGGCGTTTGATACTACACAGTTCAGTCCCCGTACCAAATGGGCACATTTGCTCCTTGTCCCTTTTCCTTGAGTCAACTCGTCGATTCCCGTAAAGCTCTCGTGTGGCGCAACCTCTCTGTTTCAGAACGCTGCACGTTTGTATTTCCCACCTCAAGGTTGATTAGACCGTCGATATCGAGAAAATCAATATATGAAAAACAAGTCGCGCGTACAAACATGGTTCAATCTGAACCATTTCAGCGAGGAGCAAATGTGACCATTTGGTACGGGCCCTGAACTGCGTAGTAAGTACCTGCTGTGCTTGTCACGACCGTCTTAACCTCGATGCGTTGATCAATGCGCTGACCCTAGCGCTCGGTTGACCATCAACTGGAACGTGGGTTCGGGGTACAACGAGTTCAACAAGGACGAGGGCATCATGCGCATCTTCCGCTACGGGTGGGGCCGCCACTTTGTCCTGATACTTTTTGGTCACTCACCAACCTTCGCAGGGCGGCTGTGCGCTGTGAAACAGACATTTTTGATAGTTGACTTGCACTAGTTATCCCCGGCAGGCTTACGGGCCCATCTGCTTGTAATGATGGAGGGGGGTTGTTAAAGCTTACCATGTGAAGCGCCTTGGGGCTCGATGAACCTTAGTGAAACGCGAAGTTGTTGCGATAGATGTGATGGTTTGTAATTTCTTTACTGCCAGTGATCGTCATCTGACCAAGATATGCATCGTCGTGCACGGTTTCCCTAACTACAGGTTCCCGGGCAAGAACCGCCGCATCAACCTGGTGTCAAACTTGTCAGATGTGCAGGCGGTGCGCGTGGAGATCAGCGACGGCGTGAACCCGCGCCGCGTGGTGTACGTGCGGTGCAAGGCAGGGGGGACATTGAGAACAAGCACTCGACGACCGTTGCATCTCCTGCTCCCCCTCTGCTCTGCATGAGCGGGGGGTATTGAGAACCAGCACTCGGCCAGCACAAAGAGTCGCCGATTCACCGAAATTGGCACTAACGGAGGGCGAGGGTAATCGCTCATGCAATGATCTGAAAGTTGGTTGGAATTGAGTCTGTCCGGCTGTATGCGCAACCGAACTGAAGGTAAGTCCTGCTCTGACATTGGTTCGAGTGCTTGTTTTCAATGACCCTCTTGCAAGGGCAAGAGTGACATCCCGCTGACGCGCATCGGCCAGCCGCTTACGCTGGCCGAGGTGGAGAAGCAGGCGGCGGATCTCGCTAAGTTCCTTCAGGTGCCCATCGAGGGCCTGTAAATCGGGGCATATGGGGATAATGGGGATACTGGGAATGCGGCGATATTCTGCAGATACGCCGATACAGGAATATATCGAGAGTGAGTGGCTGTATTTGTGTGAACGGGGGAATGGGGCTGTATCGGATGAGGAGGTGGAGAGGGATGGGGAGAGGGAGACGTGTAATGGGGGTGGGGGTGGAGAATGGGGATGCGCGCTTTGTGTTTAGCTATCTTGTCCACCAGACGCCAAGCGCATGCGCAGGGGCGGTTCAGATGGATATGTCAATCTGTCAAAACACATTAAGGTACACAATTGATACGATAGTCCTGGATACGCTCGATCTCGAGGCGCATTGCGTGCCTTGATAGCCCACAGCTGTGTATGACAAAGCAATCTGAGGCAGCTCTATAACTGCATTTACATTTACTAGATGGTCATCGAGTCCCAAGGCGCTCACACAGCGAGCATCTAACCAACATCATCCACCACCACAGAGCTGTTCTATCTTGACGTTTTAGACATGTGGTCATTTACACGTGGTAGACCGTCGTTTATCCGTCACACGACACCACCTACTCTGATCCAAACACCTCAGCGTCCCAGCATGCGGACGAATGCGTCCGCCAACTGCATGTCGTCGCAGCACCATATCAGGCACGGGTTCTGGCACAGGCGGCTGCAGCCCAGCTCGCCGACCTCGGGGGTGGCGCGGGCGATGGCACGCCCGTCGGAGTCCGACGCCGGCCTAGCATCAGGGTCTACACTCATCCATTTTCTTTTCAACGTAACCACTTTGTGCGGTCTAGGTGAGTGGTTGATTGCCGGTCAGCCTTGTCTACTTCTGAAACCCCACCACACGCGTTTGGTGGGATATGCTGGGTGATACCATAATGTCAGTGACAAAAACGGCTCAGGTTGATCTCGAAACTGGACGAGTGGACGCCCCCCTGCCCGGCGCCGTTGTCGGTGTTGGCCACCACGCTGAAGCGGTACTCCACGCCGTTGGCCAGACCGTGCACCTCAGCATCGGTCTCAGCCGGTGCGCAGGGACAGGTAGATTATGTTGTATTAGATTAGAAAACTCAGTATCAGGGCAACTAAAAGATACCCGCCGCGGTGCTCAGTGGAGAATTACCGCTTCCAAAAGCGTACCGGGTGCACTTATTTTCTTTCCGTTTGGGTTGGAACCTTCAGACCTTTCGGAACGCTTCGATGCGTTACCAACCCCGCCACTGAGTGAAAACAAATCAAAACATCGGAACGAGTAGTGTAGATACTGCCTAAGTGATCATCATGTCATTCATCGATTGGATCATATCGGATTGTGTTTAGTTAATCGGCCACACCTCGTCGTACAGGTTCTCGATGAGGAACGCGAGCCCCGCGCCTCGCGCCATGCGGGCGTTGTCCATGATGGGAGTGGCAGTGATAGAGTAGCTGGTGATACGCAGCCGCGAGGTATGGCCCGGCAGTTGATGCTCGCCACGTCATGTTATGTCATTCAACTCGAGATACGAGTGTCAACAATAAGGAGGATGCCGTGGCAGGCATGAACTGTCAGGCCAATGCTCAACACGTCAAGTGATTCCATTCCATTCAAAGTCAAGAAATAAAGGTATATAATGTGGAGGATGACGTGGCAGGCATTATCAGTCAGGCCCTACCGCGACGATTGGGCGTTGTTGGAGTGGAAGCTGCCGTCCGGCCGTGTCCAGTACACGCACGCCTGGACATAGGGACACTCCACGAGTGCCTGGTCCGTGAGTAAGTAAGTTGAAGTATGTGACTTCTTTGGCACATCACCAACATGTGTATTTGACTTTTGGCCAATGGCCAAACGGGCCAAATACTGTATACAGTAGGAGATGCTACCCACAGTAACCTCACAGACCAGGCACTAGGCGAAAGGGGTGATTACTTAAGAACTTGGCATCTAACCTGAACAGGGACTTACTAAGGATTGTCCAAAATCTGAGATTAAATGCCTTACAGTGTGATGTTAGGTGCCCACCGCAGACTCAGACTGTGAAGTGCCCACATAATGAGGGCATTTTCACTCAGCGTCGGATCTGGTACCGAGGGTATGGTGTCGAATCCCGTTCGACCAATCAGAACTGTACATTTCGGGAATCCAACCGACCTATTCGCCGACAGTCCGACAGGGTCGTGATCCTTGAGTAAATAGACCATCGATTTCGAGGAGATCAGCGTTACATGTAACGCCGACACTGAGATTAAGTAGTTAGATGCACACACCAGCCCTACCATGCCGTCGCCAGCGCGCGCGATGACGTCGCGGGGGGGACCGGGGGTGCCCATGGGGGGAGTAGGGGGCAGCGGCGACGGCGGCGGCGGCGGCGGGGAAGGCGAGGGAGGTGCGTAGAACTGCAGCCCCTTGCAGTATCGTCGCAAGTTGACATTGACAGTGACAATTGGACGCGGTTATTCGTATTTTACGCGTAGTTGCAAGCGCTGAAATCATAGGCGCCTTCAACATGGGTTTTGATACTTTCAACCTCAGAGTGAGAGTGAGAAGTCGAAAGGATCGCTTACGCATGTATGAGGAGGGTTTAAGTCTGCCCCCTGTAATACTTTCAACACGCGGGGTTTTATTACTGTCAACCTGCACCACCCTACCTTGCCGTTGAAATACGAGTTGCCGCTGCTCCCGTAGTTCCCGTTGTTCCCGTAGTTCCCGTTGTTCCCGTTGTTGTAGTTCCCATTGTTTCCTTTGATGGGGCGCCCACCGCCCCCGCCCAGACCAAGCAGCAGTGCCTGGCAGAAATTGCTCGCCGCGTCACAGGATGGCATTTACAAACAAGACATGAGGGTTCAATAGGCCGGTTTCGGTATATGGCTTCCCGCGCCGAGCGCTGACGCTTTGCCTGCAACTCTGTATGGGCATTCAACCTGGCGCCCGCTTTCACGCGCGGAGCGCTGACGCTTTGCCAGCAACTCTGTATGGGCATTTCCCCCAGGCAATATACCGAAACCGGTCTATTGCGTGTCGATGAGCGTCGATTACGTGGCGAGTAACGACTGTCATTCCCTACCAAGAAGCAGGTCGAGCTGCATTTGCTGCAGCTGGATGATAGCCTTGGCGCACTCCGCGTCGCCGGAGCACTGGAACGTGTCGCCACCGCTCAGGGCCGAGGATGTCAATTCAGAAGAAAATGTCAGGGGTGCCAACAAGATGAGCGAGACGCTTCCGCGTGTATAGGGAGGCACCAGGCATTTGCTCTGCCCTCCGTTCGCCCACTGGCTGGCAAATGTGTAGTTGGATGTGTAATACTTGTGGTTACCTGATGACGGCCATGGCGTTGCGCATTATGTCCTCGCGTTGCACCATTAAACATGAAGGTAATTTTGATTAGAATGAAAAGTGGAAAAGTAACGGGGCCTTGCCGCGGCTGCTGAACGAGCGTGCAGCTTCGCCGCACGGCGGGTAACCGCGTACGGGTGTTGCGCGCACCGGCGCTGAGGCGACGCTCTCCCGCCCGTTGCCGTCCACCGACCGCACCTCCACCAGATATTCGCAGCCGTTGTACACCCCTTCGAGCAGAGCCTCATGTAGGTTGATTACTCAGGTTCAGTGGTGTACGGTGGTGGGTCAACGCATGATGATCCAAACTTGACCTCTTGAGCGCTAGTTGGCTTATGGTTTCACGCCCGAGGGAGACAGGGCGAAAATCTGATGCCTGCTTATACACGTGGAAGCCTTTCTCCCTCTTGCCTTCACGCCCGAGATGACTCAAGTTAAGCAGAAGGGTCCTGTGAAAGAAACGGCTGAAGGTGAGCTGGAGGGGAAAGTGTAACGCCCTGCCTTCGATCGCCGCTTGCTTTCCGATGTTGCTATCATCGCCACGGCCGTTGTTGTTGTTGTTGCTGTTGAACGGACTCCAAGTACGACCGTTGTTGCCGTTGTTGGACGGGTACGGGTCCTGGTACGCTCCGTACGCCGCGAACCGCGCGTTGTCGTTGCTGCCCTGGCCGATCTCATCGTTACCGTTGTTCTCCCCCACGTTCACCTCGCAGGAGGGTCACATAGAACGATACTCGACCGACGTTGGTGGACGAGAAACCGAAATGGGGCCGAGAGTTCATGCTATTACGACGGTCGGGCCACCACGAAGCAAACCCGCCCGTATGCGCAAGCATCCACCCTGAAGGTCACTAGTCGTGCACCCTCCGTTGTTCGTTCGAGTCCGGGTCCTACGAGTCCACTTGTCGGCTTGCTGTGTGAGCATCCTTTGGTACAGTATACGTTAGGTGGTTTCAGTGTCAAAACGGGTCAGCTTGAGAAGTGGACGATTGGAAGCCCCTGATTCGAGTCGTTGCTGTGATAACCACCCTGCCTGGATAGTGGGCGGGTTGCGGCCGCTGGGCAGCAGCACGCGCAGCGTCTCCGCCTTGACCTTCACATCCTCGCCGCCCGCGCCGCCGCCCGCTACGCGCCGGTACCCAGGGCCTTTTGGATACTGCAGCTCGCCATGTCATATTCTGCCGCTTAATTGCAACGTGTGTGTGCGTCCGGAGCGAGAGAGAGACGCTTCCGCGTGTATAAGGAGGCACCAGGCTGTTGGCCTGCCCCTGTGGATGTGTGCGTCCAGTGCTCGTGACGTGTGCAGGTGTGAGGATGACTGCAGCCTGTCGTGTTTCATGAAGAAGACGAGGCTCATAGTGGGTTGGATAGCGTGGCGATTATTAATATCCGCCAAGCCTTACCAGTAGCCACTGTTGCCGTTCGAAGGCGGGTTGAAGACGCCGCGCGGGCAGTTGGGGACCGCGGCGAAGGGTCTGCCCATCACTACATTTCCAGTTCAGCGTCGGTGCCTTGCGGGATAACTCCAGCGGCTGAAGGGCGAGGGTGACGCTTCGGCGTGTATGAGGAGGCACCAGGCTAACGCCCTCGCCTCCCCGCGGCTTCAGGGTCAAAACGGCTCAAGTTGAGCTTCGCAGAAGTAAAAGTCAACGCCCTACCGCAGTGACGCTGAAGCTGAAGACATCGGCGCCGACGGCGATGTCGTTGCCTCTAGTTTTCGGGGTGGGGTTCTCCCACTGCAGGCACACCGCCCCGGCGTGTAGCGGCGCAACTTGAACGTGAAAGCGGTTCCTCAAATGTTGGCTTTAAACGCCGACTACGAGACCAAGCGCGGTCAACGCGGGACGTTTATGTTTCCGGGGGGCAGGGTGAAAGCCTGGTGCCTCCTCATACACGCGGAAGCGTCTCTATCACACGGGGGGCAGGGCGAAGGCCTGGTGCCTCATCATGCACGCGGACGCGTGCCGCTCAGTCAATCCGGGGTCAACCTGCACCGCCCTACCGTCGGAGGCGATGGCGCGGAGGTTGTAGGGAGGGGCGGCGGCCGCGGCGAGGGGGAGGTGCGACACCACCGCAAGCGCGAGCGCGCCCAGCGCGGCGGCGGTGAGCCTCTCGAACGCCATCCGGATGTTGTCGACGGCGGAAGCGGCGGAGGAAGGGAGGAAGGGAGTGAGCGCTCCGCGGGCGGCGGGGGGGACGGTAGCGCGGGGTCGCTGGGCCGTGCTTTGCGTTGTGGGCCAACGGAGACGGAGTTGCCGCGCTTGGACTTTGGAAAAACGCTGACCTGTCTCCAATTGTTCAGGCAAGAGTCTGCAAGAGGCAAGGAGTTCGGAGTTCACAGGCGATCCCACCTCCAGATCAACATGATGCTTTTCGATAGGCGAGTCGAGGGTGACTCAAGGTTGGGCGACATAGGAGAGACGAGGGGTATACCACCTTCAGTTAGCACCCAAGCTCGCGCTCCGCTCCCCGCCGACTCACTCTACCGCGTGCAGTACCACCGGATTTGCCGCGCCTCAGCCTCGCCGCCGCGTCTCCGTTACTGGCGGTGGCGATACCAGCAATACCGCGCACGCAGCCCCGCTCGTGCACCGACTTCCGCCCAACGCGCCTCCGCCTCCTCCTCCCCCGCCCCCTCGTTCCCCAGTCCCCGCTCCCCCCTCCCCGCTCCAGCACGCCCTCCGCTCCCCGCGCCCCGCGCCCCTCGGTCCCCGCTCTCCTCGTCCACCGGGATGTCCTGCCGACGCGCCAACCCCGGCCGGCCCCCTCGCCCCTCGTTCCCCGGGACGGATCGCCCACGTCTTCCTCTCCTGGTGGCGGCGGCGGCGGTGGTGGCACTGCTCTCACTGTCGGGCGCGGCGGCATCGCAGTACGACACTCCCGGCCCGTACGCCGTGGCGCAGACCACGGTGCTGGTCGCGGCCGCCGCGCCCGGCACCGCAGGCACCCCCTTCGGCCTGGGCGGCGAGGAGGGCGTCCTAGCGGTGCATTACCCAGCCTTCGTGGCGCCCGGGACCCGCCTGCCGTTCGCATACTACCAGCACCCCACGCACGGGTGGTCCTTCCAGGCAGGGGCTTACACTCGTCCACTTCTCACCTCAAGCTGCGCCATTTCTGACACAAAAGCACACCCTAAGAACCCCATGATCCCCCCTAACACCTCCTAACCCCCCCCTAAACAACCCCTGAATGGACCCCCTGTCCCACAGCAGGCGCTTAAGTTGAGCCGAAAAGTGGACGAGCGTAAGCCCCTGCTTCCAGGGGTGGACCACCCAAAACGACGCCATGCTGCGCCTACTGGCCAGCCACGGGTCGGGCCTGACTGTTTGCTCATAGTGTACCGGTGTGTACCCCCCCTGACTGTCTGCTCATAGTGTATCGGTGTACCCGTACATGCTGCGCCTGCTGGCCAGCCACGGGTCGGGGCTTACAATCGTCCACTTTTCGGCTCAACGTGAGCGCTTTTCTGTGGGATAGGAGGTGCGTTTATGGGTTGATTAGGGGGTATATAGGGGGTGTTTAGGGGGCATTATGGGGGGTTAAGGGTGTATGTTGTGTCGGAAACGGCTCAGGTTGAGCTGAGAAGTGGACGATTGTAAGTCCCTGGCCACGGGGTGACAATGTTTAGCCAAATAAAGATCGGGAACCCCGGCGGGGTAGGGTCTGCCAGATATTGCATCCCCCCCCATATTTACCAGATAAAGGCCCCCACTCATAACAAGAGAAGCGGAGTGTGCGTATGGGCAAATGGGCTGAACAGCCCTGCGTATACAGGGCTGAACTCATAACAAGTTGTATGAGATAGGGGTGTTTATGCCTGCCACATCATACGATGCCGATTGATTCAAGCATCGGGGGTTTGAAATGCGTGTGGATGACGTGGCAAGGCATTGATATCTGGCATTGATATCTGGCATGGGGGTTCGAAATGTGTGTGGATGACGTGGCGATGCATTAATACACGGCAGGCCGTAGCGCTTGGAGGGCGACGCTGCGCCAATCACGGGTTCAGGGTTTAGGGTTCAGGGTGCCACGTCATAGGATGCCACTTGACCCAAGAATCAAGGGTTTGAAATGCATGTGGATGATGTGGCGATTGACAGCTGGCAGGCCGTAACGCGGGGAGGGCGACGCTGCGCCGATCACGGGCATGCTGCTGCCGGGCGGGGAGAACACCGAGAAGGCGGCAGGGCCTCTCAAAATAATGGCTCGCCACGTCATCGGAGGCCATTGAACTGTGACATCGAGGGTTTGATATGCGCTGAATGACGTGGTAAGTAACATCTGCCCGGCCCTAGGCTGGGTAGCGCCTTCAGCTTATCGGTCACGTTTGAAGCCAACCCCCAATTCTTGAGTCAAACGGTATTCCGTAAGCGACATCTGAAGGCACTACCAACATCTGGCAGGCCCTAGAAGGCGGCGGGTTGGTACCCGCGCATCCAGGCGTTCATCATCCACGCCGTGATGCAGGTGGCAGGGGCTTTCACTCGTCCACTTTCCTGCTCAACTTCAGCTGTTCGTGTCCCTGAAATGATCGATGTCTCCCTCAAAGAGTGATGACTTTGAGCTGAAACGTGTACGAGTGCAAGTCCCTGGCAGGTGGCCCGCCGCAGCGAGGATGACCCCACCTTCGCGTTTTACCAGAAGCTTTTACCAGAGGCTGCGCTCATGGCGGGGTCCTGACTGTTTGCTCATAGTGTATCCCCGTGTACCCCCCCTGACTGTTTGCTCGTAGTGTACCAGTGTACCCAGCGAGGATGACCCCAGCTTTGCGTTTTACCAGAACCTGCTACCAGAGGCTGCGCTCATGGTGGGGTCCTGACTGTTTGCTCATAGTGTACCCCCGTGTACCCCCCCTGACTATTTGCTCATAGTGTACCCCCGTGTCCCCCCCCTGGTTGTTTGCTCATAGTGTACCAGTGTACCCAGCGATGATGACCCCACTTTCGCGTTTTACCAGAGCGCATGGCAGGGCAGGCAAAATTTAGGGTTTAGGGTTTAGGGTTTAGGGTTCAGGGCAGGGTTTAGAGTTTAGGGTTTAGCTTCGCGATCTACGAGAAGCTTTTTCCCGATGCTGCGCTCATGGCGGGACCTCTTCACCACGCCCACTCATTCAGCTCTTGACATTTTGGTCCCTGGTGTCACTGCCCGGTCAGCAGGTTTGCCTAACCCGAAACCCTATATCCTAAATCCTCGCCCCTAAACCCCGTTACCACGGCCACTCCGCTTAGCTTGAGCTCTTTCTATCACAGACTGGAATCACTGGCTGTTTGGCAGGTTTGCCTGTGAGAAGCACACAAGTTGAGTTGGAAAGGAATGACGTTTGGCAGGTTACCCTGTGAGAAGCACTCAAGTTGAGCTGGAAATTGATGACTTCCCCCTGAGGAACACTCAGGTTGAGCTGGAAATGGATGTCTTCCCCCGAAGATGCACTCAATTTGAGCTGGAAAGGTATGTATTTCCCCTCAGAAGCACTCAAATTGAGCTGGAAAGGGATGTCTTCCCCATCAGAAGCACTCAAGTTGAGCTGGATGACGTAGTGAGGCCCTGAGTGACGGGTTTCAGCACGGGTGGTGCACTCATAATCTATGCGGCGGAGGAGCTGCAGCGCGCCGCAGGGGCTTACACTCGGCCACTTCTCAGCTCAACCTAACTAAGTCGTTGGAGGTCTAATAACCCAAGAAACACATTGACTCACAATCGACTCATCACATCCCAACACTCGGAAGGGGCTTACACTCGTCCACTTCTCAGCTCGACCTGAGCCATTTTGGCCTCTGACACCACCAAATCTACCACACAGACAGTGCTCACGTCAAGCGGTAAAGTGGAGGAGTGTGAGCCCCTGGCGCGCGGCGCCGGGCCTCGTGCGCGCCATTGTGGTGAGGCGCTGCAAGTTGAACCCGTGCGGAAGCGCCTGGCAGAAGCTCTTAAAACTTGTTTCAAGTGTTGCTCTCGAATCAGCCGATTTCAGTTTATCGCCTGGGTGAAATGCCCATACTGAGTTGCGGGCAAAGCGTCAGCGCTCCGCACGGGAAGCGGGCGCCAGGTTGAATGCACATACAGAGTTGCGGGCAAAGCGTCAGCGCTCGGCGCGGGAGGCGATGTACCGATGTACCGATGTTGGCCTATTCGCCAACTCGCGCCCCTACATTATGGCGGTGGCGCCAACAAGCGGAGACACCCCTTACGGCAATGAGCAGTTCGCGCTGCGCGCTGACCGCCTGACGGTCCCGATGCTGATTACCGCGGGGCGCAACGACGGGATGGGGGGGCTGGTGGGTTGGTGCAAGTTGAAACACCTAAACCCTAAACCCTAAACCCGAAACCCTAAGCCCTAACACCTAAACCCCTAAACCCTAAACCCCTAAACCCTAAACCCTAAACCCTAAACGCTAAACCAAGTTGAAACACGCGTTGACCATGCATGGTTGCAGCGCTTGAACCTAATATAAGAGGCAACTGCTTTCGAGCTTTGTTTTCAATCGCAACTTGCGCCTTTACATCGTGGACGGGCTTACATCGTACGGCGACACCTCGGTGCTGGCAGGGTCTTACACTCGGCCACTTCACAGCTCATAAGGGGGTTTCAACATTTATTACGTGAGGAATTAATGATGCGTAGGGGGCCCAGACATGCGCAATAATGATGCATAGGGGGCCCGGACATGCGCATTTATCACAATCGGAGTGGGGAGGTCAGCAGGGGCTTACACTCGTCCACTTCTAGCTAGTCGTGGGCACGTTTTGCGGGACACACATTTCCTCTTAGTTTTTATCCGCGGCGAAGCCAGGAAACATGGCTTCGCGGTGGTAAACTGTGGTAAACTGTGCCAAACTGGCTTCGCTGATTTGGCAACGCCGATTTCTACAGAACCGTCCATCCTCAACCGTCGATTCGCGAGTCAATATGCGGTGGTCGTAGAAGCCTGGTTGGTGAAAGTGAGTTGGCCGACGCTGGCTTCGCGAGGGGGGGGTCGCCCCGGAATAATGGTAAGAGGAACATTCGGTGATTTCAGTGACACGAACGGCTCAGGTTGAGGTGAGAAGTGGAGGTGTGTCCCGCCCGTTGACCTGGTACACTATGAGCATACAGTCAGGGAGCAGGATGCAGCGAGTGTGTACGGGTACACTGGTACACTATGAGCAAACAGTCAGGAGGAGTGTCCCGCCCCTTGACCCAGGCGCCGCGGATCGGCGTGGTGGTGGAGGGTGCGAATCACTGCCACATCTACATTCCTATCGGATCACAATGCAAACTATTTTCAGAGGAGGACATTGGTTACATGGTAGGGGCGTTACCGTGAACAATCACACGACCGAACTTCATCAACGAGCTGAGTCTGCGAGTCTACATCTGAATATCACCTTGGAGGTAAGTCATGCTCCGATCTAAGCTCGAGAGTGCTCGTACTAAAGACTCTCCTGCATGGCCGCGGTGGACCGGCACGTGGCCGGGGCGTTCCTATCGCTGTACCTGCTGGGTGACACATCGGCGGCGGAATCTGTGTGGACAGGCGCGGCGACCATCAATGCGGAGGGGCCGTGGCAGGGAGGGTTAATGAGAACGCCGCGCTCGACCGACGTTGCATGTCCTCCTCTTCCTCCACGCGTATGTATGAGCATTCATTCACCCTCAAGGTGATTCATGTTCCGATCCCGGCTCGAGCACTTGTTCTCCATGACCCTGCCGCCTGGACGGTGGCCGTGAAGGCGCAGTCCCTGGCAGGGGCTTACACTCGTGAACTTCTCAGCTCAACTTGAGCCGTATCTGACACAAGAAAACACCTTACACCCCCTACATACCACCTAAGACCCCCTTGACACCGGCTACTCAACCCCTATGCGCAACCCCTATCCCATACAAAGCGCTCAAGTTGAGCTGAATTGGGAACGAGTGTACGCCCCTGGTCTCCGGTGGAGCTCACGATGGTTGGCGGCGAAATGACGTACGCATTCGACACGGCGCGCAGCGCGTGGCAGGCGCGGCCTTACAAGTGTCCCCTGACTGTTTGATCATAGTGTACCAGTGTACGCGTTCGACACGGCGCGCAGCGCGTGGCAGGCGCGGCCTGACATGTGTCCCCTGACTGTTTGCTCATAGTGTACCAGTGTACGCGTTCGACGCGGCGCGCAGCGCGTGGCAGGCGCGGCCTCACACGTGTCCCCTGACTATTCGCTCATAGCGTACCGGCCGTGTGCGGAAACTGTATGGTGTACCCGCAAATGTGGTTTGCAAGTACACCGGAGGGTACACCGGTACACCGGTACACCGGTGCACTATGAGCGGACATATAGGGATTAGGGTTCTGACGATCTGACCCTAACCCCTGAACCCCAACCCTAAAACCTATACTCTAAACCCTAAACCTGCGGCCAGGCCCTCGTGGCAGACGCGGCTGCCGGCCCGGGCGCGCGTGGCCACCTCGGGCGCGCTGCAAGATGTCCGCGATGTGGTATGGACTGACACATACATTTCACAGCGTCATCGACATGCGTTTTGGAACCTCATTCTTTAATCCCAGTCTCCGGTACGACTACCCCTTGAACCCCTTGGACACATCCTCTCGACCAATCAAGGATTCTGGATAATGATGGACTGTCCATTGACCAATCAGGGAGCACACACGTTTACGTTCGAAATTGGCGCGAAACTGCAACAAAATCCAGCCAATCAAATTTCAGTGAATCACTCTCGAGATCTCGAGCGATCACATGAGGGACTTCAGGCACTCTAGAGTGCCGGAGACTGGGTTGAAGTACAACGGCCAAATTACGGGTTATAGTAGATATGTATGCGTGCATTTAGTGCGGCCATATTCAAATGTTCAAGGGCTAGTTGTACGTCCACGCAAGGCGCTTAACATTTGCGGTTATTTATTGATGTATTGAGTAAAACGGCATCCTATGACTTTGTGAGCAATATCTGCTACTTGCCAGGCCCTAGGGTGCGGCGTCGTGTGCGTGTCCCGTCGAAGTTATGGTGGAAAGCATCGAAGTGGAGGGCGGCGGCGGCGGCGAAATGTTGCTGACGGTCACTCTCGACGCGGCCGCCCTGATTGACGGCGCGAACCCCGCGCAAGCGGTTGGGTCCACCGTCATTGCACAATGCGCTGCCACCGCCGATGCAGCTAACGTGCAGGTGATGCTGGAATGGGAGGTGGCAGCGGCGAGGTACTCGGGGGTTGTGGTGGAAGGCCGTCGGCAGGGGCTTACACTCGTCCACCTTTCAGCTCAACCTCAGCCGTTTCTGACACAAATGCACCCTAAATGCCCCCTAATAAACCCTGACACCTCCTAAACACCCCCTACCTAACCTCTTCATGCATACCCTATCCCGCAGAAAGCGCTGACGTTGAGCCGAAAAGTGGATGAGTGTAAGGCCCTGGCCGTCGGCCATCCGCAGGCCGCATCGCAGGGAATGCGTCGCGAGCGACGATTGAGCGCACACCGGAGGCAGCGGCGGCTGAGCGCGTGACGGCGACGGTTGGCGGCAGAAGGCGCAGCGCAGGCTCGGACCTTGCGGTGGTGCGCGCGCAGGCGGACCAGGCCTCCTTTGCGCAGGTGCTGACCCCCTTCTGACCCCCCTGTGACCCCCTGTGACCCCCCTGTGACCCCCCTCTCACTCCCCCCGACCCCCCTGTGACCTCACTGTGA
>Ga0307489_10001601_pt1 | contig 14985 bp, 24 predicted proteins | sample SB12metaG_FD_202247 | JGI IMG/M metagenome (GOLD analysis project Ga0307489, IMG submission 202247) | Sea-ice brine microbial communities from Beaufort Sea near Barrow, Alaska, United States - SB 1.2 | ecosystem: Environmental > Aquatic > Marine > Coastal | place: USA: Alaska | collected... | reverse complement strand
ACGCCCCGCCCGCCCCGCCCGCCCCGCATGTCCTCCGCCCCGACCGGGCGCTCGCGGCATGGCCTGCCCACTCGTTCCCTCACTATTTCCCATGGTGTACCGGTGTACCCATACACACTAGCCGCGTCAGTGGCACCTCAACTAGCAGCATCTAGTATCTGCCTGGTTTCATTTCACTTTCCAATCGTTAAGCTAAAGAGGTAAACAGGCCGCGGAATTGGGAACAACTGAAGATGAGCTCAACGTGAACGAGTGCAAGGCCCTAGCGGATGGGTCTCGACGAGGCTCGGAACGCGGCGGGGGCGGCGGATGATAGTGCGGTGCGGGAGGAGGCACGGGCCAGGGCGGCGAGAGAAGCGGCTGAGAGCGAGGCGGCGCGGGCGGCGGCGGCGCGGGCGGCGGCGGCGCAGACGGCGGCGTCGCGGGCGGCTGCTGCCACCGTCAGGTGCGCTATTGCCACCGCGCTGAGGGATGACAAGGCGACCTTGGTGGCCGCGAGAATAAGGGAAGCTGGCGCGACATCGACGGCTGAGGCAGCGGCGACGGCGGCGGGGGCGGCAACGGAGGCGGCTGAGGCGAGAGCCGCGGAAGCGGCGGCGACGGCCGCGCAGGCAACGGCGGCGGCGGCGGCGGCGGCGGCGGCTGTGAAGGCGGCCGCAGCGGCGGCCGCGGCCGCTGCTGCTGCCGCAAATGCGGCGGCGGCGGCGGCGGTAGCTGCCGCTGCTCAGTCGAAGGCAGCGGAGATGGCGGCCACGGCTGCCGCCCATGCCATGGACGCGCGGGCAGTCGCCACGCGGGCTGCGGCGGCGACGGAGCAGCGGCTGGTCGGACTGGACGAGGATGAGCGGTCGGCGGAGCGGGCCAGGGTGGAGGCCCACGTAGGGCCTGCCGGATATCACTCGCCACGTCATATGATGCCGTTTGACTCAAGACACGAGGGTTTGCCCAGCGGTGTATGACGTGGTGCGCCAATATCTGCGTAGGGGGTAATACTTACTGCTCTCGCCACGTCATGGGATGTCATTGAAACTCGAGAGACGAGGGTTCAACATGCGTTGGATGACGTGGCGAGCAATATCTGGCAGGCCCTCTACCTGGGCTGCCGGCTGCGGCGATGCGGCGGGGGCGATTGGGGCGGCGGGGGCGGCGGCGGCGGGGGCGGAGGTGCAGGCGCGCGCTGATGGCTCCGCGCTGCAGCACCCGGCGGCGGCGGCCATACACCCGGCGGTGGCGGCCCGACATATGACGGCGGAGACTACGGCCGCGGCGAGGCAAGTGGCGGCGGCGGATAGTCCGGCGGCGGAGCAGGCGGCTGTGGATTCCGCGGCGGCATTGGAGGATGCTTTGCGAACGCCGCCGAAGGTCGATGGAGATGAGCGGGCCGGCGCGGGGGGCGGGGGGGGCGGGGCAGGCACCACTCGATGCGGCGGCGGTGGCGCTGTGGACACCGCGCGCGGCGTGCTGCCGCCGCCGCTACCGCCGCTGCCGCCGCCGCTCGGCTCACCAACACGGCCGCCGCAAGAGACGCAGCGACGCTCCACGAAGAAGGCCAAACTCGAACACAAACGCGGCGTTCGATTGTAAACAGTAATCGGTCTAACCCGAGTAGAGTCTGCGCTGCGTAGAGCCACGGCTAAATATGTGTTTGACCAAGGCCAGCTCCGCACGGGACATGTAGCATTTTAATAAAATAAGCTCCTAGGACGGCCTGAGGACTGACCGCCAGCCCGAGGATTCGTTGTTATGTCGTGAAACCAGATTGCATGATTGGGCTGAGAAGCCAGGAGAATCCCCCCGCGGGTTGCTGCCTGACTGTGGTAGTGGGGTGGTGCAAGTTAAACCCGCGGTGAAAGCGCGTTGACTTCAGCGCTTGAAATTAAAATACGGTTGACTGCTTTTACCATTGTATGCTTTCAAACACCCCTCTGGACTTCTCTCAGCCCCTATGGACCCCTCTAGTTTCCTCTGGAGACTCAGCTAAGGATCCCTCCAGAGACTGCCGAGAAGACCACTCTGCATACCCCTCTAGATCACTGTGGAGGCCCCTCCTGATCCTCCCCGGGAGCTGGGACCCCTGCCCTGCACATACTCTTACTTTCCCTGCTCCTCCATCCCCGCCCCACCCGCCTCCTCCCAGGGGCATAAACTCGTTGACGTTAGAGCTCAACTTGAGCGACTCCAGGACACATTCATGAGTTAAGCTGGGTTGTACGGTGGACAGAACAGCTCAAGTTGAGCTGAAATGGGAACGAGTGTAAGCCCCTACCTCCGCCCCCTCTACCGCCGCCTCCGCCGCCGCCGCCTCGATGCTATCGAACCCGGCAACACCCCCCGATCCGATGCCAGTGATGGAGAGCTTGGATGTCCCACGTGTGGGTGTAGGGGAGCCGACACCTGGCGAATCGGAGCTGACACGTGGCGAAGTGTTGTGCGAGGAGCATGCCAAGGTGATAGGGTCGGAGTCAGCCACCAGGTACGCAGAGTTCGGGCTCTTGAGCCCCGCACTGAAGCTTTGCATGCGCTTCACGGCCAAGATGAAGCGGCGCAAGTTGAAATTGAAAGCAAAGTTTGAAAGCAGTTTGTCATGTTCTAGTTTCAAGCGCTTAGATCCAGGCGCTTTCAATGTGAGTTTCATAGGGTCAACCTGCACCGCCCTGCCATGATGGAGTGCGCCACATTCCTAAACTTCCTGCGGAAGTTGATCTGCAACTTGGTGCGCGTCTCGCTCAGGTCTGCGCCCTGTTCATCCATTGCCAGCCACGGGTCAGGGGCTTACACTCGCTCACTTCTCAGCTCAACTTGAGCCTTGTCTGTCACAAGAAAACACCCTGCACACCTTAAACACCCCCTAACACCCCCTGATCACGGGCTACACAACCCCTACGCGCACCCCCTATCCCGAGCAAAGCGCTCAAGTTGAGCTGAACAGTGAACGAGTGTAAGCCCCTGCCACGGGTGTTTCCGCAACCCGTCCACCGTGATGCGCTCCCGGCGGCTGACGACGAAGCACTTCCGAATGACCTCCTTCGCCTCGTTGCTGATGCTACTCCACGCCGGGTCGGAGCTGAACGGGTGAAACGCTCCCTTGCTGGAGGGTCATTGCGAACAACGACTCGCCCGACGTCAAATCGACGGAATAGTCGGCGCGTTTGAATGAACATTCACACTCAAGATAGGTCATGCTCTGTTATGGTTCCCCTCGCTGTTCTCAATAACTCCCAGGTTTAGGGTTTAGGGTTTAGGGTTTAGCGTCTGGGGTTTATAACTCTCCTGCCTTGCACACGCGCTGCACTGTATTCTTGGGATCATGGTCGGCGTACGGCGAGTATCCTCCCAGCAGGGGCTTACACTCGTCCACTTCTCAGCTCAACCTGAGCCGCTTCTGACACAAAACACACTCTAAACACCCCCTACTAAACCCCTGACACCCCATGAATACCCCCTAACCAACCCCAAAGTAAACCCCCCTATCCACGGAAAGCGCTTACGTTCAGCTGAGAAGTGGACGAGTGTAAGCCCCTGCCTCCCAGTAGGATGTACAGGAGGCATCCCAGTGCCCACACATCCACCGAATAATCCTTCGCTGCCGGGCCGAGGTTGAAGCTCTCCGGGGCCATGTACTCCGGGGTGCCACGGATCAGGGGCTTACACTCGTTCACTTCTCAGCTCAACTTGAGCCGTGCCTGACACACACAAAACACCCTACGCACCCTAAACACCCCCTGACACCCCCTTAACATGGTCTACATAGCCCCTGCGCGCACCCCCTATCCCATATTCAGCGCTCAAGTTGAGCTGAGAAGTGAAGGAGTGTAAGCCCCTGCCACGGATCATGCTGTCCGCGCCTTCAGCCATTCCCCCCCCTCTAATCTCCGACACCCCCGCCCGCCCCCTTTCCACCTTGACTGCCAGCCCCACGTCGATTATCTTGACCGACGCCAGGTCCGCTGGACAGGGGCTTACACTCGTCCACTTCTCGGCTCAACTTGAGCCGTGTCTGACACAAGAAAACACCCTATACACCCTAAACACCCCTTAACACCCCCTTAGCATGGGCTACACAACCCCTGCCCGCACCCCCTATCCCACAAATCGCTCAAGTTGAGCTGGAATGTGGACGAGTGTAAGCCCCTGCCGCTGGGTGCTTCATCATCAGGTTCTCAACCTTGAGGTCCCGGTGCACCACCCCCACGCAGGGACTTACACTTGTTCACTTCTCAGCTCAAATTGCGCGTTTTTTGGGATAGGGGGTGCGCGTAGGGGTTGTGTAGCCCGCGCTAACGGGGTGTAGGGTATTTCTTGTGTCAGACACGGCTCAAGTTGAGCTGAACAGTGGACGAGTGTAAGCCCCTGCCCCGACGTCGTGCATGTGCGCCACGCCGTCCAGCACCTGGCGGAAGATGGCGCGCGCGTCCGCCTCGTTGTACGTTCCGTTGTCGATGACGGCGTCCAGCAGGTCACCGCCGCTGAGCAGGGACTTACACTCTTCCACTATTCAGCTCAACTTGAGCCGTTTCTGACACAAAAGCACACCCTTATACCACCTACCACCCCCTTAACATCCCCGAAACAACCCCTCAATGCAGCCCCTGTCACACAGAAGGCGCTTAAGTTGAGCTGAAGAGTGGACGAGTGTAAGCCCCTGCCGCTGAGCAGCTCCAACACCATCACCACCTCCGACCCTCCGTTGATTTCGAAGTGCTCGCGCAGGTTGCAGATGGAGGGGTGGTTCATGATGCTCAGGATCTGGCACTCGTTGTAGATGTCCGACCGCGTCATCTTGTCCTCCCGCTTCGGGTCGTCCGTCACTTTCAGATGCTTCGCCGCCCATTGCTCGTCCGTGCTCCAGGGGCTTACACTCGTCCACTTTTCAGCTCAACCTGAGCCGTTTCTGACACGAATTACACCCTAGACAACCTCTAATACCCCCTGATAACCCCTAATGAACCCCTAATAGGACCCCTAAAAGCACCCCCTATCCCACACAATGCGCTTAAGTTGAGCCGAAAAGTGGACGAGTGTGAGCCCCTGCCGTGCTCTTGTCCCGCACCAGATGCACGACACCAAATCCACCCTCGCCGAGCTGCAGGGGCTTACACTCGTCCACTTCTCAGCTCAAGTTGAGCCGTGTGTGTCACAAGAAAACACCCTACACACCCCAAGCACCCCCAAGCACCCCTTAAAACCCCCCGTTACACAGGCTACACAACCCCTGCGCGCACCCCCTATCCCATACAAAGCGCTCATGTTGAGGTGAAAAGTTGAGCCGTGTGTGTCACAAGAAAAAACCCTACACACCCCAAGCACCCCCAAGCACCCCCTAAAACCCCCCGTTACACAGGCTACACAACCCCTGCGCGCACCCCCTATCCCATACAAAGCGCTCATGTTGAGCTGAGAAGTGGACGAGTGTAAGCCCCTGCCGAGCTGCCGCAGCGTCTCGTACCGCGCCATTTTGCCCGCCCCATGAGCCTCCGAAGCCCCCTTTGCCCCTCTTGTTCTCCCCTTCATCGCCGAGCTCGTCACCCCCTCGAAGCCTGTCGGCGCCTCGCTGCCGCCGCCGCCGCGCCCGCGCCCTTCAGGCTTCCCGCACACTCCACCCATCCGAACGCACAGAGGTGAAACAAATAATTTTGTTGGGAACCAGGTCCAGAATCTCGGCGTCGACCGAACGACGTTACCGATCGTGACAATGAATTCCGGAGCCACCTCTCCCGTTCTCACTCCTACTGGTACCTCTCAGTCTCCCTCCCCCCGTGTTTAACGTCTCTCACGTCTTTCACGCACTCACCACTCCCGCCCAACCTGCGGCCTCAGTGTGACCGAACTGGACTCCCCCCCCCCCCCTCGTCGTTTGTTCGCTGGGCTCTTGCACGTCGAGCCGAATCGCACACGGCCGGGAACGACGGTGCGCAGCTGCTTCCTGGCAGCGTGGCGAAGCCGGTCACGTGCGCGCGTTGCGGGCGGCGACGGGTTGCGCCGGGTGCGGGGGCAGGCTTGTACGTCTGCCTATGATGTATGAACTGAAATGTTATCCGTTTCCGAGTAACTGAAAAACACAAGAAAACTCGGCACCCTGATATTTGATCGCACAATTTACCCGCCTCCATCTTCCGCCGCGCCTTCCGCCGCCGCCGGCGGTGTTGACCAGAGCCCCACCCGGCAGCCGGCACGGAGGGGGTGCGCGCCATGGATGGGGCACACGCCTTGGGGTCACCGGGCGCCGCCATCGACCTCACGCTCACGTGCGACACGCCGGAACCCAAGGCGAAGGGGAAGGAGGATGGGGGAGGGGGAGGGGCAGGGGGTGGTGACCGGGGGAAGGGGAAGGGGAGGGAGGTGGTGACGATAGACGACGACGAAGAGGAGAAGGGGGATGGGGAGGGGGAGGAGGGCGAGGGACCCGACGCCGCCGTTGCCAACGCGGCTGAGCAGGCAGGCGGACACCGCGCGAGGGGGCGCAACGCAGACGGCGAGGGCCAGGGCCGCGCGGCGAAGATGGCGAGGACACAGCATCTGGAGTACGCGGGGGATCTCGCGGCCGTGGCGGCATGCGTGCCGCGCCACGCGGCAGTTGGGGAGGTGGGCGGTCTGAGAGATGTGCTGCCGCTGTTACGCGCGGCGCTGGCGGAGCAGCCGGGCGCCGAGGTGCGGCTCTGCGGCACGGGGTAGGGCGGTGCAGGTTGACAGATTCAAAACCCGTATTGAAAGCGCCTACCTGGTTTCAGCGCTTGAAGCTACAATATGATGAAACGCTTTCAAACTGTGCTTTCAAATTCAGCTTGCGCCGCTACAGCGGGATGCGACTTTTTCTCCACCGCGGGGCGACCCGACGCCGGCTTCGGCTGCGGCTACCGCAATACGCAGACACTGCTCAGCGGCGTGCTGCGCCGTGGCGGCGCCGGCGGCGGCGGCGGCGGCGGCGGCGGTGGTAGCGGCGGCGGTTGTATGTTTAAGCGAGCGGCCGGCGGCGGCGGCGGCGGCGGCGGGGGCGGCGGCGGTAGCAGCGGCAGCGTCGGCGGCGGCGGCGGCTGCGGCGGCGGACACCCCGGGGAAGAGGGGGAGGAGAGGGCGGAGGAGGAGGAGGGGGCGGTTCTCTTCGGAGGCGGCGCGCTATGCGGTCCCCCGGCGCGGGTCCCGGGCGTGGCGGCACTGCAGCACTGGCTCGAGCACGCGTGGGCGGTGAGGCCCGCTCCCATCATCATCGTCGCTGCGTTCCGTTCCAAGGGCTTACACTCGTTCACGTTAGAGCTCAACTTGAGAAACTGCATGACACATTCATGAGTTACTTTGGGTTATACGGTGGACAGAGGAGCTCAAGTTGAGCTGAAATGGGAACGAGTGTAAGCCCCTGGTCCGTTCATGCCCAAGGTGCGACATTATCGCTTCACCGCAATTAATAGGGTGTCGTGTACGTGACACACAGGGTGGCAGCGGGGCCTTGGCGCGTGGCGGGCTTCGACCCGACGGGCGCCGCGCAGCTGGGCGGCGTCGTGGACACGCGGCAGGGGCTTACACTCGTCCACTATTCGGCTCAACGTAAGCACATTTTGTGGGATACGTTGGGTGCATGATTTCCCCCCCAGTCTATTAGACAGGGGGACACGGGGAGGTGTGACATAAACGGCTCAGGTTGAGCTGGAAAGTGGACGAGCGTGAGCCCCTGACACGCGGTGCTGGATCGGCGCCACGGAGGTGGTGGTGGGGCTCACTCGGTGCACCGTGCCTGCCACGTCATCATCCACCGTACGCGAAGCCCGCGATGTGTGAGTGTGCTGACCAGGGGCTTACACTCGTCCACTTTTCAGTCCAACCTGAGCCGTTTTTGTCACTGACTCGCGGACTCCACCCGGAGTATCCCACATACAGTGTGTAACGTTGAGCCGAAAGGTGGACGAGTGTAAGCCCCTGGTGATGACCTCCGAAGACGTGGCGCGCGTGACGCGGTGGGCCCGGGGTCGGTCGGTCGGCCCTGGGCGGCGGCACTGCTGCGCTTCACCGGCCTGCGCGCCGAGGTGGTAGACTTTGAGGCAGGGGCTTCACTCGTCCACTTTCCGGCTCAACTTAAGCGCATTCTGTGGAATAGGGGTGCATGTAAGGGTTGTTTAGGGGGTGTTTAGGAGGTGTCAGGGGGTAGTAAGGAGTACCAGGGGGTGTTCGAGGTGTGTTCCGTGTCAGAAACGGCTCAGGTTGAGCTGAGAAGTGGACGAGTGTAAGCCCCTGCTTCGAGGGGCGCGCGTGCGGCGGCGCGCTGGAGGAGTGGGTGTGGCGCCACTTCGGCGGCGACGCGCAGGTGAGGCCCGCGGCCCGGTGCCTGGTCTGTGAGGTTACTGTGGGAAGTATCTCGTACTGTATACAGTATATTTGACCCGTTTCGCCATTGGCCAAAAGTCAATACATATTTTGGTAATTACCAAAAGGAATCAAATAATTTTGAATTTACTTACTCGCATACCAGGCACTGGGCTCCACACTGCCGCGGTCGCCCTGCTGCCGCAGTCGCCGAGTTTGAAGAAGCCACCACACCGAGTGGCGTGTGGCCACGCCAATACGTGGACGATAGTGGGCCTTACGCGGAGGGCGGCCCGGGGGGGGGCGAGCACCGCGGCCTCGTGGCGCCACTGTTCCTGCAGTGGAGGGTGGGGCCCGGGCCCGGAGGCAAACCACTCTTTGGTTGTTTAAGTTCATGTGGATGTGGTTTAAAAAAATGGCACCGGTTTCGAGCACAGAGCCCTCAACCTGCGTCTGACCGTGGGTCTAACTTTTGAAACCGAGCTAAAAGAATTCTTGGCTGGACTCCATACACCATGTGAGTGCCTTGGGGCTCGATGAACGTTAGTAAAGGATACGAAATTGCGTTCGGTGAAATGACTATATAGTGGCGTGGATGACAGCGGGCCTTAGCGGGCGGGGCACAGTGTGTGCGTGGTGGGGGTGGAGCGCCGAGGCGCAGGCAGGGGCTTACACTCGCTCACTTCTCGGCTAAACTTGAGCGCTTTGCATGGGATAGGGGGTGCGCGTAGGGGTTGTGTAGCCCGTGTTAAGGGGGTGTCTAGTGTGTGTAGGGTGATTTTGGGTGTCAGACACAGCTCAAGTTGAGCTGAGAAGTGGACGAGTGTGAGCCCCTGGCCGGGGGCCGCTCCCTGCTGGTGCTGAACCCGTCGGTCCCGCCGCACGAGTTGGGGGAGGCACTGCGGCAGCGCCGCGGGTGGCAGCGCCTCGTCAAGCGATCGCCGGCAGGGGCTTACACTCGTCCACTTTTCAGCTCAACCTGAGCCGCTTCTGACACAAAATACACCCTAGACACCCCCTAACACACCATACACACCCCCTGAATGTACCCCCTATCCCGCAGAAATCACTTAAGTTGAGCCCAAAAGTGGACGAGTGTAAGCCCCTGATCGGCGGCCTCGTTCCGCGGCGCCGCCTACCAGGTGGTGCACTGCCCGACCGGCCGCGCGTCACCCGCGGAGCGCCAGGCCGGCAAGGTAGGGCGGTGCAGGTTGACCCTATGAAACCCACGTTGAAAGCGCCTGAGATTAATCGCTTGAAACTATAATACGTTGAATTGCTTTCAAGGTTTGGTTTCAATTTCAACATGCGCCGCTACGGGAAGGTGGTGGACTGCGCGGAGCACATCAAGACGTGAGCGAGCGGTGTGACCGGCGCAAATGGAGGATGTTCGAATGTCCTTCGCATGTGGCAATGCGCCTGCTTTCCCGCAGCCGCTTTTATCATATAGCACTACGGCATCGACGATGCTACTTTATGTTTGATACACTCATACACGATGACGCGAGAACCCCCCCCCCCGACTAGCAAAGCAGCGCGATAACCCCCCCCCTCCCCCCAGACTAGAAAAGCAGCATGGCTGACAGCCCGCCGCTGCGATCTGAGATATCAGAAGCCGCCGCGCGCCATGGCCTTGTCGCGCTCAGCCCAAACCCAGGGGCTTACCGTTCACGTTAGAGCTCAACTTGAGCAACTCCAGGACATGTTCATGAGCTAAGTCGGGTGGTACGGTGGACAGAAGAGCTCAAGTTGAGCTGAATTGAGGGAACGAGTGTAAGCCCCTGCCCACAGCGCGGAGCGCGCCGCCAGTGCCTCCTCCGCCTGCTTCACCTCCGCCGCCTCGTCCTCCTCCGTCCAGGGGCTTGCACTCGTCCACATCTCAGCTCAACCTCAGCCGTTTTAGTCTCCTCCACGTGTCTCCCTGTCTAATAGACTGGGAAAATCTTGCACCCAGCGTATCCCACAAAATGTGCTTACGTTGAGCCGAAAAGTGAACGAGTGTAAGCCCCTGCCTCCGTGAGGATGGACCCGTCGGGGCGCCGCCGCCGCGTCTTGGCATCCACGATCAGGCTCCACAGCTGTCCGTACACCTTGCTGTACCGCCGCAACTTGAATTCGAAAGCAAAACTTGAAAGCGGTTCATCAGATTTCAGCTTCAAGCGCTTAGTTCCGGGCGCTTTCAACGTGGGTTTCACAGGGTCAAGCTGCACGGCCCTACCTTGGTGGCCAGACTGGCACCCAGCTGGCCGGGTGCCGTGGCGCGCACGCGGCGGTGGAACTCCGGCTCCGGCAGCATGCACAGCTCGCGCCCCGTCATGTAGCGACGCAAGTTGAATTTGAAAGCAAAAGTTGAAAGCAGTATATCACATTATAGTTTCAAGTGCGTAGCTTCAGGCGGTTTCAACTAGGGCTTCATAGGGTCAACCTGCACCGCCTTACCGTCATGCCCGCGCCCGGCAGCACCGCCTCGGGGTCCTTAATGTCATTGCGCGCCAGCCAGTCGCACGCGGCGGCGTGGCCCCAAAGCACGGGGTCCTTGGGGTCCACCGGCAGGTTGTTGGCCTGCGACCAGGGGCTTACAATCGTTCACTTCTCAGCTCAACTTGAGCGCTTTTATGGGATAGGGGGTACGCGTAGGGGTTGTGTAGCCCGTATTAAGGGGGTGTTAGGGGGTGTGTAGGGTGTGTAGGGTGTGTTTATGTTTCAGACACGGCTCAAGTTGAGCTGAAAAGTGAACGAGTGTAAGCCCCTGCCTGCGACTTGCCGACGGCCACGCGCAGTGGCGCGGCGTACTGCAGGGTGTTGACGGTGTGCGCCGCGTCCTTGGTGTAACGGCGCAAGTTGAATTTGAAAGCAGACGTTGAAAACAGTATATCATAATTCAGTTTCAATCGCTTAGTTCCAGTCGGTTTCAACGTGGGTTTGATAGGGGCAACCTGCACCGGCCTACCTTGGCCACGGGTGACACACACGCCACCACCACGGTGTAGCGGCGCAAGTTGAAATAGAAGCAAAATTTGAAAGCAGTACATCACACTTTACTTTCAAGCGCTTAGTTCCAGGCGGTTTCAACTTGAGTTCAATAGGGTCAACCTGCACCACCCTACCACGGTGCTGCACATGCGGGTGCACTCCACGTCGAACACGTCCTTCATGAGCAGCGTCAGCTTGGAGCGGCGGTAGGGCACGTGCGGCCGGCTCGGCGCGCCGGCCGCGTTGGGCTTCGCCGCCGTGCAGGGGCTTACACTCGTCCACTTCTCGGCTCAACGTAAGCGCTTTCTGTTGGATAGGGGGTGCATTTAGGGGGTGCTTAGGGGGTGCTTAGGGGGTGTTCAGGGGTAGCAGGGGGTGTTTGGGGTGTATATTGCGTCAGAAACAGCTCAGGTTGAGCTGAACAGTGGACGAGTGTAAGGCCCTGCCGCCATGGTGCGCGCGCGGATGCACTCCTTGAGGCTCATCAGTGACAGGTTCACCGCCTTGGTGCAGCGGCGCAAGTTGAACTTAAAACCAAAGTTTGAAAGCGCTTCATCTCATTTTGCTTTCAAGCGCTTGCATGGTCCATAGGGGGCCTGCCCCAATGTTCAGAGTGAGGAAATAATGGTCCTTAGGGGGCCTCCCCAATTTAAGAAATCAACGCGCTTTCAAACTCAAGGTTCAGCTCGTTTCAACTGGCGCCGCCGCACCTTGGTCTCATCCATTCGCTCCTTGCTGTGGTTGGCCGAGTCCGTGGAGCGCTCGCTGCCGGCCAGGTCGATCACGTACAGCACACCGGGTCGTGGACCGAACTCGTCGTCGTCGCCCTCCGACCAGGGGCTTACACTCGTCCACTTTTCGGCTCAACGTAAGCACTTTGTGTGAGATAGGGGGTGCATTTAGGGGTTGTTTAGGGGGTGTGCAGGAGGTATGGTATGACGGGGTATTAAGGGGTGCTAAGGGTGTATTTTGGGTCACGAACGGCTCAAGGTGAGCTGAACAGTGGACGAGAGTAAGCCCCTGCCTCCGACATGGAGGAGCCCACGGTGATGATGCCGACGCCGTGCGAGCGGCTTGACGTGGCGTTGCGCTCCGTGGGCGCCGTGGACCAGGGGCTTACACTCGTCCCCTTTTCCGCTCAACTTAAGCACATTCTGTGGGATAGGGGTGCGTGTAGGGGTTGTTTAGGGGGTGTTTAGGAGGTGTAGAGGGGTATCAAGTAGTATCAGGGGGTGTTTAGTGTGTATTTTGTGTCAGAAACGGCTCAGTTTGAGCTGAGCAGTGGACGAGTGTAAGCCCCTGCCGTGGAGCGGCGCCCCTGCGCCACCGCCACCAGCGACAGCAGCGTCGCCGCGTCGGGCGCCGCGTGCACCGACAGGTTCCGCGTGATCACGCCGCCGTCCATGCCCTCCCCGATCTGGACCTGCCCCGCCGCGCCTGCCGCGCCCGCCTTGGCCCAGGGGCTTACACTCGTTCACTTCTCACCTCAATTTGAGCGCTTTTTATGGGATATGGGGTGCGCTTAGGGGTTGTGTAGCCCGTGTTAAGGGGGTGTTTAGGGTGTGCAGGGTATGCAGGGTATTTTTGTGTGTCAGACACGGCTCAAGTTGAGGTGCAAAGTGAACGAGTGTAAGCCCCCGCCTTGGCCGCCCCCGGCTTGACCAGGCAGTCGCCGCACGTGTTGCCCATCACCTCCAAGCAAGGGCTTACACTCGCTCACTTCTCAGCTCAACTTGAGCCGTGTCTATCACAAGAAACCACCCTACACACCCAAAACACCCCCCAACATCCCCTTTACACGGGCTACACAACCCCTACGCGCACCCCCTATCCCATAAAAAACGTTCAAGTTGAGCTGAAATGTGGACGAGTGTAAGCCCCTGCCTCGAAGTACGAGAAGGACACCTTGCCCGCCGCCGCGCCGCCGCCCGCCGCCCCGGCGCCGTACAGGTCCTGCGTCACGCGCCGCAGCAGGCCGCCCGCGCTCAGAGTCTCAGGCGACCAATGGCTCGCCGCGTCATGGGGTATGACGGTGATGTTACCCAAGTGTGTAAAGTGGCGCGGCTGGGGCTGGCGCGGCGGACACCAGAGGCTTACACTCGTCCACTTTTCGGCTTGACTTGAGCACTTCCTGGGGGACAACTTGGGTATGTCGCCCCCGGTTTCAGTGACAAGAACGGCTCAGAGGTTGAGGTGAGATGTGGAGGAATGGAACCCCCCGGCGGGCATGGGCAGCTCCCGGTTGTGTTTGAGTGCGGTTCGGGCCAGGGGCTTACACTCGTTCCGATTTCAGCTCAACCTGAGCTCTTCTGTGCAACGTGTAACTCAACTTAACCCTGAATGTGTCCTGGAGTTGCTCAAGTTGAGCTCTAACGTGAACGAGTTTCAGCCCTGGTTGGGGCCCCCGCCCCGGCCCCAGCCCCGGCCCCGCCCATGGTGTGCGTCTTGCCGCTGCCGGTCTGGCCGTACGCGAACACGACGCCGACCTGGCCCGCCATGGCGCGGTGCACCAGCGGCCGCCCCAGCGCCGCGTACACCTCGTCGTCCGTGGCGTCGGCGCCGAAGAAGCGGTCGAACGCGAAGTTTGCCTTGTCGAGCGTGGGCATCCCCTTGAGCCAGGGGCTCACACTCGTTCACTTTTCTGCTCAACTTGAGCGCTTTTTATGGGACAGGGAGTGCGTGTAGGGGTAGTGTAGCCCGTGTTGAGGGGGTGTTTAGGGTGTTCAGGGTGTCTAGGGTGTGAATTCGTGTTTGGCACGGCTCAAGTTGAGCTAAGAAGTGGACGAGTGTACGCCCCTGCCTTAAGCGACACCTTGGGGGTCAGCACCATGGCCTCCTGCGTGGCCTTGGCCTTGCCTGGCCCGGCGGGCAGCACGCAGGCGAACCCCTCGCGCATACCCTCCTCCGATGATAGCGGCCGCACGCGCGCCGCCACCGTGAACGTGCTGGTCTCCAGCCCGCCGTTCGCCGTGCTCGCCTGCTTGTCGGCGATGACGTCGCGGGCAGGGGGCGGGGGCGCGGCATTCACCGCGGCCTCCATCTTCGCCGCCTCCGATCGCGCCATCTCGGCGAACCGCATCGCGTGCTCCGCCGAGGCCGGCGCCGCGGCGGGGGCCTTGGCCGGCGCGCGGCCGGCGGCCGCGCCGAAGCCGCCGGAGCTACGCGGGGGCGGCGGCATGCTGCTGTGGAACCGGGGCGGGTGGCCGGCACTTCAGCAAGGGGTTATAAAGATCTTCCGAGGGGACCAAGTCGGAATGAGTGCCGACTTCGGTCACGAGGCTGATGAGCCGGGGGGGTACAGTTTAACTCGCGCGCGCGGGGCGGGGAATGAAGCGGACGAGCGGGGGGCGGTACGCACCTGTATTCACGAGAAGCGCGTCGTCTGAACCTGGCGCGTACGAGGCAGAGGTAGCGACTTGAGTAATGGCCGTGGTCAACGTTCCCGCGAAATGGAATACAAACGACCTGTCGTGCCAGCTGGCGAGAGCAGGGAGGGGGAAGGGGGGCATGGGCATTATTGTTTCTGGAGGGGGGGTTGTATTGAAATCTCCATTTTTATTGCAGGGGTCTAAAACCGCACCAGCTCTGAAGTCCTGGAGTCAGCCGCGCCGCGGTATGTATTGGGAGGGGCTCAGCACTGCCCGTCACGGCCAAATCACGGCGAAATCACTGCCTCCCCCGGTCTCGAGGCGAAGGGTCTTATCCGGCCTCCTGATTGGT
>Ga0307489_10001600_pt1 | contig 14986 bp, 24 predicted proteins | sample SB12metaG_FD_202247 | JGI IMG/M metagenome (GOLD analysis project Ga0307489, IMG submission 202247) | Sea-ice brine microbial communities from Beaufort Sea near Barrow, Alaska, United States - SB 1.2 | ecosystem: Environmental > Aquatic > Marine > Coastal | place: USA: Alaska | collected... | reverse complement strand
TCCTCATGATCCTTACCTCTTCCTCCTTCTCCTCCTCCTCCTCGTCGTCCTCCTCCTCCTCCTCCTCCTCCTCCTCCTCCTCCTCCTCCTCCTCCTCCTCCTCCTCCTCCTCCTCCTCATGCTCGTCCTTCATATCCTCCTCATCCTCCTCCTCGTCCTCCACCTCCTCCTCCTTCTCCTTCTCTATGGGCTTCCTCCTCCTCCTCATCCGCGTGTCTGCAAGAGCATTATCCTGAGAGTAATTCATGCTCAGATGCCGGTCGAATTATCAATGACCCTCCTGTGAGGCCACCAAGGAGCCCGGCCTCGCCTTCCTGTTCGCGAAGTTCGACGGCATCCTGGGCATGGGGTGGGAGCAGATCTCCGTGGACCACGTGAAGCCCCCCTTCTACAACATGTTCGAGCAGGGCCTGGTAGGAGGGTTACTGTTAACAAACACTCGGACCGAGATAGGAGCATGACTTATCTTCCGTGTGATTACTTACACAGACGCGCATACTCGGTTCATCGATTCAACGTCGGTCTAGCGCTTGTCCTCAATAACCCCGTTTGTATCAGCGATCTCAATCAAGTTAAGTCATGCTCCTATCTCGGTTCCAATTCTTGTTCTCAATGACCCTTCTACCTGGTGCCGGCCAACCTGTTCTCGTTCTGGCTGAACCGCGACCAGGCGAGCGGCGGCGCCGGCGGCGAGATGGTGCTTGGCGGTGTCGACCCCGCGCACTTCACGGCAGGGCGAGTACTGGGGTGCACTGCCACGAAGTAGTGGTGCAGGGTGACGGTAATCGAGGCACACTGCGACCTGACAGTGGTGCAGGGTGGCTCCGTCACTCGGGGTTACTGAGGTAATACTCGACCAAATAGTGCACACTGCATTATTTGCGATTACTGAGGTACACATAAATGTCAGTGCGCGACCTTGCATCTTCGACCCTGCTTGTTGGGCGAGCACACCTGGCTGCCGGTGACGCGCGAGGGATACTGGCAGGTGGCCATGGACGACCTGCTCATCGGTGGTACGTCTATGGGCGAGTGCGGCGCCAAGGGTTGCGCGGCCATCGTGGATACTGGCACCTCGCTCCTCGCTGGTCCCAGCAAGGCAGGGCGGGTCATGAGAACAAACACTCCACCGTCGTTGAATCTCTTCCTGCTCCTCCTTTTCCACTTCCTCCTCCTCCTGATCCTCCCCCTTCTCCTCCTCCTCCTCTTCCTCTTCCTCCTAATTCTCATCCTCGTTCTCTCTCGCCTCCTCCTCCTCCTCCTTCTCCCCCTCCTCCTCCTGGGCGCATCTTCATGACCAAGTACTCGACCGCTGTTGAATCTCAACTTCCTCCCCTGCACTTATATTCGAGCACTCACCCCGGAGATAAATCATGCGGGCTCGTCCGACCTCGATTCGAGTGCTTGTTCTTAACGACCCTCCTCCAAGGTGATTGCGGCGCTGAACGAGCACATCGGCGCCAAGTCGCTGCTGGGCGAGGAGTGCCGCGTGATGATCGACCAGTACGGCGGCGACCTCATCGATGACCTCGCCACCTTCTCCTCCCTCGAGGTAGTGACTGATGGATAGTGCGCGCCACGTCATGAAACGCGCCACGTTATAGGCTGTCATTTCACTCTAGAATGTACGGATGGATGGTGCTCGCCACGTCATCAAACGCATTCATGACCCTCGTTTCTATAATTAAATGGCATGCTTCAACGTGTTGAGCACTATTCATCGTCCTGAGCTCGAGGTATGCACTTCCGTCGGCCTCTGCGGCGCCAAGAAAGCCACCGCTGTCAGCGACACCCCCATCGCGATCTCGCGCCGGCTGCTGGCCGAGAAGCACGGTGTCAAGGTAAGGCGGTACTGTTGAAACCCGTTCTGTCAGACACAGAATAAGACGTCGTTGGCGTGTATGTCTTACTGCCCGTGTGTGATACTCTGTGATCTGACCATGTGCATCTCTATTGAATGCGCCTGCTGTCTTTTTTGTTTAAACTGCTTTCAAGTTGGCCGCCTAACTTTAACGATTGAGACTAAAATATGATCAAACTGCTCTCGAAGCTTGCTTTCAAATTCAACTTGCGCCGCTACATCAAGGCGGTGCTGGAAGGGTCGGTGGGCGGCCCCGTCGCTTGCAACACGTGCAAGCTGGCGGTGACTTACGCGCAGTCCATGCTGGAGGCTAACGCGACACGTGTCGAGATCCTGGACGAGATGAAGGGGCTCTGCAACCTCATCCCCAGCACCGGCGGCGAGGTAGGGGGGTCATTGACAACAAGCAATTGCCCGACGTTGATTATCCTCCGCCTCCTCCTCCTTCCCCTCCTCCTCCTCCTCCCCCTCCTCATCACTCCTCCTCCTCTTCCTTCTTCTCCTCCTCCTCCTCCACCGCCATCCCCTCCTCATCTCACTCCTCCTTCTCCTTGCGCGTCCTCCTTGTGCATTCACCCGAAACATAAGTCGTGCAGCGGCTTTTCCGACCTCAATTCGAGTGCTTGTTCTCAACGACCCTCCTGACCGGCGGCGGTGGACTGCGCCGCACTGCCCGGCATGCCCACCATTGAGTTCGTGCTGGGCGGCAAGAAGTTCGCGCTCAAGCCCGAGCAGTACGTGCTCAAGATCGACGCCGGGCAGGCCTTGTTGAGACATTGTTGACGTGAATCATCTGTATTTCGATATTGACGTGATGAGCATGGTACCAGGGGCTTACACTCGTACGCTAGAGCTCACGCTAAGCACCTTCAGGACACATCCATGGGCTGAGTTCGGTTGTATGGGGTACAAAGACAGCTCAGGTTGAGCAGAAACTGGAACGAGTGGCCTCCCCAGACCGGCACAATATCCGGATGATGCCGAGCTGAGCACCGGTACACTATGGCTGAGCACCGACACACTATGTGCATGGCCCTACACATGGGCAGGGCGTGTCGACGTGCATCAGCGGCTTCATGGGCCTCGACGTGCCGCCGCCCATGGGCCCTCTTTGGATCCTCGGCGACGTGTTCATTGGCCCCTACCACACCGTCTTCGACTACGGCAACAAGCGCGTCGGCATCGCCGCCGCCGCCTAAGCAATCCGAGAGACGCCTCCACGTGTATGAGGAGGCACATGGCTTTCGCCCTGTCCCCCGACCCCGCAAGAAATCAATTCTACAATCATGCTGTATGCCACATGATGTGACGCGCGCGCTGTTCGGCTTTCGAGCTTATGGTTTAGATTTGTGTTGTTTTGATATGAATTATGTTTTGCTTCTCGTTGCCTCGCTGTGTACAGACGTTGCGGCAGCTGCTCCGCACCGTGCCCACCCTCGTCGACGCAAATGCCAAGGGCGCATAACTTCCACCTGACAGTTTGCTCACAGTGTACCTGCACAACCCCCTCCTCTGGCAGACATCCCGTCAGTTGTCACCCGCAACCGAGCTCTCCACACGTATGATGGTCGGTCGGCGCCCTAATTATCTGAACTCACCATCCACAAGAAGTGGGGCGCACACAGCCGTGTGGGGTCACTTCCCCCGCCGCCCGTCGCGCCCGTCGCGTGTATTGAACATGTCCGACTCCGACGACACCTTGGTGTTGGGAGACGAAGCCGTGGCCGCAGTGTATCGATCCATGCCTCCTCCGAACCCCGAGCAACCGCAGCTGCCGGCGCGGCCGCGGCCAGCGCTGGAGCCACCGTCGCCACCGCACCCCCCGACTATTGCCCACAACTTGGAGGCAACGTCCCCCCCGCCCGCGCCGCCGCCCCGCCCGCCGCCCCCGCGGCTGCCGCCCAACGCGCGCAGCAAGCTGCGCGACCTGCTGCAGACTCTGACGGCGGTGGGAGACTTCGCCGGCAAGGCCTCGTGACTCAAGCGACCCCCACGCGCGCAACTTGATCAAGGGTAGCTCAGCTTTCAACTTATCAAGCGACTTCGACTTTTGGGTCTCCAGATCAAGTTAAGTGAGACAAATAGAGAGACAGAGAGACGCTTCCACGCGTGGACGTGTTGCTAGGAGCACCTGGCGTTCGCCTCTCTGGACTTGCGAGAGAGAGGGAGAGACCCGTCCGCCTGCAAGAGGAAGCTTTCTCCCTGGCCCCCGTACTACCGTATGCATATCAAGCTCAAATAACACGTGTGGTCTCCAGAGAAAGAACGTCTCAAGTTGTGAAGTTGAACTGGGAAGGGCACTCGTGGCCTAGTGAGGCCTTGATCATGGGGCACCACGCGATCCCCGCCGCCGCGCCGCTGCCCGTCCTCAGCTTCCAAAGAACAACCAACCGACCGGGAGGTGGAACCAGCCGCACCCGCGAGACGCTCCGCCTGCCCGTGATGCAGTCGAGCCGGCAGTATGACGCCCTCGTGGAGGCGTGCAGCCGCGCGTGCGTGGGTGCGGGCGACAAGACCGTGGTCAACCTGGACGTGCGCCGCTGCTGGCACCTGCTGCCCGACGACTTCACCATCGACAACGCGGCGGAGTGGGGCAGGGCTTTACAGTCGTTCGCTTTTCAGCTTAGAGAGAAACGATTCCGCGTGTATGAGGAGGCACCAGGCTTTCAGTTCGCCCTGACCCCCATGTCATCGTTCTACAGCTCGCCTTTAATTCACTCAAGTCGTCTCTCTCGAGGTCGAGCACGCTTGATCAAGAGTCAAGCTGTCATGGTGCCGAGTGTGAGACCCTAGCACGGGATGAGCGCGTGATGGCGCCGCTGCTCGGCGAGGTGACCGCCCGACTGGGGTGCGAGCAGTGGGCACCCATCCAGGCCGACCTATACAAGCTCCTGCTCTACGAGGTTCGCACGATCGAATATTGCCCGCCACGTCATCCAACGCAAATTGAACCCTCATTTCTTGAGTTTAACTAAATAATATGACGTGGCGAGCAGTTTCTATGTCAGCAAGATCTGTAGCTATGGCAGTAATGCCGGGCCCTCGTAGGAGGAGGGGTGCTTCTTCCGGCGGCACCGCGACAATGAGCGCCTGGATGGCTGCTTCGGCACGCTGGTCATCCAGCTGCCCTCGGTGTTCCAGGCGGGACCTTACGATTTTTTGAGTATGGTGTCCAGTGTACCTTTACACGCTCGCTATCCAGCAACCTTGGGGCCATGCACTCGTTCCAGCTTCAGCTCAACCTGAAGGTTTGCGCATAGTGCACACCCTCACTCACTCGCCGTACCCGCCTCCCTGGCCTTACACGTGTCCCCTTTCAGCTCAACCTTAATATTTCCTACTTCGGGCCCGGCTCTTGGGGAGCGGAGCTGACGGTGTACCAGCCCTCAGACCTCATCGACGTCGCCAGCGACTCCTCCACCGCCATGCGCTTCACTCAGCAGGTAGGTAGACATCGAGTTGGATGGCATCCCATGATGCTCGCCACGTCACCCGCCGCATTGGCAACCCTCAGTTATCGATTTACATCTCATCCTCTGATGACGCTCGCCACGTCATCCGCCTCATTGTCAACCTTCCTTTATCGATCTAAACGTCATCCTTTGACGCTCGCCACGTTATTCGCCTCGATGTGAACCCACATTCAACTAGACGAATTACAGCCTATGACGCTCGCTACATCACACACAGCGGTTTCAACCCTCGCGTGCCGAATTACATTTTATTTATATCATGACGTGTCGAACGAAACAAACTGGGCTCCAGCAGCAGGGCGCCGCCGCAAAGAAGCAGATGCACGCGTTTTTCTTTTACGCCAACTGCTACCACGAGGTGGAAGAGGCAGGGGGGCAGGCATATAATGCCCGCCACCGACAGGCTCGTCATCGACACGCATTTGAATTATGTGACGTGGCGATAAATATGTGCCAGGGAAATTGCCCAACAACTCATTGACACGCATATGAACCATCGATTATTGAGTATATGGCATCCGCATGACGCGGCGAGTATAGCAATGTCTGCCGGGCCCGAGGGGGAGGTTACTTCCGGTGCCCGCTTGGCGTTGGTCTACACCCTGTACCACAGCGACGCGGCAGCGCCCCTCTGTTCACAGTCGCTCCTCGACCCCCTCCATTCCGCGGCGTCCCTCCATCCCTTCCATGCCGAGTCGCCCTACCAGTCAGCCGCCGCCCGCGGCCTCGTCGTCCCCAGCCCGGCGCCGCCGCTGCCCACGGACACTAACGTCGCGGCGCAGATCGCGGCGGCGGTTCGCGAATGGGATCTCGAGAGCCCGCGCTTGTACCACTTCTGCAAGGTTAGGCCTAGTCAATGATGCCTGACACGCCATGGCTCCTGAAACCTAGCCCAATCCATGCGAGGCGGTTGCAGCCGCGTTTATATTAAACAAAAATAAATCGAGGCGTTCCGCGTTTAGATTAAACTAAATTACATTCAATGAAAAATGATGATGTAATGTCCCTCATTCGAGGATTACGCCTCGGGTTCACACATGCCCGAACTGCAGATGCCATTTGACGAGTGCAGCCTGCAGAAGCCAAAGAAGTTCGTCGCCATTCTGTCGCACAACTACACGGCATGGGCTTATACTCGTCCACTTCCAGCTCAACCTGAACCGTTTTTATGTCACTGACAGACTGACTCCACCCGTCGTATCCCACGGTAGGAGTATATCGTCGAGCCGGAAAGTAGACGAGGGTACGCCCCTGATACACGCCTACTGCGCTGAAGCAGGGCCTGCACGCCCTCAAGGGCCGCGACCGCGTCCTGGGTGAGTTGCATAGCTTCATCTACAAATCAAATAAAGCTGGTTGACGATAAACTGTGTGCAGGCAACCTACTGGACGCGGCGCGCCGGATCCCAGCCGACGCCGGCGGTAGGGCCAGGCAGCTGCTGCTGACCACATCATCGGATGCCATTCAATTCAATGGAAGCAGGGTGACAATTGCGTTGGATGAAGTGGCGAGTAATATCTGTCAGGCTATAAGCGGCGGGTTGCGGGCGATGTGCGCGGAGACGCTGGTGCGCACCGCCAGGCTGGAGGATATGAACCGCCTCGGCGCCTCGGATTACGACGTGGTGCGGAGCGGTCTGATGCCCGCAGGCAAAGAAGGCAGGCACTCTCATGTTGTCGCTGCTGCTGCTGGCGCTGCCGGCGGACCTTCGGGATCCTCTTCCGCCGCCGCCGCTGCGCCGGAAGATGTGGACGAGCCGTACGAGTTTGACGTGTTCCTCTGCTTGATCACAGCCGTGGAGCGCCGTGGAGACGAGCGTAAATTGGTAGGGTTGCACTCTAGGGATTAGAGATAAGCCATCGATATCGACACAGCTTCACCGCGTTTAACGAAATGCATGTATGATACTCGACTATGTTACCACGTGCTGAAAATAACTTAGTACCGGTACACATGTAATTGTGGTGATGTGTGTGATATCCGACGATGGTACCACGCGGTAGTCGTAACGTTATGCGCCAGTCAACTATGTGGTTATGGTCCCTACTGGGAGGAACAGGGATCCTTCACCACCGGTGACCTCATCCCGCTGCGGCCGGTCGACCCCGCCGTGTTCCAAGCACTCGCCGACAAAAAGACAGACGCACGCCCGTGCTGGGACCCGTATTCCTTCCACGGGGTTGACGCAGGGGCTTTCACTCGTCCACTTTTCGGCTCAACGTAAGCACATTTTGTGGGATACGCTGCCTGTATTGTCGAGTGCCTAGTCTGTGGGTAAGTAACTTCTGTTAAGCTGGAGTTTGGTAATTTGGCCAAAAGCCAAATGGCTTCTGGTCAAAATTACCAAACGCCTACTTACTACAGGTAGTACGAGATAATACAGGTAGTACGCCTTACAGACTAGGCACTACTTACACAGAAACGGCTCAGGTTGTGATGAGAAGTGGATGAGTGTAAGCCCCTGGATCGAGGTGGCATCCTTTCCAGATCCCGAAGCCGAGGACTTGGGCATGCCGGAAGGCTTTATTGAGGAGGACTTCACTGATTCTCTCCGGACACAGGATCTCGTCCGCGGCGATCTCCACATCGGAACCAACGAGCTTCTCCTCACCGACCCACACACCCTCGAGTATCAGGAAGAATGCGCCCTGGAATGCGCGTCGTCATTCAAGTCCGACGATGGCAGGCTGGTGCAGGTTGACCCTGTCAAACCCTCGTCGAAACCGCCTGGGATTCAGCACTTGAAACTGATATATGACAAACCGCATTCAAACTATGCTTCCCAATTCAACTCGCGCCGCTACACTATGGTGTCTCCTATAATTGCACCTGCGACGACATGACAGATTTCACGAGCGACATGGAATTCCTCGGTGAGGCTGTGCAAGTTGAACCGATCAAATCCAAATTGAAAGCGCCCGGAACTAAGTGCTTGAAACTGAAAGTCGACAATCTGCTTTCAAGTGTTGCTTTCGAATGCAACTTGCGCCGGTACACCTGGGATGGGAGGGTCGGGCGGAAGACATCGAGTTCACGGTAAGGGTGGTCCAGGTCGGCAGTATCAAAACCGTGTTCAGAGCGCCTATAATTACAGAGCTTGAAGCTACAATGTGTGATTTATATAAGCCGGCGCTCGAAGATTCACATTTTCGGACGTGTCAACTCAAGAAGTCTTGAGTTGTTCTACTCAAGTTGAGTCAAAACATATTTTCGAACGCCGGCTTGTCATTTCATGTCATATAATGAAACGCCTTCAAACCTTTGCTTGCAAATTTCAACTTGCGCCGCTACATCACGGGAAATGGTGGGATTCCCGACTACGGGCGGTGGTACAGCCGTACCGCGCTGGTGTTCTGGCCGCGCTCCCACCGCGCCGCAGTGCTGGCCAAGGCGTTTGATCCCGTGGTACACAAACGCGGAGACTCTGAATCCTGATTGAATGGAGGTGGCGCTGGAGTCTGACAGCCATGACTGTTGATGTCAAAGTGCCACTCGCAGTGGAAGCGTGTTAGTATCATGGCGATGGCTTCCATGCACATCGCGGCTCCACTACTCGTAGCCATGACTTGACTACGCGCCGCTCGGTCTGCGCTGGTTTTCATGTTTAATGTTTTGTGATGTTTCAACTATGACATCGACTAATTGCTACAATAGCACAGCGGTGAGACGCCTTCACAGTAGCCTCACACCTTACGCAGGTATTCGATAGCCTCAAGCTGCCGCTCTATTGGAATACCCAGACACACCAGGTTCACCTTACACCTTCTCCTCGATGCCCATTTTCTCGAAGATCACCTCGATGTAGCGGCGCAAGTTGAAACTGAAACGAAACTGGAAGGCAGCTTGTCATATAATAGTTTCAAGCGCTGAAACCAAACGCTTTCAACGCAGGTTCTAAGCGGGCGACTTGCACCACCAGTACAGTACCACTCATATGGTCATGTGACCTAACACAGTACCACTAAATTTGGACATGTGAACTAAGACACCACCCGTACGGCCAACCGGGGGTCAATCTGCGCAGCCCTACCTTGAGCATGCTCGGCGCATCCACTCCCTTCATCGTCTCGCCGATCTTGTTCCCATCCATGTACAGCACAAACACCGGCTCGCAGCTCCCCACTAGGCGTAGCGGCGCAAGTTGAAATTGAAAGCAAAAATTGAAAGCGGTTCATCATACTGTACATTCAAGCGCTGAAGCCCTTGGCGCTTTCAATACGGGTTAGGGTTTAGTGATACTGTCAGCCTGCACCGCCCTACCCAGGTCGTCCAATGCGCTGATCTTGCTCACGTCCGCCGTGAAGAATTTCATGGGCTTGTCGCCTCAGTGCAGGGCCGTGACACTCGTTAAGTTGCAGGCTTACATGCCTCCCACGTCTTGATGGCTCAAATGCGTCCCACGTCTTGTAGTGTACCTATACACACTCGCCTCCTCCTCCTCTCTGGTCTCACACCCGTTCCCTTGCTATTGTACCCGTACATACTCGCCGCCTCCTCTTCCCCGCCACTGCCCCCTCCCTGGCCTCACACTAGTTCGCTTGCGAGCTCAAATACATCCTGCGTCTCATTCTGCGCCCGCACACACTCGCCACCTCCTTATCCAAACCACCTCCGCCTTCCCGTCACCTCTCTTCCCCGCCGCACCCTCCACTCTGGCCTGACACCAGTTCCCTTGCCAGCTCAGCTGCCTCCTGCGTCTCATAGTGTTCCCGTGCACACTCGCCGCCTCCTCCTCCCAGGCCTCACACCGTTTCCCTTGCCGGCTCAAGTGCCTCCAGCGTCTCACAGTGTACCCGTCCACACCCTGACTGTTTACTCATAGTGCACCGGTGTACCCGTAGTCGCCGCCTCGTCCTCCTTGGCCTCTCACCGGTTCCCTTGACAGCTCATGTGGTGCCTTAAGTGGTTTAAAGCGAGTATGACGCCAGGCCCTGCCATAGTCGAAGAAGATGCGCTTGAAGGTTGACTGGATGGACTTGCACGGGCCGCACCACGCCTGGTGGCAGTCGATGACTGCAAAATGTGGAAAATGAGGCGAGAACCAGAAATGTGAGAAAATGTTGAGATGGATTGGTCCGGTTGGGCGGAGGGCGGAGTGCCGGGAGCTAGCGCGCGCGTGTCACCGGTCGGCTCGTCGTGGTCGGCGGGGAGCACGGCACCGGGAGCGGGCGGCGGCGGTTGGGTCGGGTGCTCGGTCAACCCGAGAGCCAACCCACCGCGCATTCCCCGTTTGCTCATGTAGAAAGATCACCCGTAGCTGTAGCGCGCCCAAGTGTGTCCCGTGTGGGGTAGGGGTCGTGACTCACTCTGCAGCAGCCCCGGGGTGCCCTCGATGTCCTCCTTCCAATCCTTGTTATCCCTGATCACCCTCTGCGGCGGCGGCGGCGGTAGCGGCGGGAACGGAGGAAGCGGTCAGCCAGACGGACTCGTGAGCATCCCCCACAGAAACGGCACCACATACGAGTAGAAGCGCGAGCAGCAAAAGGAATGCCCGGGTGGGTCTCCGTGTACGCCAGGCATCGGGTGCGTGGTGGACTCCAGGTAAATGACTGGAATGATGCACGGTGGCAAGTGGCAGCGACGGGCTCACGAACACGCGCACAACGGCATCACCACGAATTGCAGGAGGGCATCAGGCTCGAAGGGGACATTGACGGGAGAATTTGCCCCGGAGGAAAGAGCTCGGAGGCCCGCTGCCGCGAGAGATATGAAGGAGCGGAGGGGGTTGTACCTGGAAGGTTGACATTGTACGCTGCCGCGCGGTGCGTGCGTCGGCGAGGTGGAGGCCGCGCGACACCAACGTCGGAGACCTGCTTTTGGCCCAAGTCCAGCTACGCAGCAGATCCGGCGGGGGGTAAAATAAAACGGGATGACCCCCCACCAGATATGCGCAGAGAGACGTTGCCTTCTTGAGAGTATGAGGGTGCCCGCCCTGTGCACTCAACACGCGCGGGGGGGTGCGGGGCGCGCGACATGGCGGCAGCCACCAGGGCACTGGCGGCGGCGGCGGGAGGCACTGGACTGGTTGTCAACATCAAGAAGTGGCAGGTGCGAGACCGTCCTCGATCCCTAGCCCCCCACAACAGCCGGCACCCTCCAGATGTGTTCGTTCCAACTTTTTGGCCCAACTTTTCTTGTAGCGACCTAACACGTGTGGTCGCCTACCCGCCCCCGCAGGCGGTGGGGACGTGGACGTGGAATGCGGGCGACAAGGACGACGTGTGTGGCAAGGCGGTGACAGATACTGCTCGCCGCATTATCCAACGCACATTCACCTCGTTGCTTGAGTTAAATGGTATCCCATGACGTGCTTGTCCCTATTGTGAGGCATCTGCCGCATGCCCTTCGACGGGTGTCCGCCCGACGCCAAGTTTCCCGGAGACGACAGCCCGGTGGTGTGGGGGCAGTGCGGGCACGCGTTCCACCTGCAGTGCATCACCAAGTGGCTCAACTCGCAGCAGGTAGGGGCGGGCAGATATTGCCCGCTACATCACCCAATGCATGTTAAACCCCTTAGGCACATATTGGTTGCCACGTCATCCAACGCATTCTGCACCCTCGTTTTGTGAGTAAAATGGCAGCCTGTGACGTGGGACAGGAAGATATTGCTCGCCACGTCCAGCACCGCATGTTTGAACCAGCGTTTCTTGCTTGAATGGCGTCCTATGAACGTGGCGAGCAACATCTGCCAGGCCTATCATTGGCCAGGTCATCTGTGCGCACTTTGAAACCCCGATTCTTGAGTCGAACGGCATCCTATGACGTGGCGAGCAATGTCTGGCAGACCCTCGTAGCAGGAGCAGCGGTGCCCGATCTGCCGCGGGGCATGGGAGTTCAAACAGGGGAGTGTGGCGGGCGAGCCGCCGCCGCTCAGAGACCAGTCGTGAGAGCACTGCACGCGGGAGGAGTGAGGCCTCTGTTAGCACGATGTACTGGGACGCAGGTCAGTAGGAGGAGGCGGAGGAAGTGAAGGAGGAGGAGGAGCAGCGGCGTCCCATCTGCCGCGGGGCGTGGGAGTTCAAACAGGGCAGTGTGGCAGGCGAGCCACCGCCGCTGCGGGACCAATCGTAAGAAGGGAACACAACGTAGTGTACCGGCACGCATGTGCGTAGGTGCAGGGGACCAGTCGCGCGGAGGAGAACACACCACACATGGTCTACCGGTACAAAGTCACCTGCTGCGGGATCGTTCCTGAGCACACGTGGGTGCAGGCCGGGACAAAACGCATAGTGTACCGGCACACTCGTTAGTAGTAGCAGGGGACCAGTGCATGACCGCAGGAGGAAACGCATCTCTCATCATAGGATCTAGCTCAGGTAATGTGTGTGAGTGTGTTTCTGTGTATTCGGAAGCAGACGAGGTCGGATGATCGACCAGCCTGCCTGGAACACAGAACATAGTTTAGCTCAGAGTGTCATTTACAAGTGTAGCTTGGAGACCTACTGGAGAGTCGGTGCTAGGGTGGTGGGAGCGGATGTAGGAGGAGCATGCGAATGCGTGCGGGTGCCCTATGATCAAATAGTTGGATGATGCCGGCCATAGCCTGTCGATGGATGGGCGGGCATTTGGCCAGGCATCCACAGGATGCTTCGAAGCCGGGGGTAGCGCGCTGCGCGCGGCGCATGTGGTTTATAGAAATGTCACATCAATGAATCAAGTTATGCAAGCCTGTAATTAAGTCTACGTCACAACGAATGGTGCTTATAAACAGCCTACAGGTATGTGAAAACGTCTCGCGCTGGGGCGTTTGTTTTAATGTCGTTTGGCATCCTCTTGCCTCTCCCCTCATCGCGCCGAAGGGAAGATAATATGAAATGAAGTGGTCGGCGTTCGCCGCACATACCGCCCAGTTGCCTCTTCCGAGGGCTGTACGTCCCAGCGCCGCGTAAGGCGACGGAATAAGTGCCGCACACACCGCAACACACGCGCAACGGTCGAGCAGCACGCACGTTCGCGGTAGGCGCTCCGCGGCCTCTACTGCTCGAAGCCCTGCATGTCGATCGACTCCAGCGTCAGATCCGCGTCATTCTCCTCCTCCTCCCCTCCCCCGCTCCCTATCGGACCCTTATCGTTTGCATCGTCGTCGTCGTCCGAGTCCTCGTCCTCGTCGGTCGAATCGCTAGCAGCCCCGGCAGATCCCCCTGCCGATCCCGGGCCGCCCCCGACCCTGCCGCTGCCCCCGACCCCGTTGACCCCACCACCGCCACCGCCCCCGACCCCGTTGACCTCCACCCCGCTGCCATTGACCTCGACCTTGACAAAGGCCCCGCCGACCACGCCGACCCCATCGACCCCGCCGACCCTATCGACCCCGCCGACCCCGCCCGCGCCGCCGCCACCGTCCCCGCTCCCGCTGACCCCGCCAGCCACATCCTCTCTCATCAAGTCAGCGACGAACCCGCCCCCGCCGCCCAACGGGCCCTTGCCGAGCCCGGCCCCGCCTACCCTGCCCCCGCCTCCACCGCCTATTCCGCCCCCGCCTCCATTGCTACTACCGCCACCGCCCGCGCCATTTTCCCAGGTTCCGGCGGCTCCCCCGCCTCCGCCTCCGCCCCCGCCACCGCCCCCGCCCGCGGGGCTTTCCCGGGGCTCGGGGCTCTCAAGCAGGGGTTCTCGGCAGGCGGCGATGAAGTCGCTGCCACGCCACAGCGCGAAGGAGCACACCGCTACCTAGAGCCCGGCAGACATTGCTTGCCACGTCATAAGATGCCATTCAGATGCCATTCAAGAAACAAGGGTTTGGAGCAGGCCGGTTTCGATGTATCATTTCCCTCGTCGAAGCCTTGCATGCAACTCCGTATGGGCATTCAACCTGCTGCCGGCTTCCCACGCTGAGCGCTGACGCTTTGCACGCAACTCCTTACGGGCAATTCACCTAGGAGATATACCGAAATGGCTTGGATGACGTGGCGAGCAACATCTGCCAGGCCCTGCCGCCACCCAGCTAGTGGGGCCCATCATGGGGCGCCCGATGGTCTGCCGCGTGCGTCGTCGCTTCATGCGCCACCGCAACGCAGGGCCTCGCATATGTTGCTCGCCACGTTATGCACCGCATTTTGAACCCAAGATTATTGAGTAACATGATATCATGTGACGTTGCGAGCAACATCTGCCAGGGCAACTGCCTGCCAGGTCATCGAAACGCGTTCCAATCCTCGTTTCTTGGGTTGAACGGCAGCCAATGATGTGGCGAGCGACATCTGCGAGGGCCCGTTGCCCGCCGCTACATCGACCGCACGGGCATCTGCACCCTTGTGTTGTAGAGTTGCATGGCATCCATGACGTAGCGAGCAACTTCTGCGAGGCCCTACCGCAGCGGTCCGCCCCCACGTGCGATGAATGTCGCCGCGTCTGTCGCCGACGGTGCATGGAAATGCTGCTGCACATCCGGCCCGCCTTTAAACTTGAAGCCCTGCCAGGAGGGTCCTTGAGAAATAGCAATCCAACCGATATCGGACTGTATTACCTTCAGGGTGAATGTTCATACATACGCGGGGGGAGGAGGAGTGCATGCAACGTCGTTCGAGCTGTCATTATCAATGACCCCCCTGCCTGGTGCTGACCGGAGCCCTTGCTGATGGTGTGGGAAGTGGAAGCGACAGCGTGGGAACTCGAAGCGCCGCCGCTGCCTCCGCCGCGCCCGCCCATCCC
>Ga0307489_10001599_pt1 | contig 14989 bp, 24 predicted proteins | sample SB12metaG_FD_202247 | JGI IMG/M metagenome (GOLD analysis project Ga0307489, IMG submission 202247) | Sea-ice brine microbial communities from Beaufort Sea near Barrow, Alaska, United States - SB 1.2 | ecosystem: Environmental > Aquatic > Marine > Coastal | place: USA: Alaska | collected... | reverse complement strand
CTTCCTCTCGCGGTACTCCAACTGCCCCCTCAGCGAACACGCGGAGGAGTTCCTGCTCAACGACGAGGCGCTCATGGCGGGGTGATGCCCGCTGCCACGAACTTCATCAGCACGCATTTTGCACCTTGGTTTCTTGATGTGAATGGCATCCTACCTTCGAAGGTATGACCTGTGACGTGGCGAGCAACATCTGCCTCGGGCCCTCATTGCTGGAGGCCATCCGTCGCATCGTCCCGGGTGAACCGTCTGCGCCGCCGCCGGAGCTGGGCTCGGGGGCCGCGGTGGGCTCGGTGCCAGCGCCAGGGTCGGGGGGCACTCTGACCTTGTACCAGCGGCTGCAGCCCTGCCACCACAGCAGCGACCGCGCACGATGGAGCTGCAGCGAGGCAGGGGCTTACACTCGTCCACATCTTTGCTCAACCTGAGCCGTTTTTGTCACTGCAACCAGCAAAGCACCCCACCACAGGGGGAAAATAGTGCTCACGTTGAGCTGAAGAGTGGACCAGTGTAAGCCCCTGTAGCGAGGCGCTGGTGGAGACTCTATGGCGCCGCGAGCTGGCGTCCCGGGGGGTGTCGCTCGACGTGGCGGTGTCGTACACGTACCGCGCGCACTGGGACGTCGCCAACATGCCGGCAGGGTGTATACGGGTCTAGTCATCAACACGAGCATGCTAGGGTTTAGGGTTTAGGGTTTAGGTTTTAGGGTTACGCTAAACCTGCATGCCAACAGTCAGTGTTGATCCGTTGTGCACGGGGGGCGGGCGAAAGCCTGGAGCCGCCTTACACACGTGGAAGCGTCTCTCTCAGCCTATCTCTCCTTCTCTGATTTGGTGTGGTTAATGTGCCGATGAACCCAAATGGACTGGGTTATGGTGCGACTCTGGGCGCAGGCGAGAGATCGAGAGAGGTACGGCGCGGCGATCACGGCGGCGCGGGAGGGGATCCGCGTCTTCGCCGCCGCGGGGGACGGGGCGCGCCTGCGAGCGCTGCGCGCCGACGACTGGCGGTTCCTGCTGGAACACTGCGACGCTGACGTGCGGGATGATGTGGGCAGGGGCTTACACTCGTCCACTTTTCAGCCCAATCTAAGCCGTTTCTGACACAAAATACACCCTAGACACCCCATGACACCCTCTAAACACCCCTTAAACATCCCTTAAACGACCCCTGCATGCACCCCTTGTCCAACAGAAAGCGCTTATGTTCAGCCCAGAAGTGGACGAGTGTAAGCCCCTGGATGTGGAGCGGGCGGGGGCGGGGGCGGGGGCGGACGGGGGAAGGGGGGTGGTCACGGCTGCGTTTGCGCGGCATCGGAGGGCTATGGACGAGTTTGTGGAGGGTGAGATTCGGAAGTACTCGGATGCATCATCCGGGGAGGTGCACAATGAGCAAACAACCAGAGGCGGCGGCGACGGGGGCGGGGTCGGAGACAGAGGTGGGGGCGGAGGCGGGGACGGGGGCGGTGGCGGGGACGGAGGTGGGGGCGGGGGCGAGGGCGGGGGCGGTGGGCTGGAGAGGCGGGTAGACACGCTGTCACTGGCGACGGGGTCATCAGAGGGGGCCGCGCCATTAACCTTTGCCGAGAAGATGCGACAGAAGAGGGCGGCGGCAGCGTCCAAGGCGGGGGGTGCTGGGGGGGGTGGGGGAGGAGGAGGTGGAGGAGGAGGCGGCGGTGGTGGTGAGACGGATGGAGGTGGGTACGGAAATAGAGGAGGAGGAGGCGGAGGAGGAGGAGGAGGGGGAGGAGGAGGAGGAGGAGGAGGAGGAAGAGGAGGAGGAGGAGGAGGAGGAGGAGGAGGAGGTGGTGGTAGTAGTAACGGCAGCTGCGGCAGCAGCGGCGCGGTGCGGGACACGCGAGGGAGGTGGTGATTCATACAAGACATGTTGGGCGTGGGCTGGATATATTTACAATAAGATACAAACATTTTATGCCTCTACAATTGCACATCAGACTCCGAGGAGGAGGAGATTCAACGTCTATTGAGTGCATGTTCTGAGTAACCACCCGCGGAGGATGATGGGCTGCGGTTGGCGGCTTGTAGGTTGCGGACGCCCCGGTGCTTCACGGGATCGACGTGGATGATACACTATGAGCAAACAACAGGGAGAAATCAATCATGTACGTGTTGGCTCACCATGCCTTCACTCAATACTGCTCCGATTGCATTGACACCGGTAACAAACGAACTGCAATATCGAGGCATCGGATTTTGGGCTTGTTCATAATGTCCCTCTCGTAGCAAGCTAGCGCGCGTATAAAGAACGCCAAAAAATCGCCAGGCCTGCCTTACGCACGGGAAGCTGGGCCAATATCCGCAATACCTCTGCGCGTTTGCAGCACGAGTTGAGATTGAAAGCCAAGTTTGAACGTGAAATGTCACATTTTAGTTTCCAGTGCTGAGCGGAGTGCAGTTTGCCCGGGGTCAACCTGCACGTGCGCTGCCCGGGCGCACGAGACCTGCCCATACGAAAGCTTTCGTGCCAGCAATTTGTGTAGGGATCGGCACTGGCAGAAGTCTACTGGGCATATTGGCCGTACGAAAGTGGGAGCCCGTCTCGACCAAATTTCGTAGATTCGTGGGACTGACGGTCACTAACTTAGTCGCTTGATCAGTCACTCCTATAACCTCAACACGGATCCTGGTACTCAAAAGCAGTGAGTCATCCGATATTAAATGTTGTCGTTTATCCATCTATGATCGAGTGCGCCAAGATCGAGTGCGCCAAGTGTTACGAGGTCCGAGCCTGTGACTGATCCATGCTTTTTGCTTTCGCTTTCGATCCAAAGTGTTACCGTACGTACGTTCCGTCAAAGTGTTACGTAACACTTTGGCGCACTTTATCATAGCATGAACCTCGACCATCCCGAGCAGCTATATACAGCCGGAATGAGGAGGCTGCCCAAGTCACGTGTGCCGGACTGCGCTGCTTACCGCACGCACTTCGCTGCGCACGCTCCAAACCGCTAGGCGGCACGCATCACGTTGCCTTCGGTCCTCATCGCCGACCTACAGCCGCCGGTGCCCCAGGTTCGCCCCCCCCCCCCGGACCCCGCCCGCCGCCCCCATCCCTTTCCCCCGTTCGCGGGTGAGCTGTAGTTATAAGTGTATGTTGCGTGTTCCCAGTATCGTCCTGGCTCGCTTCCCTTGTCGCGCTCAAGGCGGCGGCGGCCGATGTCCTGTTGTATCGCCGCTAGCTGCGGCTGCGGTGCGCTCTCTATGCTGTCACACTCTCGCGCGCCCCCGCCCATCCACCGTGTGCAGCGTGTCGCTCCGGTCTGAACTGCCGCGGCGCCGCGCCCCGCCCCGCCCCCAGGTTTGTCCGCCCCCCCGCCTCCCCTCGCCTCCCACGCTTCCCCTCCCCTCGGACTCGGGTCCACCTCTCGCTGTCGCTGGCGAGACCCGTCCGGCCGGGCACCCCCCGGCAGCGGCGAGTCTCTGTTGAAACGCGCGCGGTCTTAGCACACCCCGGCCCGCCCCCGCCCCCTCCCCCTTCCACCGCGTTTAGCGTGTCGCTCGCCGCTTTGCGCCGTCCCCCCCGGCGCCAAACCAAAGACACCCTCAAACTGATTGTGCCACTCCTCTGCCCGCCCTCATTGTGACTCCAGACTGGTGGGCCAAATGGGCGGAAGCCGAATGTACACATCGGCAAGAAGGCGGTGGTTTTGCGGGATCCTCCTGCTGCTGCTGGCGCTCATAAAACTCGAATATCATCAACCACTTTCAACATTTGCTTTCAATTTCAACTTGCGCCGCTGGAACAAGGAGATGGATGACGTGACGCATTGGGACATTCCGAATGACAGGAGACTGATGAACACCATCATAGGAAACAACGTTACTAGGAAGGGGCTCCAAATCTTTGCTCAACCTGAGCCGTGCTTGTCACTGAAACCAGCAAAGCACCCCACAACATGGGATGAAAAGTGCTCACGTTGAGCTGAAAAGTGAACGAGTATAAGCCCCTTTCAGTAGGTGCGTGCCCCCGAAACTGTTCGTAAAGCAAGACAAACAACTTGGTGAGGCGGTGCACGTTGACCCTATCAAACCCACGTTGAAAGCGCCTGGAGCTCAGCGCTTGAAACTGCAAGATTATGAAGTGGTTTCAAGTTTTGCTTTCAATTACAACTTGCGCCGCTACAAACTGGCAGACATGGTAAACAGCTTGGCACCAACAACGAAAACTACGGTGATGAAAACTCGTTAATTTGCAACTTTGAATCAGACATGTGAGAGGGATTGATCTCCGAGTGAATGAGAGAAAGTGCTCATTAGATTTCACTCCTGTTGACAGAGATTCGCCTTTCTCTCAATGGCAAAACATCGCACGCTCATATCGAATTAGCTCAGGGCGGGAAGCTGCAGTGGGCGCGGGAGCACGGCTGCCCCGGGTAGCCCCCGACATGCCAACAACCAACTTCACACACATACCGAATGGAAACGGAGACTGCTGCACAGTGATTGCCACACAAGGGCCAGTACGCGGGAGTTGGCGAGGCGTCCCCGCTGAAACTATATAGGATATTACAATTCATATGTGATGTACGCACTGCGAGCTACTCTTGGATCGATGACGTGTTCAATACCTCGCACGCTGCGCTACACCGCGCGGCCGGCCCCAGGAGCTACCCGGGTCGCCCCCGCCCCCGCCCCCGCTCCCGCTCCCGTCCCCGCCCCTGTCCCAGCCCCGGGCCTCGCCGCCACCCCCACCCCCACTCAAGACACCGCCGTCACCCCCGCTTTCTCTGCCGCCGCCGCCTCTCCAGACCCCGCCGCCCCCACTTGCCCCCCCGCCGTCCCCGCTCCAGACCCCGCCCCCGGCCCCGGTTGCCCCACCGCCAACCCCGCTCCAAAGCCCGTCGCCGCCCCCGCTTCTGCTTCCGCCGCCGCCGCCCCCGGCCCAGATCTCGCCGCTGTTGGCGGGCACGGGCGTGGCGGCGGCGCCCCATCCAGACTTCTCCCGCCCTTCCCACCCCGACCTCCCAGGCCCCTCCCACCCCGACTTCTCCCGCGCATCCAGCGAGGCGTGCGCGCGGCTCAGGCGCCCCATCGCATCGCGTCCCTTGGCCTCTGCCTCCCGTACCAAGGGACAACCACACACTGCCCGCCAAGTCATTGACATGCAATTTAAACATTTTTGTTTTTAGATACATGGCATCCTGTGACGTGGCGAGCAATATCTGGCGGGCCACACCCGCACCACCCGGTCTGCCTCGGCACGCGCCGCATTGAGCCCCTGCGAGAAGTTGGGACCGGTGGAGCCCGAGCCGTGCCCGTGATCGTGCGTGGGCGGTGGAGCCAGCGCAGCGCCACCGTACGCCGAGCCATGTGGAGTCAGGTAGGTGTACCCACCACCACCACCACCATTACTCACGCCACCACCACCTCCACCGTAGCCACCTCCGTCGCCTCCGCCGCCTCCGCCGCTGATGCCACCGAAGCTGCCTCCACCTCCGCCGAAGCCACCTCCCCCGCCACCGCCTCCGATCCCGCCGCCACTGCCGCTGACGCCGCCGCCGATGCCGCCGCCGCCTATCGCAGACCCATACGCCACCGACGCCCGATACGGAACATCCCCCGGGGCCGCCGCCGACAAAGCCGGCATCACAAAGCGCCTGGAGTAATCCGACTGCAATGATCCCCCACCGCCACCGCCGCTGGGAAAATTGGCCTGGATCGATCGACTGACTGACTGGCCGTGGTAGGCATCGGCCTTGGCGGTGGCGGTGGCGGAGGCGTTGTGTCCAGTGGTGGCGAGTTTGGCGGCGGTGGTGGTGAGGTGCACGGACTCCATCCGCTAGGACCTGACGTACAATACTCACCACAACATGTGATGTCATTGAAGTCAATGAAACAAGGGTCTGGAAAGTGGAGGATGACGTGACAGACATCATACGCCAGGCCCTACCATCAGCGCCTTATCGCGCGACTCCGCCAACACCGCCACGTATGCGTTGGCCTCCGCCAGTCGACCCCGCAGCGCCTCCATCTCCGCCGCCGCTCGCTAGAGTCTCATGACACCCTCTCAAATGCATGTAAGTTGTTTGCTGGTCACCTGACCATACCGCTGTGGACCCATTTGGTACATGACCAGTGCAAAGAGAGGGGGGTGCGTGACAATCCAGCCCTACCGCGCCGCCGCCGCCCACCGCCGCCGCGCCGGCACCCGCTCCCGCCGCGGCCGCCACCGGCGGAGACCCCCCCGATGCTGTAGATCCACCGCTGCTCTCCGCTTGCTGCGACCGCATGACCGCCATCTCGCTGCGCATCGCCGCCATTTGCTCGGCCATCTCAGCCACAACCTCGTTGCCCTGCCCGGCCCCTCCGCCCTTGTTATTGGCCCTGCTCCCGCTCCCACCCTCGCCCCTGCCGTTGGCCCCGCCGCCGCCCCCGCCGTTGCCGCTGCTAATGCCCCCGCCGCCTCCGCCGCCACCGCCCCATCCGTTACCGTTACCGTAGCGGTGCCCCGCTGCTGCGTACTCGTCCATTGCATTAGGGTTTCCCGCCATACCCGCCTCTGCCATCTCGTCCTCCCAAATGTAGGGCCTCACAGATAATGCTCGCCACATCATCGAACGCATTTCAACCACTCGTTTCTTGAGTAAAACGGCATCTTATGACGTAGCGAGCACTATGCGTCAGGCCATACCGCGGTGCCCGCCACGATGCGCGCCGCGAACCGCACGCGCTCCGCCGCCGCCAGGTCCTGCCGCAGCCGCCACGAGCTCTCCCGCAACTTTTTAATCCCGGGCTGTATCTGCTCCGCCGCTACCGCCCGCTGCTGCGCCTCCACTCAGGGATAGGCAGATAATACCACGTCAACGACCCGTATCATGATGGCCTTTAGCCTTAAGCTAAATGGCATCCTTTCACGCCGCGAGCTATATCTGCTAGGCCCAATGCCCACCACGTCATCCGACGCAGCCTGAGCCCTGGTTTGTACCGTTGAACGGCATCATATGACGTGAAATACTCGAGCAATATCAGTCAGGCGCTACCTCGAGCAGCCCCCGCCGCGCCTCCCGCAGCTCCTGCTCCAGCGCGATCACCCTCTCCTGCATGTAGGGCCGCACATTGAAATTAAAAAACAAAGTTTGAAAGCGGTTCATCAGACTTAGGCTTCAATTGCTAAACCCAAGCGCGGTCAACCCGGGGTGAGGGAGAGAGGGTGTGTATTCCAAAGCAGACTAGGCTGACGGGTCAACCGAATTACCTTGACTACGAAACATCATTTTTATGAAGGGTATTGTAAGTTTTCTGATCAACCCAGGGTCAACCTGCACCGCCCTACCTGCAGCTCGATTTGCTTCGCCGCGGCGGCCTCCTTAGCGGCGGCACACTCCGCACCGCTGCTGCGCGCGTTGTCGGCTTCAGTTTGCAGCTCGGCCTGGAGGCGGGTGGATTCCTTGCCGGCCTTGGCCGCGGCGGCCACGGCCTGTTTGTAGCGGCGCAAGTTGGAATTGAAAGCAAATCATAGAAGCAGTTTAGCATTTTTTATTTTCAATCGCTGCAATCGAGCACGGTCAAAACGGGGTCAAGCTGGAGTCAACCAGCACAGCCCTGCCAGGTCAGCGCGGCGCTCGGCCCCGCGGCGCGCCTCGGCGGCGTCGGCGGCAAGCTGCTCCGCCGCCACGCGCCCAGCTGTAGCGCCGCAAATTGAAACTGCAATCACATTTTGAAAGCAGTTAATCATACACTAGCTCCAAGCGCTGAACCCAAGCGCGTTAGATCCGGCCTCAACCTGGGGTCAACATGGGGTCAACCTGGGGTCAACCTGGGGTCAACCTGGGGTCAACCTGGGGTCAACCTGGGGTCAACCTGGGGTCAACCTGGGGTCAACCTGGGGTCAACCTGGGGTCAACCTGGGATCAACCTGGGGTCAACCTACGGTCAATGTGGGGTCAACCTGGGGTCAACCTGGGATCAACTTGGGGTCAACCTGCACCGCCCCACCCGGCGCGTTCGCCCTCCCAGCTTTCCCGCATCTGCCCGCTCTCTGCCTTCATACACTCCAACTGCACCCGCATGTCCGCGGCGGCTTTTCTGTTGGCCAGGGACTCCGCCGCGCCGCGAGCGGCCTCGTTGTAGCGGCGCAAGTTAAAATTTAAAGACGAAACTTGAAATCAGTATATCGAATGTTACTTTCAAGCGCTGACACCAGTCCCTTTCAACACGGGCTTCAACTGGGTTCAACCTGCATCGCCCTACCTCGTGCAACTCGCCGCGGCACTCGCTGAGCTCCCCCCTGACGATAGGGCCTGACAGATAATTCTCGCCACGTTGTGTGATTCCATTCAATTAGAGGAAGGAGGGTCTACAATGTGGATGATGACGTGGCAGGAAATATCTGTCAGGGCCTACCTGGCGAGTTGCGCCGCCTGCTCCGCGGCGTCGAGCTGCAGACGAAACGCCCCGACGTCCGCTGCGAGCCGCTCAACCTCCCGCGCCATAGCCCAGGGGCTTACACTCCTCCACTTTTCGGCTTGACGTGACCACCTTTTGTGGGATATGTTGGGCTGTTGGGTGGTTTCGATGACAGAAACGGCTGAGGATGAGGTGAGAGGTGGACGAGTGGAAGCCCCTACCGCCGCCGCGCCCCGCTCCTCTGCTGCCGCCGCACGCGCTCCGCCGCCCCGCTCCTCGTCCAGCTTCCCCTCCAGCGCCTTGACACGCTCCCTCATGTCGTCCCTCTCCGCCTCCAACGCACTCGCGCGCTCAATGCGGTCCGCGACGTAGGGACAGGTGAACGACTTGCATGACATGTTTCTTTCAATACACGCGAGGAGGGGGAGAAGAAGGAGGAGGAGACAGAGGAGGAGGAGGCAGAGGAGGAGGAGAAGGAGGAGGAGGAGGAGGAAGAAGAGGGAAGGAGGAGGGCGAGGATGTGGAGGAGGAGGAGGAGGAGGATCAGGAGGAGGAGGAGGAGGAGGAGGATCAGGAGGAGGGGGCGGAGGATGGGGAGGAGGATCAGGAGGAGGGGGAGGAGGATGAGGAGGATCAGGAGGAGCAGGAGGATGCAACGTGGGAGGAGGGGATTTACTTGTGGCGATTCCATCCCCACCACGTTAGCGTCCATCTCCGCGCGGTAGTCCTCAGCCTCCACCCGGTATGCCTCCGCCTCCGCCAGCGCGCGCCGGCCAGTAGGGACGTGACAGGTGGCGGGACGGTCAGTGAGGGCGTGACAGGTGGTGGGAAGGCCAGTAAGGTATTGACAGGTGGCGGGTCGGCCAGTGTGGACGTGACAGGTGGCATGGCGGCCGGTGGGGGCTTGACAGGTGGCGGGGCGGGACCCTGCTCACACTGCTCCCGCATCCGCTCAACCTCCAACCCAGCGCTCTCTCCTCGCGCCGTCAGGTGGTGCACCTGGCTCCCCAACGCGCCGTCCCAGCTGTAGGGCCTGGAGGATATTGCACGCCACGTCGTAGGGCGCCATTGAAGTCAAGAGACGAGGGTTCAGAGTGCGTTGGACGACGTAGCAGGGCCTAGCGGACATTGCTCGCCACGTCGTAGGGTGCCGTTAAACTCAAGAGATGAGGGTTCAAGGTGCGTTGGATGACGTGGCGAGCACTATCCGCCAGGCGCTACCCAGTGGTTCATCAACGACTCCGCCACGGGGAGCGCGTGCGACACGCACTTGAGCGCCAGCTGGCCTGTCTTCTGCCGCAGCGGCGCCGTCATGTTGCGGGCGGCGGTGCTGCCGTCGAACGCCTTCGCCAGGTGCCCGTGCGCCAGGGGCTTACACTCGTCCACTTTTCAGCTCAACGTGAGCACTCTTTGTTGGCTACGCTGGGCAGCTAGGTGGTTGGAGGGTTTCAGTGACAGAAGTGGCTCAGGTTGAGCTGAGAAGTGGACGGGTGTAAGCCCCTGCCGTGCGCCTCCTTCATCTTCTCGTGCAAATTTCCAGTCGCCAGCCAGGGCCTGACGTAAACCAGCTCCCTCTCACGTCACAGGTTGCACGTTCCAGGTTACATTGGAGGTCTCAGGTTTCAGCTTAACTTGAGGAAGCGTCCTGAGAGGTATCGTTACGGATGGGATGCCTTGAGTGGGTTCAGGGGCGATAGCACCGCTGCGATGGCGACGGCGATGGATGGTGGCAGAGCTGAACAGGGGACGGGTGTAAGGCTCGCGCCCGGGCCCCGCCACTTGCAACAGGTGAGCGTACGCGGGCCCGCGACGGCTCGCGTCGCGGTCGTCGTCCTCGCCGCCCCCCCGCCGTCGCCTCCCCGTCACCTGCTCGTCACCCCCTGGGAAGGACGACGGCCCGGGCTGGCTCTGCACGTTGGCGTTGGGCCCGCCGTAAATGGAGCGCGCCGACTGCTGCTGGAGTTGCGCCGCGCCCGGCCCCGCCCTTAGGGCCCGCCAGATATCGCTCGCCACGTCATTGACACGCGTTTCAAAACCCTTGTTGCGAAATCCTTGAGAGCGCGAGAACCGACGCGGCGGCGTCGCACAACCTGCGCTGAATCTCCAACGGTCGGCACGCTCCGAATATTCGGCAACATACGCCCTCCTATGACGTGGCGAGCATTGTCTGGCAGGCCTTGCCCGGCCCTGGCGGCTGCGGCGCCACGGGGATGACGACGGCGGCGGTGTCCCGCGGAACCCCGGGCCACGCGAACTCGCTCGCGGACTGCGCCTCCGCCAGCCATGAGCCGACCGCGCTGCCGTTCACGGTAGCCTGCACAACGTCGAACGCCTCGTCGACCTCGGAAAGCGTCGTCGCGTGATTGGGATGGTGCGCGGGTGCGGCGGCGGCGGCACGGTGCGACAGCAGCGCGGCGCGTGCCAGGCGTGACACGGGGGGCGCACGAAGGTCGCCGGGCATCGCGTCCTCCCGGGAGGACGCGGCGGAGGCCATTCCCGCGGGGGCGGCCGGCGCACTGGCAGAATGGCAGTACTACTCGAGAAATGCACATACCAGATTTAGGCTCCGATGGCGGTGCCGTTTTGGTAGATTTAGCGCTGGCCGTTTTGGTGCCGTTATAATAAATTCAGAGCCGGCGAGCCACGCGCCAAAGTCTGAAGGTACGTTTGAAAGCTATCACGGCAGGGCGTTCTTCTGTCCTGCGCGCCAGGTACTAATCGCGCGCGCGCCACCAGCGGGGGCGCCCATGGAGACTCGAGCCAAGAAGCGCGGCGGCGGCAGAGGGAATGCGGCCGGGAGCGAAGCAGTGGCCGTGGCGTGGCAGTGGCCGTGGCAGTGGCAGTGGCAGTGGCAGTGGCCTGGGCAGTTTCGGCACCGCAGCCCCCCGGTTGCCGCTAGCGAATTGCTCGGCCCCTTGCTCGGCACGACGGGGCGCGCGGGCGGCGGCGAGGGGGCGGCGGGCGCGGGCGGACCAGGCGATGGGGTCCGAACGAGCGACGTGGTTGGGGCTGGAGCAGTGGCAGTGGCGCCTGGGGGTGGGCATCCCACGCGCCCCCAGGGGCCGCCCGATGCCGCCCACAGCGAGCTGTTCGGCCGCGGCCCCTTGCTCGGCGTGGTGCGCGCGGGCGGCGGCGAAAATGCGGCGGGCGCGGGCGCGGTTGGGCCAAGCCATAGGGCGCGAACGAGTGCGCACTCCCCCGATGACGACGACGACGACGACATCGACGAGCTGCTCGGCCCCTTGTTCGAGCGATTCCCCGAGGTCTTCGAGATGGAGGTACTGGCACGGTAGGGCCTGCTGATACTGCCTGCCACGTCATCAAAACGCATTTGCAACCCTTGTTTATTGATTGAATTGCAACCAATGATGTGACGAGCAATACTGTATCTGGCAGATGTTGACCGCCACGCTATCGACAAGCATTTTGAACCCTCGTTCCGTATTTGAATCGCAACCCATGACGTGGCCAGCAATATCTGCCAGGCCGTATCGCGCGGCTGAACCCCACCGACTGCGCAATGCTCGCCTGTGTGGGGAAGCCGTGACTGGCGGCGGTTGTGGCCTCACGCGGCATGCCGCGCGCCGGGACGCAGGGGGCGATCCGACTTAAGCTCAAGGACTTTGTCGTGTCCGTCGAGATGCTGGCATGGTGGGGCGGTGCAGGATGACCCCAGGTAGACCCCAGGTAGACCCCAGGTAGACCCCAGGTGGACCCCAGGTTGACCCCGGTTTGACCCCAGGTTGGCCGCGGGTTGACCCCAGGTTGTCCCTAGGTCAACCCCGCAAGGCTGACCCCGGGTTGGCCACGCTGGGTTTCATCGACTAAAGCTAATAATATGATGAACCGCTTTCAAACTTTGCTTTATATTTCAACTTGCGCCGCTACAGCTTGGGCGAAATCGAACAAGCGGTGCAAGTGGTGAGGCGGTGCCGATTGAAACGATGCAATCCAAGTTGACAGCGCTTGGAACTAAAGGTAAGCGCTTGTAATTAGAATAAGAAGTTCGGCCCATAATTTTTACTTTCAATTTTGACTTGCGCCGTTACACGAAGGAATGCGCGGGTTTGTGAGCTAGCCGCTGCGGGCGGGCACCTTGAGGTGTTGCAGTGGGCGCGGGCGAGGTGCATGTGGGACGAGAGGACGTGCGCGTTCGCGGCTTACCACGGCCACCTGGCGGTGTTGCGGTGGTCGCGGGAGGGTTCCGATCCACCTTGCCCGTGGGATTGGAGGACATGTGCGTTCGCCGCTGGCCGCGGGCACCTGGAGGTGTTGCAGTGGGCGCGGGAGCATGATTGCCCGTGGAATGCCCAGACGTGTGAATACGCCGCTGAGTCTGGGTACCTGGAGGTGTTGCAGTGGGCGCGGGAGCATGGCTGCGATTGGAGCGCCGGGGTGTGTGACGGGGCTGCCATGGGCGGGCACCTTGAGGTGTTGCAGTGGGCGCACGAGCATGACTGCCCGTGGGATTCGACGACGTGTGAATCCGCTGCTGCGGAAGGGCACTTGGCAGTTTTGCAGTGGGCGCGCGAGCACCATTGCCCGTGGAGCGCGGAGACGTGTTCGAATGCCGCTATGTATGGGCACCTGGAGGTGTTGCAGTGGGCGCGGAAGCAAAACTGCCCGTGGGATGCGGGGACGTGTGCTCACGCGGCTGCGGGCGGGCACCTGACGGTGTTGCACTGGGCGCGGGAGCACCATTGCCCGTGGAATGCTCCCTTGATTTGTCGAGACGCCGCTACGGGCGGACACCTGGAGGTGCTGCAGTGGGCGCGTGAGCACCACTGCCCGTGGGACACATACACCTGCTCATCCGCCGCTCGGAACGGACACCTGGCAGTTTTGATTTGGGCGCGCGAGCACGGCTGCCCGTGGAATAGCAGGACGTGCGCCCGCGCTGCCAAGGGCGGGCACCTGGCGGTATTGCAGTGGGCGCGGGAGCACGGCTGCCGGTGGGACCGGGAGGACTGTGCCAGGTGGAGCGGTGCAGGTTGTGCTAGATTGACCCCAGATCGACCGCGCTCAGTTTCAGCGCGTGAAGCTGGAATATGATGAACCGCTTTCAAACATTGCTTTCAATTTCAAGTTGCGCCCCTACTGCAAGTCGCGCAGAGTTGGGCGGGCACCTGGGGATGGCGGAGTGGGTTGATCAAGCCCCGTCGATGGGGAGCGATGGCACGGCGATTTATTATGCAGAGTGGGCGGGGGAGGCTGACAGCAGCGGTGCGTCGGAGGAGGACTTGGATGACGGCGTGTGGTAGAGAGGGGCTCGTGTGAGCGCTGAGGGGCTCGATGAACGTTGTAAGAATTAAGAAGAAAAGTGTACCGGCTCTTTGAATCTGATTTTCAATTAGATGTATCCCACACTCTCCTCATAATGTCGTGCTGCCTTGGCTCCGCCACGTCTCCGGAGGCAACGTGCGTGGCGGCTCGGAGCCCGCGGAGAAGAAGAGGAAGGAGTCTCGATGAATTGTGTGGGGGCGCTGGTGCTATTGCTGCGTTGTGACGCCGTCAGCAGTGGTTTTCCTTGTTTAGGATTTTATAAAAACCACGGACCACTGCTATGAGACTCGTGCTACCTACGGCCCGCGGAACTATCATTATAGCCCGGCGGTGTCGTGCGCTACGTGGGTGGCTAGAATACGTTTCATGTCTTTACTGTGGGTTCGGAGTTCAGATAATTATTTGCGGGCTTGGCCATCGTCCATCACGTCACGTCGCAAAAACGATCGCGGCTGGCGCCGGGAACCGTTCGCACATTCCCAATCTATTAGTTCGCTTACAGTCCCTCGCCGCCGGTCATGATGTGCACCACGAACATGAGCAGCGGTAGCAGTAGCGCCCCCACCGCGGTGTAGCGGCGCCTATCAAAATTGAAAGCAAAAGTTGAGAGCAGCTCATCATATGTTAGGTTCAAGTGCCGAACCCAGGCGCTTTCACCACGGGGCTCAAATAATTACAACATGCACCGCCCTACCACCGAGGCGTACACCGCCGTGTGGTGCCCCAGCAGACAATGCTCAACATATCAGGTTTGCGGCATTAAGGAGGAGGGAGACGGTTCCGCGTGTATGAGGATGCACCAGGCTTCGTGTATGAGGAGGAGGCACCAGGCTTTCGCCCTGGCTCCCGTACCAGGCGTTCGCCCTGGTCACCTACACAGATCGGTTGGGGGGCTCAAACGGGGATGGCGCGTAGCGCGGTACGGTCACGATTCCTGTCCTTGCGCCATACGAAAATCACCTGCCCGAACAATGAAAATTTCATTGTTGCCACAGACGTGTTCGCCGGCGATTTACCCTCGGATCACCGCCCCGGCAAGTCTCCGGCACGTGTTCGCCGTCCGATCACACTGCACTGCCCTGGAGGAAGCTCGATGCGCTCGCGAGATCTGCCCATTCGGTGCACATTGGGCGATCCACGCGTCGACGACGCACCCGGGAGGGCCCGACGGCGCGGCACGCGCGTGTATATAGGTGTCTCGGGGAGCTCCACCAAAGCGCGCCTCCTGCGGTGCTCCACAGCTCGACCCCGCGACTCCTCTGCACCCTGTCTCGCTCAACGTCGACTCACGAGACGGCAGCCTGGCAAGACGGGGTGCAGAGGAGTCGCGGGGTCGAGCTGTG
>Ga0307489_10001598_pt1 | contig 14993 bp, 24 predicted proteins | sample SB12metaG_FD_202247 | JGI IMG/M metagenome (GOLD analysis project Ga0307489, IMG submission 202247) | Sea-ice brine microbial communities from Beaufort Sea near Barrow, Alaska, United States - SB 1.2 | ecosystem: Environmental > Aquatic > Marine > Coastal | place: USA: Alaska | collected... | reverse complement strand
ACGTCATAGGATGCCATCCAACGCATGAGACATGGGTTCACAGCGAGCCCTAAATCATGGAGGAGCTGGACCTGGAGCCCTCCGGCGATGCTAACAGCAACCTGCTCGCGGGTCTACTCGGGGACGGGGACGACACGATGGACGTTGACGGCGGCGGCGGCGGCGGCGGAGGCGGAGGCGGGAATGGCGATCTGACCACTCTGTAGTGGGCACCGGAACCCCAGATATGTGGCGCCTTACCCTTATTTGATGGGAACTTGAACCCCCTATAATGTGCGCTTAAGAAGCCTCCTATGTTATGCACCTGATCTCCTTATGATGTACACCTGACCCCCCTATGCGGAGGCGGCGGCGGAGTGGTGGTAACCGCGGCGGACCCAGATGTGGACCGTGAGCTGCAGCGCACCGCACGCGCGCACCATCGCGCCGCATCTATCCGCGACCGATACGCCGCTGAGATGGCCAAGCTACACGCGCACGACGCCAAGGTAGGGTCCGGCACAAGCTGTCGTTTAATGCTCGCCACATCATAGGATGTCGTTTCATTCAACGCACGCGCATTCATGGTAAAACGCGTGCCAAGCTGCCAACGACGTTACGAGTAATATCTGCCAGGCCCTACTCTGCGTGTGCGGCCGAGGCGAAAGCCATCACCGAGCACGTTGCGGTCCGGGCCGCGCTGCTCACCGAGATAGGGCCTGTCAGATCATTCTCGCCACGTCATAGGTTATGTTCAACTGAAACGGGATATTACTCAAGGGGACAGTGCGAAAGCGCAGTGCCTCCTTACACGTGCGGAATCGTCTATCACAATGTCTAAGGCATAAACCTGGTGCCCCTTTCTTCTGCACGGAAGCGACTCCCTCCTCTCGCTATGCTCCTGATATCTCTAGAATCCAGGGTTCAATATATGTCGGATGACGTGGCGAGCAATATGTGCCAGGCCCTACGCCACGAAGAAGGCTGAGCTCCGAGCCCTCGATGTGGGGCCTCACAGATATGCCCGCGACGTCATCAACCCCTCGCACGAAAAATTTCGGACAGGACTGTGAGTTAGTGTCGAAATGTTAGACGCAGTCTGCTCATGCAGAATACGCGAATACGCAAGCGATCCTGATACGCAGCAATATTCAACAATTCCACAACCCCCCCACCGGAATATCCCATCCCAGTTGTATACCCGCCTGCTGGTGCCCCCCGTCGTTCTATAGTTAAATGGCATCACGCGACAGTATGGCGCAGGCGAAAGTTGCGGTATTGGTTTAATTGGCATCTTAAACACAGAAGCACCTATTGAGGCGCGTAGACGATCATCTCTCTCGTCTGGCAAATGACAAATTATTTAAACCCAGTGACATGGTGAGTGATATCAGCCAGGCCATACCTGAAGGACGCGCGAGACGCCGACGACGCCGAGCTCGCGGAAGCTGATTTCAAGGCAGGATCTTTGATCTGCAACGTACATAGCTGGATTTGTTCTATCGCGCGGGAAGCAGGGCGAAAGCCTGGTGCCTCTCTATACACACAAGGCATCCCACGACAAAGCGAGCACGATTCAGCCGACCGTGCTTGACGGAGCGGAAGGAGCGCGAGGCGGCTGAAGCGAAACAGGCGGCGGCAGGGCAATGCTTCAATGATAAATAAAGCTGGCACTCTTTTCAAAGCTGCATGTCCCTGAGTGAAACCACGTGAGTCATCCCGATTAATACCTCCACGAGGCGCAGAACCAAAGCCAGGTGCATGCTTTCACACGCAGAAACATCTCTATCCATGACGAAACGGTGGAATGATGTCTAAGCGAGGCCCTGTGCTCTGGAGAAGGCGGCGGAGGATGAGAACATTCGGCAGATGCAGCAAGTCAAGCGCGAGCTGGAGCAGGCAGGACCCCCTGTTCCGCACTGGCGGAAACGAACGCGAGGGGCAGCGCAAAAGCCAGAGGATTCCTCAATCACGCGGATCGAAGCGTCCCTTTCCATCTCATGTTTCTCCTCTCATATGTAGCTCTATGATTAAACGAAACTCAGTTTGGCAGTGTGACCCTGTGAACTTAGCGAGACGGTATTGCGGCGTGGCCCTTTGAGCGGGAGATCGATGCGATGGACGCCCGGTACGCGTCGCAGGAAGCGGCAGGGCCGTAAAGACATGAACGGACTGCACCATGGGGTATGTACCACAGTGTGACGCGGCGAGCATCCATCGGTAGACCCTGAGAGACGGAGAACATGGAACTGGACAAGCAGTTCTTCTCGCTCAAGACTATCACAGAGGGGCTGCAGCGTGACGTGGATTTCATGGATCAGCGGGCAGTGGAGCGAGGCAGGACTAGACACGTAATGCTCGCCACGGAATGCATATCGTGTGTTCCCCTCGCATGTGGAGTTGTATGATATTACGCGACGTCGAAACAGGCAAGCGTTCATAGTCGGACCCTAGCACCAGGGGAAGTAGGGACAAGTTAACCTTGCACGAGACGTCATCGACCGTAATGTAAACTCTCGTCCGAATGCCTTTGAAATTACATTCAGCGGGCAGGCATCAGACGTGATGAGCAGTAATACTTGACCCTAGGGCGGGGGACAGATTCAGCGCACTTCGACGAACGATGTGCTCGCTCTGCCAGCGCCGCTGGGGGGCGGGGCGGGGTCGCCGCAGCATCATCAGCAACAGGTAGGGCCTAACTTCTGATGCCCGCCACATCGACACGCATCTGAACCCTCCTCCATGGATGTATTTGGCAGTGATGTGGTGAGCAATATCTATAAGGCCCGTGCAGCAGCAGCAACAACGCGGCGGCAGAGGTAGCGGCAGAGGTGGCGGCGGTGGCAACAGCGGCAGCGGTGGTAGCGGCGGCGGCGGCAGCGGCGGCGGTAACAGCGGCAGTGGCGGCCGCATCGGCATCAGACGCGGCAGAGGCGGCGGCAACCGTGACAGCGGCGTCAGTAGCGGCGGTGCGTGGGGATGGGACGCCAGCGGCGGCGCCGGCGACGGCACGGCCGACGGGTGGGGTGGGCCTGACTCCTACCCCGGGATGCCGCAGCAGCAGCAGCACCAGCCCCCCCCGGCGACGCAGCAGCAGCAACATCAGCAGCAACAACAGCAGCAACAGCCGCCACAGGTGGGGCCTGGCAGATGTTGGCCGCCACTAGGTCGGCTCTCATTATTATCCCTTCTGTATTGAGTTACATGTCAGGCTTTGACGTGGCGATCTTTACATGCCAGGCCCATTGCCCGACACGTCCATGACACGCATCTTATATACGGAGCTGAAAGGCATCCTATGACGTGGCGACCAATGTATGTCAGGCCTTAGCAGCAGCAGCAGCAGCAACAGCTGCCTCCCCGGCAGCAGCAGCAGCAGCAGCAGCAGCAGCGCCCTACCAGTCAAGATGACGACGACGACGCATTCGCTTTCCGAGACGATGACAACGACATCGCGTACCAGCAGAAGCAGCAGCGCCTCGCCGCAGCCAAACGCCAGCAGCAGCAGGTGCAGCACCAGCAGCAGGTATGGCTGGGTGGATTATGCCTGACGTCCATTGCTACTGTGCGTCGTATATCCGCGTGTCTCGAACAACTCATGAGATCGTATGAGGTGTTGAGCATTTTGTATCATGTCCTTACAGCAGCAGCCGCAGCAGCAGCCGCCGCAGCAGGTTGGCCTATATAATATTGCCCGCCACGTCATCGATACGAATATTGATTCATTGTTTATTGAGTTAAACGGCATTCTGTGACTTGGCAAGCGATATCTACCAGGCCATAGCGAGGGCGGTGCAGGTTGACCCCATCAAACCCACGTTGAAAGCGCATGTAAACAAGCGAATGAAACAACATTATACCTTTGCTTTCAAATTATACCTGCGCCGCTACACCTAGCAGCAGCAGCAGATGCGACAGCGGCAGCCGCCGCTGCCGCCGGATTGGCCGCCGCCGCCGCCGGGGGCGGGAGGGGCGAATTGGACGAATGGGGCGAATGGGGCGGGCGAGGCGGGAGGAGCGGGCGGGCGGGGGGGGCGGGGCGGCTGGGAGGGCATGGTTGCGGCGGGAGCGAAGGCGGCGGCGACGGCGACCGCGGGCGGGCGGAAGGGGCGGGGCGGGCGGGCGAGTGCTCCGGCGGGCCGAGGCGGGGCACGTGAAGGCGGTAGGGCCTGCCAAATGATGTCAGCCATGTCATCCTCCACATTGTAAAACCTTGTATTACATTTAAAGACAAGCCCGCGTTTTGAAACATATTTGTCTTGGGTTATTCAACGGCCAAAAATCCGTGCGGCACCCAAACTACGTCCTCCATACGGGTGGTTTGACGGTCGAAAATCTAGAAGGCAGCTGAATAATCCAAGACAAATATATTTCATAACGTAGGCTATGTCATATTTCATATTAAATATGACCACATGACGTGGCAAGCATTGTCTGTTGGGCCCTAGCAGGAGCGGGTACCACCGCGCCCGGCCGGGGGCGCGGTGGGGGGCACGGAGCGGCAGTGGACACCACCCCCGCCGCCAGCGCCGCCGCCCGTGTGGCAGGGGCTGACACTCGTCCACTTGTCAGCTCAACTTGAGCCCTTTTTGACAGAAACGCACCCTGAACACCCCCTACCACCCCTTGCCCCTTGACACCTCCTAAACATCCCCTAGGCAACCCCTAAATGCACCCCCTCTCCCACAGGTAGCGCTTAAGTTGAGCTGAAGAATGGATGAGTGTAAGCCCCTGCCGTGTGGCTGCCACCGTGGCCGCTGCCGCCGCCGTCCATGCGCCTGGCCGGGGCGGTCGGGGCGGTCGGGGCGGTCGTGGCGGACGGGGGAGGGGGGCGGGACCCGGAGTAATGCCGGAGCCGCCGGAGCCCATCTCTACGCGGCCGACGACGGCCAAGTACATGAAGTTCAGCGACATCTTCGAATGAGCATTAACACAAGAGTCTTATCAAGAGACGAACTCAGGTGATGTTAGCTACGACATTTGATTGAGCGTCACGTTCGATCCTGAGTGAGTACATATCACAGGACGATCATGTTCACATCACGTCGAACTTCGATAATGTCAGATACGAAACATGTTTGAGATAATTCTACACACAAACGGATAATGAATACTACGGGTAATGTGCGCGCGCGCCGCAGCTGAGCTACGGACGAACTGCGATGCGGCGTGGCGACGAAATATGTGTGGATACGCACCGAACACTAATTACGTGAAACCAGACCTCCCCCTTCGCGTTCTAAGTTGTTGATACCCTCAGGACTCCTCCCGGGTACCTACTTCATCCCAGCTCAGTCGATACATCAGATGACCGCAGCTGTTGAGTCGTTTCGGATTCTTCATCGGACGCGTGTGTAGCTTAAAGTTGCATTTCATCGTAGGCGAGCTACAGTTATTATCCGAAGCGACTATCTCATAGTAAGGTCGGAAGACTGGAACTACGTTGGCACGTATCTCAGAGCGCGAATGTGTGCGCGGTGCACGATGCACGGTGCGGGGTGATGTGACGGCGGCGACGGAGAGGAGCCGACGGATACGGTGATGGCGACGGAGATGGCGACTATAGTGAGGAGGCATCGGATGTATGTCGGAGTCGTTCCAGGTGGTGGAGCTGAAGAGCTCACGCGGGAGGCTGGGGTCGAGTAGCGTGTAGAGTTGCAGACTGATGTGTAAGGACGAGGTGAGGCAGAAGCAGAAATGGTTCATGGCAGAAGTTGGTGGCCGAGGTTGGGGTCGAAGTTGGAGTGGTGATGCGGTAGAGCGCGTGGGGAGATATGCACATCGTCTAGGGCCACCGAAACATATCGTCCTTCACGCCAGTTCCGCTCTGGAAGCGCCCTAGCTAGCCGTAGCGGCGCAAGATGCAATTGAAACAACGTGTAAAGAATCACTCATCGTATTCAGCTGCAGGCGAGGACACCAGACAGATGCGGTCAACACGGGGTCGACCTTGGGTCAACCTGCAACGCCCTACCTAGTGGCAGGGGCTTACACTCGTCCACCTCCTTTCAGCTCAACGTTTTTTTGTGTGATGGGGCAATTAGGGGTTGTTCAGGGGTTGTTCAGGGGTTGTTCAGGGGTTGTTCAGGGGTTGTTTATGAGGTGTTTTTGGGGGGTCCTAGGGGTTGTTTGAGGTGTATGTTGTGTCAGAAACGGCTCAAGTCGAGCTGAAAAGTGGACGAGTGTAAGCCCCTGCCCAGGGGGGGCTGGGGTCGGGCGCGAGGAAGCCGCAGAGGTCCACACTGATAGTCGCACCGACAGGCGCTCTGTCACCAGGGGCTTACACTCGTTCCCAATTCCGCTCAACTTGAGCTTACTTTGCCCACTTTGCGCATCTTAAGCGCACCAGGTACTCTGTCCCTAACACAACCCAAACTCGCCCGTGGATGTGTCCCGAACGTGCTCAACTTGAGCTCTAACGTGAGCGATGTCATTCCGAAGGTCCTCAAGTTGAACACTGAAGTGAGCGAGTGTAAGCCCCTGCCTGTCACTAGGTCCTTTACTGACCGCACGAAATTCGACGGGGCCCTTGAACAGGGGCTTACACTCGTCCACTTTCGGCTCAACTTGCGCGCTCTGTATGGGATAGGGGGTGCGCGTAGGGGTCGTGTAGCCCGTGTTAAGGAGGTGGTAGGGGGTGTTTAGGATGTGTAGGGTGTTTTGTTGTGTCAGACACGGCTCAAGTTGAGCTGAGAAGTGGACGAGTGTGAGCCCTTGCCTTGAAGCGGAGGTCGAGCTTCCGGCAGTGGTCAGGCGCGGCCACGCGCATCCCATCGTCGCCCTCGGAGCCGTCGGTCAGGGGCTTACACTCGTTCCCAACTCAGCTCAACTTGAGCTCTTCTTTCCACCGTATAATCCGACTTAGCTCATCAACCTGCCCTGGAGTTGCTCAAGTTGAACGAGTTGAACAAGTTGAACAAGTTGAACAAGTTGATATAACGTGAACGAGTGTAAGCCCCGTGCAGTGCATGCGCTCTGACGAATTCGTCCAACTGCGACGATCCTTTGTTGAGTGGCGTCACTACTACGCATCCGACACTTGACACCGACGGAGAAGGAACCAATGTTGGTGGCCTGCGTGCATGGGCTTACACTCGTCCACTTTTCAGCTCAACTTGAGAGCTTTGTGTGGGATAGGGGGTGCGCGTAGGGATTGTGTGGACCGTGTTAAGGGGGTGTTAGCGGGTGTTCAGGGTGTGTAGGGTGTCTTTCTGTGTCAAACACGGCTCATGTTGAGCTGAGAAGTGGACGAGTGTCAGCCCCTGCCTGTGTGACGTGAAGGACGAGGTGGTGATCGCGCGGCACGTAGCACGTCCACTCGTTCGCCGGCAGCTTCAGGCCCCATAATTCTCTCATGGTTTTCGCTGCGGCGGCGGCGGCGGCGACAGGGACGGTACACTGCGTGTGAAGTGCGGGCAGACGTGCAGTGCCCGTGTGGTTGTTACTCTTCACGGCTTCGCCGCATTTTCTCAGCTCTTGGAGTCATGACGGCACCCCCGCGGCTGCTCATTCGAGTTCCTTTAGACCGTGGTTGTTGAGTCACGGCTCGCTACCAAGCCTCAAAATGCTGACGAGGCCTCGGTGCAAAATTTCATGCGCTGTATTACCAGTGGAGCACCACTTGCACCGCTCGGCTGGACATGAGCAGATTGTGTGGGATAAATAGCTGTCATTGGTAGCATTAGTGCGGAAATGGCTCTGATTAAGCTGATAAGGGGACGGGTGGAAGCCCCTGAACACTGGTCATCGTTTTTGTTTCACTACATTGTGTTTATACCATCAACGGGGGTTGTTCAGTAAGGAGTAAAGCAGGCCATCATACGCTCGCACACATCATCAGACATCGGATTGTTGAATGTCGAGGTTGAGCATCCCTCATAGGAAAAGCATCAAATGCATGCCAAGTCAGGATTAAACGCTGCTCATTCATCATTGAAACACCAGGTTATTGTTCTCATCACTCGCCGCCCCCAACCACGGAACATCATCACTCGCCACCTTGGACGCCTCTTTTGTCGCACCGCCACCTATCACGCTTCCACTGGCCGCCCGCCACCGGTCACGCCTTCTCTGACTTCCCCGCTACCTCATCCTCTGAACAGCATCACTCGGAGGCGCCGCCCTGCTCCGGGCCCTCGGCGGCGTTGCACACGCACCTGAGGATGTCATCCCCGCCACCTGTCACGCCCCCACTGGCTGCCCCGCCACCTGTCACGCCGCCTCGGATGTCGCGCACCCCTCCGGGCCCTCGGCAGCGTCGCACACGCACCTGAGGATGTCGGTCAGCGTGATGACCCCGATGGGCTTCATGCACTCCGCCTCGCACCAGGGACTGAAACTCGTCCACTTCTCAGCTAGACCTCAACCATTTGGTCACTGAAACGACCCAAGACACCAACAAATGTATCCCACAGAAAGTGACTACGTCAAGCCAAAAAGTTGACGAGTGCACGACCCTGGCAGCAATCCACATCTCAGCTCACCCCGCGCTGTTTTGTCACCCAATGCACTCTGGGGATCCAACGCAAAGTGATCATGTACAGCCGAAAAGTAAACGAGCGTATGTCCCTGCCTCACACACGTACACGCGGTGCACGCCGTGCTCGCACACCAGTGTGTAGGGATGGATAATAATGCTCAGACGATATTTTTGTTGTGAACTAGTGCACGACGTAGCGCGCTTCTTGATCAAGACCATAATGTATTTCAATATTTTATGAGCGCGCATCATTGATCTGGAGAAGCACAGGCTCGATGTGGAACGGTGAATCCGACCCCCCACCAGCTCCAGCAGGCGGCGCAAGGTGTCGTCGGGGCGCACCAACACGTAGGACCTGCCGGATAATGCCTGACGTGTCCTCCCCAAGCTTGCGGACCTTCGTATATTGAGTTTAATGAGTTTAATGCAATCACACGACGTGGCAAACATGACCTGTGAGGCCCTGCCACGACGAGGAACTGCCCGTTGGGGCGCGACAGCGGGCTGGTGAATATCTCTTCCCCCTCGCGCTCATCCCCCGCGCACTGCGCGCAGAAGAACGGGTGCGTGACGTGCTGCGACTCCATACGCTAAAGTCTGACAGACATTGCTCAAAATGTGCTTCAACGCATTGAACACGCTCGCTTCCTGTCTTGAACGCATTGAAACCATTGTTTCCAATGCCAACTGCTACCCTGTGCTGCTGTCAGCATATTCCGTTTGGCCCTACCATGTGCGAGAACCCGGCGTATTCGGTGCCGCACAGCTGGGACACACACGACAGAGTCCACGCGGCGGTATCGTATATAGCACAAGCAGCTATGAGTTGGATGTAGTTTATTCATCGGATCAGCTTTCAACAGGTAGCTTGCATTCCCGCGGTAGCAAAAGCAAATGGTGCTGACATAATTGGTTTAAGGAAAATATCAGGAAATGGTGCCCTGTGTTAGGCCCGGCCGTGCAGGAGCGCCAGGAACTCGGCGACGGGAAGACCCAGCATAATGAAGTGCTCGGGCTCAATCCGGCGCAGGTCCAAGATGTAGGGCCGCGAACTGAAATTGAAAGCATCTTTCAAAGCAGCTCATTTTCGTTTCAATCGCTGGAACCAGGCAGGTCTAACACGGGTTGGAGCTCACACCACCCAACCGAGACGCTTAGGTTGGCGATCAATTCCTCGCCGCCGTGGTCCATCACCCCCACACCGCTCACCTGGCGGCGGCACATCACTGCGAAGGCCTCGATGGCGGGGAGGGTGGGGCCCACCGTCACCAGTGCGGCGGGCGTAGGTTGGGGCACCGTGAGAACGGCAGCTGAGTCGTCGTGGGAATCACCGAGGCTAGGCCGGGACGTGTCTCCGGAGACCAGCCCGAGGTGTAGCGGCGCAATCTGTTATTGAAAGCAGAGTGTGTGAAAGGAATGAATACGCGATCAACAGTCATACGAAAAGCCGACTTAGTGCCTGTTCGCAGTATTTGGGGAGAACTTAGGGTGTTTATAACCTATTCATGACAGCCTGCAAGCGCTTCGTCAAAGTCTGCCTCAAAAGGCCAAGGCCAGGCACGGTCAGCCCCGGGTTGATTAGGGGTTGACATGGTGTCAACCTGCTCCGCCCCACCGAGATTGCGGAGGGTGGAGTCCGCGAGCTCCCCAAGGCCGTCTGCGTGGGCGCTCAGGAACCGCACGGCGTCGCTCATGCTCACCACGCGCGTGATCTCGCCCGCAGCGTCAAAAATGGCGAGGCGGTGTACGTTCCCATTCACGCTGTACTGAGTCAAGAACCCGCGATTGATGGCGTCGCCGATCGTGGTCTTGTCCGCGTTGTAGAGGCGCAATTTGAAATTGAAAGCAATGTTTGAAAGTGGTTCATCATATTTAGCTCCAAGCGACCAAACCGAGCGTGGTCAACATGGAACATCATCACCGCCCAACCACGTCAGGGCGAAACAGGAGCTCCGCGTCGTTGCCCAAAACGTCGATCATGTGCTTGCTGCTCACAAGCGGCTCAACTTCCTCCAGTACGCGCATCCATCCCAGCACCAGGGCCTGGCTGATTGTCCGTAATTTCATCGACAACGACTGGCCAAGCCAAAGATGCGAATGCGACAAGTGTTTACGGGTAAACCGGTGCACTGAGAGAGGGAACGAGTGACCAGGCCAGAAAGGAGGATATGGCACGTTGCGGACTGGTACACTGCTAGCAATGGGTAGTCAGGTTGCGCAGAAAGGGGAACGAAACGGACTGGCCATGCCAAGCATGTTCTGCGGGCGGTCCTCCGCAGGGAGCTCCGCGACGAGGCACCGCAGCATATGGCCGAGAAGATATTTTCCTCCACATCATTGAACCAACGGTGCCATCAAACGGACGCTAGCTCTACTGGAGGGTACACAATGCCCGCTGACGTGGTGGGTAATTTGCCACGTGATAGGGTGCCACATTATCAAAACAACGAGGTTCGATGCAAGAAACGAGGTTTGAAATGCGTGTCGTTGATGCTGGGCCCGGCAGATATTGCCCGCCATGCATATGAGGATGTCATCCAACGTAAGCAATCATGCAACGAAGGTTCTCAATGCGTTGGATGCTGTGACGGGCACAATGAATTTATCCCTGCCGGAGCGCGGCCATGCTGTCGAAGAAGCCGATGAGCAGAGGCAGTCTCTTCTCCTGAGCCGTTTCTCATAGTAACAATACATCCTATGCACCACCTGCACGACCCCTACGCCCCTCATATATAACAAACCACGTGTCATTGAGTTTAAAGTGTACGAGTGTGAGTCCCTGCCGATGAGCGTGGTGCTCCCGCTGCGGTGGACGGCAGCCACTGCGTCTGTGTGCATTAACGGCAGATATGAGAAAGGCGGAGCAGGAAGCAGCGGAGGCGGAGGAGGAGGTCGGCGGGGTCAGGATGATGAGTCGGGAACAGGACGGAGGGGAGGCGTGGGACGCTGGGGAGGCGGGGCAGGTGAAGCCCGGAACGCCGGAAGAGGAGCAGAACGATTGGGGGCCAGGGCAAAAGTCTGGAACCTGCTTACACACACGAAGCGGCCCTACCATACTATCAGAAGGATGGGAAGGAGTCAACCAGGAGGAGGGAGCCAGCATTGAGTGACATGAGACGGAGGAGGATGATGAAGAGGAGGTTAGATGGAGAAGGAGCGTCATCAAATTCGGAGGACGTCAAGTCAAGTCTGATAACACGGAGGGCAGCTGACTTGGCTGGGCACCGTGAAACACAACGAAATAATACCCACTCTCCATAATATAAGATGAAGTGGTGTCTGTGGGGTATGGTGTCGGCGTATCTCACCCGCGTCGAGCATGTCGGGCAGCCCGGGGATCTCCGCCGCTCGCAGCTTGTCGGCCCGCACGATGACGGGGGCGGACAAGATGCCGGCCAACGCCAGGATCTGCAGCGCGCCCGACACCGCCGTGTTGTGGTTCAAAGTCACCACGCGCTGCCCCCCCTCAGACTAGAGCCTCGTAGATATTTCAGATACTGTTTACGTTTGCTCGCTGGTCTGCAGCGCCGACTGCCGTGCCCAGGCGCCGCGCGAGACGTCGGCGGGCGCGAGGACACGAACCCACACGACTCGAGGCATACTGTGATCCGCGACGGCGCCACCTACGCGCCCGTGCGTGGCGGTGGGAGAGACAATCGAAGCCACCAAGAGAAGGGTCGGCGGTCGTTGTTGTAAAATATTTTGTTCCCACCTCGAGCCCCGGCGCTAGGTGGCGGCCGCCTCGTAGGGGCTTACACTCATCCACTGCCCCTCGTCAACGCAAGCGCTTTGCGGGGGATACGTTGAGCGTTGAGTTGTTTGACCTAGTTCCAGTGATAAACCCGGCTCAGGTTGAGCAGAGAAGTGGACGAGGGTAAGCCCTGACCCCCACGACCCAAGAACGTATCCCACACGACGTGTTTATGTTGAGCAGAAAAGTGGAACGAGTGTAAGCCCCTGCCGCCGCGCTCGTCCAGGTCCAGGAGCGCGCGCTCCAACGGGGTGGCCAGGAGCTCGCGCAGCGCCGCGGCTGTTGTGGGGGACGGCGCCGGCGGGGACATGGCGAGGTTGCGGGGATGGCGAGGTGGCGGTGTGCCGGCGAGCTTTGGTGTAAGGTGAACCGGGGGGAGCATGTCTGGCAGTGGAGAGCGTTTGCGCGGCAACAAGTGGCGGAGGCGCTGAGCTTCCCACTTTCCCCTTCGCTTTTTATACGAGGCACTCAAATCTGGGATAGAGCTAACAATCATTCTAAACCTCCAGCTGGCGGATTTATCAGTGTTCAGGGTTTGGTTAACCCTAAACCCTAAACCCTAAATGTTGACGACCAAAAGAGTGGCATCCACGTCAGTATTAAGTATAATCACTTCACCCATCATAACACGCTATCACTCAATCTCGAGCCCCGGCACTTTGTGGCGCCCACCGCGCTCATCGATGTTCAGCAAGGCGCGCTCTAGGGGGGTTGGCCATGAGCTCGCGGAGGGCGGCAATAATGTCGGGGGACGGCAGCAGCGGGGACATGTCGATGCGGGCGGGGGCGGGGGGGCACAGGCGACGGGTGACGGGGGATGTTGGGGTTTGGTGCACGGGGGGGGAGCTGTCCAATACGGTCTGCCGTTTTAATCGACCCTCAATTGGTCAAATGAGCGGAAATGACTTCTTGTCGGAAATTGTGACGAATGCGATGCCTGCAAGACTCGTTGTGTGAGATACATCTACGCGGCCCATGCACCTCACTGTCGTTTAATAAGATTTGCCTCTCAGTGGTGTGTTCGGGAAACACGCCGTAATTCAAAACTCACTACGAGCCATTCGACCCGGGCAGGCACCGTGGGGGAGGGGGGGTTTTCATTTCAAAAGATTGAGTCTAGTAGAATCGACCAAGGTACTGAGATGGAGCCACGGCTAAAAATCAAATTGATACGAGCTCTGCGCCAGATTTAAACTGGCGCGGTGATGATTGAGGCTGCATGTTGTACTGCTGTGGCGTCGGCGATGACCGGCGTCGATGTTACGGAGCGCCGCGAAGCCGGTCGGCGACGGTTCAGGCGCGCGTCATGGAGATTTGGCGTAGCCAGCGGGTGTGGAGGCGGCCAGCGTAGGCCTTGGACGTGTCGCGCTCGTTCAGCCGCAGGGTGTCGACGTTGTTCGCCGCGTGGGCGGCGAGGCGGTGGAGGAAGGAGATGAAGTCGGCCCCCATGTACCCGTAGGTCTCGAGCGCCATGGCGACGAAGAGGTAGCCTTGTTTGGCGGTGAATCCTCCCGGGGTGTAGCGCTGGTTCTTCTCCGCCTCCCTTACGGCACCGTGTAATGAGTGTAATTGCCGACCGGAGTCCAACCACCCTGATTGTATTAAACATCAGGTCGGTGAGCCACGTAGATGCAACCGGATAGTGCATTACTGCCTGTAAAAAAAATGCATCATAATATTATGATGCAATAGATTTCTTTGTTTATTTTTTTATTTTTTACTTGATTCTGAACAATCACTTTTTCTCCATGGGAGCCTGCTTCTCTTTCTTCTCCTTCTCCTCCTTCTTCTGCTTCTTCTGCTTCTTGTCCTTCTTGTCTTTCTTGTCATTCTTCTCCTCCTCCTCAGCTGCCATAGATTCGTAAATGGCCATTCTGGAGTCATTCCGTAGTTTCATGACCGCATACTCTTCGTCTGTCATCTCCGGTCTCTTCATGGCATCGTCAGCCGCAAACCTCGCCATCATATCGGCAAGTGTCTCATCATCGTCGTCTATGACTTCTTCGTCTTCTACGACTTCGTCAACTTCTTTCACTTCATTGACTTTATCAGCTCGACCTCGCTTCGGCGCCATGTGGGAATGCTTGGAAGGTTGAGGGTTCAGAATGCCAATTCGCTCTGCGACAGGTGATACCTCACTAAAAATGTAAGAACAAATCATTTTTTTGCATTTTCCGTGTTTTTTTGGGATTTTCGGAAATTGATAAAATCACCAAAACTCGAAAAACGGAAATGAAAACCCGCAAATGCCTTTTTTTGCCACGTCGCCGAGCGCGTCCCAGGCCGCAGCGTACCCCCCAAACCCCGCGCCGCGACGCCACATCCACCATGCATACGACCACCGCCGCCGCCGCCGCCACGACCGCTGCCGCCTCCGCCGTCGAAACATCCCCTGACCGCGGCTACATCGCGCGCCTGTCGGGCGCGCTCGCCGCGCTGCTGAGCCATCGCCACGCCGAGGGTGCCGAACTCTCCGAGGACGAGCTGTTGGGCGGGCTAAGGAAGGCGAGGCTGACATCCTATGAGTTCCTGCCGGCGCCGCAGAGGGCGCAGGGTGGGACGCCCCGACACCGCCTGCTCGTGCGCCTGTCGGCCGCGCTCGCCGAGGAGCTGGCAGGGCCATACTAAACATCATTCTCATTTTGTGTTTTTACCCGACCTGTGACGCGGTGGAAAACGTGGGGAGACCCTCGCAACACCCGGGGAGCGTCTCGGGAAGGGTCCAGGAATTCTCCAGCAGAAGAACCGATGGGGGGGGCGATGACGTGAGGGGGTTCGTCGGGG
>Ga0307489_10001595_pt1 | contig 15002 bp, 18 predicted proteins | sample SB12metaG_FD_202247 | JGI IMG/M metagenome (GOLD analysis project Ga0307489, IMG submission 202247) | Sea-ice brine microbial communities from Beaufort Sea near Barrow, Alaska, United States - SB 1.2 | ecosystem: Environmental > Aquatic > Marine > Coastal | place: USA: Alaska | collected... | reverse complement strand
TCGGGCTTGTTATTCTCTGTGGCGATGGTTGCCGCATAGCCGCCACTGGCTGTTCGCACGTAGTTTATTGGTACACCCCCGCCAATTCTGCCGGTACCCCCTCCTTCCGATTTCATCCCGCCGGCACCCGCGGAGGAATGCATCGCTGGTGGCCGTTCGGCCGGACCCTGGCCCAGCCCAGACCCGCCTGACTGCTGCTGATTTATCGGTGCATTGAAGTGCTGCTGCTGCTGCTGCTGCTGCTGTACCGGTGCGCTTGTCTGCGGCTGCTGCTGCTGCTGTTGCTGCTGTTGTGGCTGCTGTTGATGTTGCTGTTGCTGTACCGGTAAACTACGAGTATACGGCCCAGCTGTACCCACCACCGCATCAGCGAACCCCCCCGCAACCCTATCCAATACCTCCAACCAGGGGCTAACACTCGTCCACTTCTCAGCTCAAAGCAAGCGCTATCTATTACATAGGGGGTGCATTCAGGGGTTGTTTGTTGTGTAGGTGGTGTTTCGGGGGTGTTCGGGGGTGTTAAGGGGGTGTTTAGGGGGTATTCGGGGGATGTTTAGGGTATATTTTGTGTCAGACACGGCTCAGGTTGAGCTGACAAGTGGACGAGTGCAAGCCCCTGCCTCCAACTCGCGCCCGAACGAGTCCAGCACCGAGACCTCCGAGTTGGCGGCGTCGGCTACCCCGTTAGCAAACTCTGATAAATCCGCGAAGAAACCTGCGAATGACCCCGAGTCACCGTTGGAGCCGCCGCGGTCACCAGAACCTTAGTGTATGGCCGCAAGTTGAAATTGAAAACGAATATTTCGAGCGGTTTATCATATGTTTGGTTCGAGCTCTAACACCAGGCGCCTTCGACAAGGGTTTCGACCAGCACCAGCCTACCTTGGTGGTTATGTTGGGTGGCGGGGTTGTACCGCCCCGGTGCGCCGTGCCCGGGAGGAGGGGCCGCGCCGGCCAACGGGTTGGGGTCGAGGGCGGTCGCACCGAACTTGGCGGCTTGTGACGGCGACATCCATTCGAGCCCGAGACCCAGGCTAGCGGGCTGGTCGTCACCCCCGCCGCCGCCACCGCCGCCGCCACCACCGCCACCGCCGCCGCCGCCGCCGCCGCCACCACCACCGCCGCCGCCACCGACACTCCCGCCGCCGCCCCTGCCGCCGAGTACCAAGCGTTGTTTGGACGCCGGAGCGGAAACCGAGCGCGGGCGCTCCGGTTCCGACCCCTGACCCTGCCCCTGCCGCTGCCCCTGCCCCTGCCCCTGCCCTGGATATGCTGTGGGCACATGTCCGCTGTCGGTAGAGATGGGCGGCACACGTGCCGGTGGCTTCACGGGTGTGCCGGGGGCAGACCCCGCGGGCGCTGGCACCACACTCTAGGGCCTGGCAGACATCGCTAGCCACGTCATAGGTTGCCACGCAACTCAAGCAACGGGGATTCACAACGCATGTCGATGATGTGGCGGGCAATGTTTGCTTGTCCCTACCGGGTTTATCAGCCCCGCCACCTTCTCCAGGTGCGCCATTATCTTGAGCTTGAGCGCCGCGACCGTGGTGCCGTCGTCCAGGGGCTTTCACTCGGTCCACTTGTCGGCTCAACGTAGGCGCTTTCTGTGGGATAGGAGGTGCATTTAGGGGTTGTTCAGGGGGGATTTACGGGTTGTTGAGAGTACCAGCGTGTGCCTGGGGTATATTTTGTGTCAGAAACGGCTCAAGTTGAGCTAAAAAGTGGTCGACTGTAAGCCCCTGCCGTCGTCCAGGCTGAGGTCCTTCAGAGGCGGGGTGCCGTCGGGCAGCGTACACTTCACGGTTACCAAGCCAGCCAGGCTGCAGGGGCTTACACTCGTCCACTTCTCAGATCAACTTGAGCCGTTTCTGACACACAATACACCCTGAATACCCCCTGATACTCCTTAACACCCCCTGACACCTCCTCAACACCCCCTGACACCTCCTCAACACCCCCTAAACAACCCCTAAAGGCACCACTATCCCAAAGAATGCGCTGAAGTTGAGCCGAAAAGTGGACGAGTGTAAGCCCCTGCCAGGCTGTCCATCCAGTCATCGCCCCCGCTCAGCGTGCCGCCAACGCCCATACCCAGGCTGCTGCTGCCGCGGGAGTGAGTCGCGCCGCCGCCGCCGCCGCCGCCGCCGCCGCCGCCTCGACCCGTCGCTGGTGCTGTACACGGTGTTTGGTAAATGTCGAGGCCGCCTGTCGGCCACGCGCTGCCGGGCGCCGCTCGCACGTCGAGCTCGAGCGCCGTGCCCTTCCCCCGTGGAAGCTCACCGAGGCGTTGGGAGTCCTTCAGACGGACCGCCATAGCTGCGCCGTCCAGCGGTGGGGACGTGGACGTGCGGCGGTTGTGCTCATCACGGGATAGGGTTGGCACGTAGCTCCTGAACGGTTTTTGCCTCTCCTCGATGTCTTGGTTTGTCCGCCAACGTTGAAACGCTGCTGAGTCAGGATCCAGAGCTCACAATCTTCTGCGTCGCACGCTCGGCATTCCCCGTCGTGCGGCACACATCTGGTGCCTGAGGCCATCGATGGACGAGGGCGGCGGATCCGTGGTGGTGGCCGAGGCGCTGCGGCAGCGCGCCGTAGCGCAGCGCGCGCGTTGGGAGGCAGGGGCTTACACCCGCTCACTGCAAATCTCACCTTGAGGACCATCGGGACACATGCTCGCGTTAGTGCTCAACTTGAGCACCTTGGGGCCACATCCACGGATTACTTTGGGTCGGATGGGGGACAGAGTGAGCTTAAGTTGAGCGTAAAGGGGTAAAGCGAGCTCAAGTTGAGCGGAAATGGGAACGAGTGTAAGCCCCTGATGGGAGGCCTTCAAGAAGAAAGAGGCGGAAAAAGAGGAAAGGTACGGAGGGGCCGGGGGTGCCGTCCCCCCACCCATTGACAACGCCGCACCCACCGCCGCTGCCACCGCCGCCGCACCAACCGTCGCCGCCGCCGTCGCCGCGCCGCGTTACAATGACCGTGACCGCCCAACCGGCGATGGGGACGGCGGGGGCGAGGCTCAGGACGAGGATGAGGGCGAGGCTCAGTGCAGAATCTGCTTTGCGGGCGTGGTAGGGGGAAGCAGAGGTGCCCGCACGTCTTCGACGCACATTTGAACCCTCGTTTCTTCAGTTACAAGGCATCCCATGACTTGGCGAGTAATATCTGCTATGAACCTGCCCGAGACGTAGTCGACCCGCATGTTGAACCCACATGTATGGCGTTGAGTAGCTGCCTATGACGAGGCTGCGAGGGGCTGTCGCTCGTGGGAGCAAGGAAGAGGGGAAACAAGAGAAGAGAGGCGTCTGCGCCACACACCAAAGGGTGGGCGCGCGAAGCGCGGGGCGGGAAGAGTGCGTAAGCAGACAGTAGCGTAGCTCCTATCTATGTACAGTCTGTAATACTACTGCCGATATATCTGTCGGGCCCTCGGGCTCGGAAGCGGGGAAGCTGTTCTCCCCGTGCCGGTGCCGCGGCTCCATCGGCAAGGTGCATGTGGCGTGCCTCAACACCTGGCGCAACATGAGCCGCAATGAGAACAGCTTCTTCCACTGCGACCAGTGCGGGTACAAGTATAACGTGGTAGGGCGGTGCAGGTTGACCCTATCAAACCCACGTTGAAAGCGCCTGAAGTGAAGCGCTCGAAAGATTAAATATGATTTGACCGCTTTCAAGTTTTGCTTTCAAATTCAACTTGCGCCGCTACAACGTGGAGCGCACCGAGTGGGCCAGCCGGCTGGTAGGGCTTGCCAGATATTGCCCGCCAAGCGTGTTGTGCACCTGACCCATCGTCTCTTGAGTTAAATGGCTTCCTATGAGGTGGCAAGCAATATCTCCGATGGCACTACCGGCGGGAGTCCCCCGACCTGGCCGTGGCACTGTCCTTCGTCCTCATCATCCTCGTCATCCTCGTCGCGGGGGGCTGTTCTCGCGTGGTAGGGAGGTGCATGTTGACCCCATGAAACCCAAGTTGCAAGCGCCTGAAACTAAGCTCTTCATGCTAGAACATGTGAAATTTCTTTAAAAACTTGCTTTCAATGTCAACTTGCGCCACTACAGCGTGGCGTCCAACTTGCTGGCGGCGGCGTGTCTGAAGGCCGCTGCCGGGTACCGTTCGATGAACCCGGAGTGGAGCTGGGTCGCGTCGTACGTCAGGCGCTTCGAGCAGGGTTTCGCGGTGTTGGGTCTGGCGCGGCCCACGCGCGAGGGGGTGACCACCACGTCGTTACAGCTGGGTGGAGTAGGCCGACGATTGCTTCAAAAGAATTTGTCACGATTCACCTCCCCGCTGCACATCGAGTTCGCCTTCTACCGCGCCGTGCACTGGACCCCGCCGTGGTGGAACCCTGCGGGGCCCGCCTGGCTGGTCGGACGGGCCTGGCTGGCGGGCTGGCTGGACGCCGCAGTGGCGGGCATGGCCTTACAACATGTTTGCCTTATTCAGGGCAACTTGAGAGGATAGACCCCATTTGAATTATCCCTTTAAGGTGCTGCAGTCGAGCAGGAAAGGGAAGGAGTGTGGGGCCCTGTCAACGGGGCTCGTGCTGGTGGGCCTGGGCGCATTCGCCGTGCACGCCGTGACCAGGCTGCGACACGACTTCCGCCTCAACGCCAATCACCTCCTGGCAGGGTTTATTTGCTCCTCGTGTACTATTTGCTTTTTGTGTATCTGTACATAGTGATCGGGAACCTCCTGGCTTGGCAAGGATATCCTATGGTGCCTGCTCCTAGTGTAACTGTACACGTTGACCCCCTCCTGCCCATAGTGTGCTCTCATCAACCGCGTTGTGAACCCTGGGCTCTTGGGTTTTGTGCGTTCATAAGACGTGGCGAGCCCATACAGCACATCATCCATCGCGTCGTGAACCCTCGTGTCTTGAGATATGTGGCATCACGTGACGTGGCGAGCATATTCGGTTGAGACTCTACCTGGCGGTGCCCGTGCTGACCATGTTCGCCAGCCACGGCACGCAGGCGCTTCGCCTGGTGGCGGCGGGGCAGGGGCTTACACTCGTTCAGTTTTCAGCTCAACCCAAGCCGTTTCGGTCACACCTCCACGTGTCCCCCTGTCTAATAGACTGGGCCAAAATGATGCACCCAACGTATCCAACAAAATGTGCTTACATTGAGCTGAAAAGTGGACGAGTGTAAGCCCCTGCAGCGGGGGGGCTCATCTTCGCATACAGCTGCATGCAGGAGGCAGGGCAGCGCAGGTTGAACCCAGGTTGACCTAGTGCCTAGTCTGTGGGCTCGAAACTTCTAGTAAGCTGCAGTTTGGTGGTTTGCCAAAAGTCAAATGACTTTTGGTGAAAATCACCGAACGCCCACTTACTGCGGGTAGTACGAAATATTACAGGTGGTACGCTTTACAGACTTGGCACTCGGGACAACTGTGCGTGCTTCCGTTCTTGTAGCTACAAGACGACGAACCGCTTTGAAACCTGGCTTTCGATATCAAGTTGCGCCGCTAAAACGAGGTTGTCAAGTTGAAGTCCCGCGAGCTGCTCATGAAGTTTGGTGAGCGGGTGCTGGAGGCAGGGGCTTTCAATCGTCCACTTTTCAGCTCAACGTAAGCGTTTTCTGTGGGATCGGGGGTGCACCCAGTGGTTGTTTACGGGATGCTTAGGAGGTGTTGGAGGGTATTATGGGGTGTTTAGGGTGTACGTCGTTTCAGAAACGGCTCAGGTTGAGCCAAAAAGTGGGCGAGTGTAGAAGCCCCTGGCTGGAGGTGGCGCGGCCTCGAGAGCCTCGAGGCCCGCCCGGGTTACGCTTCGGTTACTAGAGTTTGATTAGTTTCCCATAGTGTACTGATTTACCCGCACACACAGGCCGCCGGGGCTGCGCTTGGGTTATTGGAACCCGAGTACAATGAGTAGACGTGCGATGCGTTAGGAGGCGTTATGATGAAGATTAGTTCGTGAAATTTGCTCAATCATGCTGCCATTACCAAGGTCTTTGTTGAGTGTTACGTGGCCAGAGCGCATCCCATTGCGCGAGCCCATTCCACATCACAATAACACTCACACACCCAGTTACACTAACACAATGAAAGCACTGAAACAAATTCTAGTGATACATGTTTGTGCAGAGGTACGCCGCCTCCGCCTTCGCCTCAGGTCGTCACACCTCACACTCCCAGCCTTCACTCCTCAACTGTAACCCTCATACCCCCACTGTAAACCATACACTACCAACTGTAAATCATACAATCCCATCTGTAAACCTCACACTCCCTCCCATCCGGACTACCAACTGTAAATCATACAATTCATGTAAATCTACAATCCCTCCCACCCCGACACAATACTCTGTTAGTACACGTTTGTCAAGTCGTACACCCCCTCCGCCTCTGCACACCCTCTCCGCTTCCGGTCTCGATCGGGGGCTGGCGTCAGTCGCAGGTTGCGCTCAGGATTTAGATGTCCCTGCGGCGGCGGCGGCGGGTGGTGTCGGGAGGCAGCTTCCCGCCCGCGTCGTCCGTGTCCGTCCAGGGGTCGGTCGGCCGGTCCTGGAACCGGTCCATGGTCATCGTCTGCTGGTATTGAGACTTGCTCGGCAGGATCTCAACCTGGCGGGAGGGACATTGAGGACAAGCGTTCGAACCGACGTCAAAGCATGACTTACACGGCACATTCAGGGTGAATGCTCATACAGAGGTGCGGGGGAGGAGAGATCAAAGCATGACTCACGGGGCACCTTCAGGGTGGATGCTCATACAGAGGTGCGGGGGAGGAGGAGGAGATTCAAGGAGGAGGAGGAGATTCAAGGTGGAGGAGGAGATTCAAGGAGGAGGAGGAGATTCAAGGTGGAGGAGGAGATTCAGCGCCGATTGAGTGCCTGTTGTCAATAACCACCCTGTTCTCAATACGCCCCCTGTTCTCAATGACCCCCCTGCCTGTCTCTCCGGCTCCGCGGCGGCACTCTCTTCGTCCGCGAATAGGCTCTTCAGGTAGAGCCTGGCACAAATCGCTCACCTGGTCATCCAACATCGTTTAAAGTAATTTCTTGGAGTTCAATTATGTTTCTCACTTCATCATCCAAAGGTTTCATCACTCGTATAATCCTTGTATCTGCAACTGAATGGCATTCTATAATGTGGCGAGCGGTATCAGCCTGGCCCGACCTTCAGGTTGGTGATGCGGAGATCTGAAAGACTCCCCACGATGGTGTCAGCCCCCTTCAGCTCGTACCTCGGGGCAGGGGCTTACACTCGTTCACGTTTCAGCTCAACTTGAGCCGTCTCTGACACAAAAGCACACCCTAAAAACCTTGAATACCCCCTTACCACTCCCTAAACAACCCCAAAACAACCCCTTACTGCACCTGCTGTCACACAGAAGGCGCTTAAGTTGAGCTGCAGAGTGGACGAGTGTCAGCCCCTACCTCGGGGTGTTACCCGCCAACAGAATGGATTTCATTCCCAGCTGCATGCTGGCGTCGGTGATGTTGTTGTTGTTTCCGAACGCGATGGTGCGCAGCGGCGGGCGGCCCATGATCGTGCACGCGTACTCGAAGGGCATGACGTCCGGCAGCCAGTACTTGACGTCATCGCTGGCCACCACGTGCGGCTCACCGAACCCCTCGTGCTCGAAGAACTCAAAGATGTCCAAGGCCTTCAGCGCCTTTTACTAACGTCGCGTCAACAATGCTCGCCGCGTCATAAGATATTGTAATTTCACGCAGGAAAGGAGGGTATGAAAGGCTGAGCATTGTTGCTTCGCAGTTTTCCAGGGTACCCCAAATGGCGGTCGCCAACTCTTGAAACATTGACGGTCGAATTTGCCACATGGTACCATTGTATGGCAAATCTGACCATCTATTTACTCAAGGTCTCAAATTCGAGACGCGTTGACCGCCTTTTGAGGTACCTTGGAAAACTGCGTCATTACATCCCATGTCACGTGACGCCGATTATTCAGTAAAACAAGGTTGTGAAATTCGTCCCCACCTCCACCAGCTCGCGGTTGGTAAGGTTGCCGCAGGTGACCGCCATAGGGATGTTGTTTTTCTGCAGCAGCTCCAGAAACGGGCGCACGCCCGCTTGCAGCTCCGCCTTGGGACAGGGGCTTACACTCGTTCCCATTTCCGCTCAACTGAAGCTGACTTTGCGCCTTTCCGCACAACCAAAGCTTACTATATACCCCATGTGACCCAATTCACCCGTGGTTGTGTCCCGAAGGTGCTCAAGTTGAGCTCTAAGATGAGCGATGTGTCCCGAAGGTTCTAAGTCGAGCTCTGAAGTGAGCGAGTGTAAGCCCCTGCCTTGGGACTGTCCAGCTGTTGCATCACCTCCTCGAACAGCTCCGCCCGCCGCTGCTTTATTCTGCGCACCTCCATCTTGGGCCTAGCAAACATCGCCGGCAACGTCATCCACCGCAATTTGAACCCTCGTGTATTGAGTTCAACAGCGTCTTATGCCGTGGGGAGCACTGTCATGCACCGACTGTGAGCCTTCGTTGCCTGAGTTGAGCGGCAGCCTATGACGTGGCCAGCAATGTCTGGGCATCTGAGACCCACCAAAATGGGCACATGCCCCACATATACTGGGCATCTTGTCCCCCTATAATGGGTACCTAACCCCCCTACAATGGGCACATGAATACCCTATGATGTACACCTGACCCCCTTTGTACTGGGCACCTGATTATCTATCATCTGCTCTTGACTCCTGTGCCTACCTCCATGGGGTCGCGCGTCCACCGCAGGTGCTGCTCCACAAATTTATCCGCGCCCATGGTGTCCGCAAACTTGAGCACCAGCTGGTAGCGCCGCAAGTTGAAATTGTAAGCAAAGTTTGAAAGCGGCCTATGACATTTAAAGACAAGCCCACGTTCGAAAACATATGCCAGTCAACTCAAGATGTCTTGAATTCAGATGTCCGAAAATGACATTTTCGAACGCTGGTTTGTCTTTAAATGTCACATCATAAAATCACATTTAAGCTTCTAGCGCGGAAGCAAAGCGCGGTCAACCCGGGGGCGGACTAGGTTCAAGCTGCACCGCCCTACCATCTCCGGCGGCGTGGGCTCACCGCGCTCTTCCGCCAGGCGCAGCCAGCTCATCTTGTGTTCCGCCGCCCGCGACTTCACCAGCACACCCTCCAGCTCGAAGATGCACCCAAACCTAAGGCCTCATAAACATTTCTCGCCGCGTTTAGGAAGGCATTTGACAAAAAACACAAGGGCTAAAGATGCAGGTCGATGGCGTCGCTGGCAGTGTGCCATGCAGATATTGCTCGCCACGTCATGGAAGGCGTTCAACTCGAGAAACGATGGATGATGAAGCGTTCGACAACATGGAGGGCAATATCTGTCGGGCCCCACCCGAACCACCCGGTGCCCAGCATCTCTGCGCGCAGCAACGGGTTGTGCACTGTCGGATCGTCCACTACTCCGGGGAGCAGGGTCTGACACGGCGTCTCCTTTTCAGGTCAACTTGAGCAATATAGAAAGAGAAAATACCCTCAAGGCTTCTAAAGGGAGCAAGTAGCCAGACAAGGAGGAGGACGAGGCGAGTGGGTGGACAGCTAGCCAAGGGCGAGGGCAGAGGGCAAGCTGTCAGACTGAGCTGAAAAGGGAACGAGTCATAGGCCAGGGGGAAGGATGACGCGCATGTCTACGGGGACACCGGTGCACTGTAAATGATCCGTCAGGGAACGAGAGGTCAGGCTGGGGGGCTCCGAAATGTTCGCGACTCAAAAAGAGCTGAGAAGGTGACGCCCTACCAGTGGGTGGGAAAAAGTGCTTCGCTGCGCCACGTTCCTCAAACTTGCCGGACATGTCTGGCATGGAGTCGGGGATCACGATGTCATCCATCGTGTCGCCCATGTCCTCTTCGTACGCCGTGGCGGCGTGGGTGCGGGGCGCACGGCCGCGCGAGGATGGCGCAACAGCGGCGCGGCGCCCTCCAGGAACTCCCCCATTTCGCCCCCGCACCGCCACGGCGACCGGACACGTCAACGCAGTCAACGACATCACAGCGTGTGACACGTCTCCCCAACGCCAGTGGTACCGCCCTTACACCTGCGCTCCTTTCGTCCACGAAAGGAAGCCGCGATCACACCCGCCCGACGAATAGCGAGTGCTGTTCCTCGATTCGCTGCTCAGAGATCCGCCGCGGAAAATACAACGACTCGCAACAATGTCAACAAGTGCCCTCCTCAAAAGATGCCCTCTTCAAAATGTGCGGGTCTTGGTGGCTCACGCGTCAGTCGGCAGCCGTCACACGCCCCGGAAAGCTCGTTCCGCGCGGAGGGTCGTCGGAATGTAGTGGAGAGTCGGGCAAAACGTTGTGCGTTGACTGTGGGCGCTGTTATGTGTGCGTGCAATTCTGGACTCTCATTTCGCGCCACTCTATCTGACTCGGTGCCGCCACGTCGCGTCACTGTCGATGTCGGTCGGCACGCTCGTCCACTTTTCAAATTGACGTGAGCACTTTACGGGTGGATGTTTAACCAATTAATCGGCCATAAACGACTCAGGTGTTGATGACAAATGGACGCTTGGAAGCCCCGAGGCGGGCACCCTGAAGTCAACTGCTGAGAGGCTCGCTTTCCGCCACTGATGATGAGCCACGTGTCCAAATTCTCATTGGCGGACAAAGCTGTCCGGCGGCCACCAGATTAGGGTTTATACACTAAACCCTAGCTAGACTCTAAACTCTGTATGGGATACACTAATAAAAGAAAGTCATTGAAGAGTCGCCCGAGCCGAACTTCACACACAGAACGAGGAACGACCGTCGGCATTGGAAGGGACGCTCACTCATCCTTGGTCACGACATACTCGCTCACTATGAGCACTTGGTGAACAGGCAGGGCTTTGAACGTCAGCGGGGTGCCCTGGCGGCAGCGGACCTCAGGGCGGCGGCATGGCTTCCGTGAGACGGGAGGGCATTCGTGCTCCGTTGCTCGCCGACGTCGACGGCAGCACCAGCATTCACGCGCGAAGGGAGCACGTTGTCTTTGGCGTCGGCGACGGCGGCGGCGGCGACAGGAGCGGCGAGTGTCCAGCGTCACCGCCGCCCGCCGCGCCTCGTATATTCCGCTTCGGGGCCCCCGGCGGCGGCCCCAGACACTCGCTGCCCGCGCCGCACATCACCACCGCCGGGTTCGAGGCCTTCGACTACGAGCCGGTCGCGAACGAAGTCATCGCCGATGAAATCAGACAGCGCAGCATCGAGAGGGCGCAGGCGGGGCACAGCTACCACAGCCATTATGGCCACCACATCTGCAGATATGACCTGCCCGCTACGTCATCACTTGCCCGTCAAATCATTCGCCATCTCATGCCCCAAAACGTAGTCGACTTAAAATCGGGGTAGTGGACTTAGTCTCATGTGTGGACTAAGTGCCTGGTAGTAGACTTAGAACCCCGCCGACCGATGCGGCTTGCCGTCGTCGCCCACAGTTGCGGACGACCAAGGTTGAGTGCAAAATAGGGACAAGTGTAAGCTTGTTGAATGCCCATGCTGTCTCATTTGTGAAATGCATTTCTGAGTGTCGTGAATACAGCTGTACGGTAGGCCTTGGACGCAGGGGCGGCACTTCTACGGGTACACGGCATGGGCTGACACTCGTCCACTTTTCAGCTCAACTTGAGCCCTCCCGGACAAGAAAGAAACCTTACGACCCCGTAACACCCCCTGACACCTCCTAAACACCCCAAAAACAACCCCTACATGCACCCCCTATCCCACAGAAAGCGCTTACGTTGAGCCGAAAAGCGGACGCGTGTAAGCCCCTGGTACACGGGTCTGACTTTCGCCAAGTACGTCATCACGCTGCTCATCGGGGTCATTACGGTAGGGCGGTGCAGTTTGACCCTATCAGATCCACGTTGAAAGCGCCTGGAACTAAGCGCTTGACACAACAACACGATGAAATGCTTTCAAGTATTCCTTTCAAAGTCAACTTGCGCCGCTACATCACGGGGACCATTGCCTTCGGTGGGGCGGTGCAGGTTGACCCTATCAAACCAACGTTGAAAGCGCGTGGAATTAAGCCATTGAAAGTATAATTTGATGAGCCGCCTTCTAACTTTGCTTTCAAATTTCAACTTGCGCCGCTACACTTCGGCATCAACGATGTGGTGAACCAGATTTACGACCTCAAGCAGTGGCTCATTCTGGTGGGCTCCGGCAGATATTGCCCGCCGCGCCACGTCACCCACACGCACTTTTGAACCCTCGTCTCCACGTCACAGTATGCCTCGACACGTCACATGATGCCTCGGCACGTCACATGATGACTCGACACGTCATAGGATGACTCGACACGTCATGGGATGACTCGACACGTCATAGGATGCATTGGCACGTCGTAGGATGCCTCGACACGTCATAGGATGCCCCGACACATCGTAGCATGCCCTGACACACACGTCACAGAATGACTCGACACGTCAAAGGATGCCTCGACACGTCATATGATCCCTCGACACGTCATATGATCCCTCGACACGTCATAGGATGCCTCGACACGTCATATGATGCCTTGACACGTCACACAAAGGATGCCTGGACAAGTCACGGGATGCCTGGACATGTCACAGAACGCCTTGACACGACACACAAATGATGCCTGGACACGTCACAGGAATTTCTTGACATGTCACAGAATGCCTCGACACGTCATAGGATGCCATTCAATTTGAGAGTGTAACGGCATCCTATGACGTGGCGATCAAAATCTGCCAGGTCCTACAAACCGGAGCACATCAATGATGGAGGCGCGAAAGCGCACTACGGCTACATCGTCATCTACGGCCTCCTCTGCCTGGCGCTCGTGCTCGCGGCGTCGAGCCTGTGCCTCTTCTGGGCGCCGCAGGCGGCCGGCGGTGGCGTCACGCAGGTCATGGCGTACCTCAACGGCACGCACATCCCGCAACTTCTGGGGTGGAAGGCGCTGGTGGCGAAGATCATCGGAGTGGTGTGCGCGTGTGGGTCCTCGCTGGCCGTGGGGCCGGAGGGTCCCATGGTTCACATCGGCGCGGCGGTGGCGTCCTGTCTCACGCTGATCCTGCCCAAGATGTATTTGGGTGAAGTGCGGGGCGGGGAGGAGCACGAGGGTGAGCAAGGGCACGCGGATGAGAGAGCAAGCAGTCAGAGGGCTGAAGTCCTGGCTAGAGCTGATGATGGTGATGGTGATGGGGACGGGGACGGAGCCGGGGACGAGGCCATGCATGCTGGAGACAAGGAGGAAAATGAGGATATATTTGAGACAGCGACAAATGGCTTTGCGCCAAATGGTTTTGCGGCAGATGGTTTTGCGCCGGGTTCTGGCGACTCTCACGCCACCACCCCGCGACAACACAGCGGAATCCGGATGCGGAATCGGAATCGTGCGGCGCGGAACCGAAATCCGGCGCACCGGACCACCCGCCGCGCCGGCGCCTTCTCGCGCCTCCTCATGGTAGGGTGGTGCAGGTTGACCCTATGAAACCCATGTTGTAACCGCCTGATACCAAGCGCTTGATAGTAAAATATATAAACTGCTTTCACGTTTCTTCAATTTTGCTTTCAAATTCGAGTTGCGCCGCTACATCATGGACCTGGCCTCGCACGCCACGCAGCGGGAGTTCATCAGTGCGGGCGCCGCGGCAGGGCCGAGGCCAATCATTCCCTGGACGTTCGCTGTATATTCTGGTACATTCTGGTATATTCTGGTGTCTTCTGGTATATTCTGGTATATTCTGGTATATGCTGGCATATCCTATTGATATTCTGGTATACCTGTGCACAATCGCTGCATCCTCCTCCCTTGCCTTATAGTCGTTCCTTGTTTGGCTTAAGTTGAGGTGGGAATAAATCGATTGTCAGGCCCTGGTAGGCGGCAGGTTTGGCGGCAGCGTTTGGTGCGCCAATTGGAGGCGTGCTGTTTTCTTTGGAGGAGGCGAGCTCGTTCTGGTCGCGCAAGGTGAGGTGGTGCAGGTTGACCCTATCAAACCCATGCTGGAACCGCCTGGAACTGAGCGCTTGAAACTAAAGTGTGATATACTGCTTTCAACTCCTGCTTGTAAATTCAACTTGCGCCGCTACAGCAAGGTGATGTGGCGCAGCTTCATCTGCGCGGCGGCAGGGGCTTACATTCGTTCCCATTTCAGCTCAACTTGAGCTCTTCCGTCCACTGTGTGACCCAACTTGACTCGTGAATATGTCGTGGAGTTGCTCAAATTGAGCTCTAACCTGAACGAGTGTAAGCCCCTGCTCGGCGGCGGCGTCGTTCATGCTGGCCATGCTGGAGCAGCGGGGCAACCCCGGCAGGGGCTTACACTCGTCCACTTACCGGCTCAACGTAAGCGCTTTCTGCGGGATAGGGGGTGCGTTCAGGGGTTGCCTAGGGGGTCTCTAGGAGGTATTATGAGGTATAATGGGGTGCTCATGGTGTATCTTGTTTCAGGACCGGCTCAGGTTGAGCTGGAAAGTGGACGAGTGTAAGCCCCTGAACCCCGGGATGCTTTTCTTCGGGGGCATCAAGCCCACCGCCCCGTTGGACTACCTCCACCAGCTTCCCTTCTTCGTCATCACGGCGGCGGCGGCGGCAATCGCGGGCGTAATCTTCCACCAGTTTCAGGTGTGGCTTGATAGTGAACCCCGTTCTCTGTTCCAGACTGGTTGCTATCATCATAAAGCTAGGTGTGGACCCCTCTGTCCCTCTCTTAGCCCCGGTCACTCATCCTGCTCAAGACAGGCCTTACGCACGTTCCCTTTTCAGCTCAATCATCAATCTGACTGTTTGTGCATCGTGTTCCGGTGGGCTCTGGTCCCAGGCATGGCTGGCGCGCATCCGGCCGAACCCCAAGCGCAATGGGCTGCGGCTGTTGGAGTGTGCGCTCGTGTCCATCGGAACCGTGGCGCTGAGAGTCACGGCAGGGTCCTTACACCAGTTCCCTGACTGCTTCATCATAGTGTACCAGTGTACCCGTACACACTCGTTCCCTGACTGCTTCATCATAGTGTACCAGTGTACCCGTACACACTCGTTCCCTGACTGCTTCATC
>Ga0307489_10001593_pt1 | contig 15006 bp, 23 predicted proteins | sample SB12metaG_FD_202247 | JGI IMG/M metagenome (GOLD analysis project Ga0307489, IMG submission 202247) | Sea-ice brine microbial communities from Beaufort Sea near Barrow, Alaska, United States - SB 1.2 | ecosystem: Environmental > Aquatic > Marine > Coastal | place: USA: Alaska | collected... | reverse complement strand
TGCCCATACAGAGTTGCGGGCAAAGCGTCAGTGCTCCGCGCGGGAAAGCGGGCGCCAGGTTGAATGCCCGTACAGAGTTGCGGGCAAAGCGTCAGCGCTCAGCACGGGAAGCGATGTACCGAAACCGCCTTTTGCACCCTGCCGGACGGCATGCTGGCACACATGGTGGGTTTGAACTGGATGATCACCTCCTGCAACCGCGCCGCCTGACCCGGCGTGAACCCGCTCATGCAGCTGTCCACGGCGTAATCCATAAAGTTTTCGTATGCATCGACCCCGTAGTACGGAGGCATGGTACCGTCGCTCTGCCCGGCGATAGGGCCCGGTATCAACAACTCCCAAATTTGAGAGTGGCCATTCTCCCTCTCTTGACAAGGTAAGGGTATTACTGACTTCCCCATGTCACTTGAGGTCTGGTTTCATTGATTCCTCTACGTCAGTATGGTTATTTCACCTACGGTGCGTTTGATCACATGCTGGGCCTCACCCGGTGGCGTTGCACGAGTCTTGACCCTTCGCGGATAACTCAGGGCACGTCCCGAAGCCAGGGGCTTACACTCGTCCACTTTTCAGCTCAACGTAAGCGCTTTCTGGGGGATATGGGGTGCAGTTAAAGGGTGTTCAGGGGGTGTTTAGGAGGTGTCAAGGGGTAGTACGGGGGAGTAGGTACTGTTCAGGGTGTATTTTGTCTCAGAAACAGCTCAAGTTGAGCTGAAAAGTGGAGGAGTGTAAGCCCCTGCCCGAAGCACGCCTCGTTCTGCGGCGGTGTGTCGTACACGGCGTCACCCGCCGATGTGGAACTCACCGCGTGGTAGGGCCTAGCGGATAATGCTTGCCATGTCACAGGATGCCAATTAACTCAAGAAACGAGGTTTGAGAATGTGGACGCTGATGTGGCAGGCATAATCTGCCAGGCCGTACCGCGTGGCAGCCACCTTGGAAGGTATGGTACAGTCCCAGGTAGTGGCCCACCCGATGCCAGGGCCCGGCCACGTCACACGCTGGAGCTTGCATCATGAATGAGGGTGTAAAACGAGGGTGCGGTACAGACGAACAGTGCAGAGTGACAAGATATCCCATATCGATACGGGAGATTACCATATCGATACTGTCATCTCCCATATCATTAGTCTGTATCCCATATCGACATCCAGGATGACCATATCGATGTCCCATATCGATATGTGATCGGATCTTGTGACCCTGGTACAGTGGCAGGTAGCGGCCCACCTCGTGCGTGGCGGTGTCGCCCATGTTGTACGGCACCGCGCCGCCGCCCGGAAGTGTGGAGTGCAGGATGAACACGCCGTAGTGTAGCGGCGCAAGTTGAACTTGAAAGCAAAGTTTGAAGGCGGTTCATCATCATTCAGCTTCAAGCGCTTAGTTCCAGGCAGTTTCAACTTGGGGTTCCATAGAGGCAACCTGCACCGCCATACCATGGTCGGTGGAGGTGTCAGGCAGCTCGTCCGGGAAGTCGCTGATCCACCCCAGGATCAGGGGCTTACACTCGTCCACTTTTCGGCTCAACGTAAGCGCTTTCTGTTAGGTAGGGGGGACATTTAGAAGTTGTTTGGGGGGTGTCTAGGGGGTCCTTAGGGGTTGTTTAGGGTGTATTTTGTGTCAGAAACAGCTCAGGTTGGGCTGAGAAGTGGACATGTGTAAGTCCATGCCCAGGATGCCGCCGGCGGGCTCGCACGTGTACATGTTCATGATCTGCGCGGGGTTCTCCGCCAGCGCGTTCTTGATTTTAACCTCGCCCTCACCGGGGCTGCAGTCGCCGCGGAACCACGCCGCCGGCACCGACCCGTCCGCCGCCAGGCCCATAACCAGGGCCCAGCTCAGAGTGACAAGATTCCCATATCGATACAGTCATCTCCCACATCGATACTGTCATCCTAAAAACATCTTCCATATCGACATGGTCATCCTCCAATTCGATACTGTCACCTCGATACTGTCATCTTGTCATCTTGTGGACAGGATGATCAGATCATATCTTGTCACTCTGGCCGAGCTCAAGTACTTTTCCCAGTCGGCACCATCTGCTGTTTGTCCCGGAAACCACAATAGTCATCCCTCTTGATGCCTCAAAGTCACAGCTACTCAGGTGCCTGCTGGAAGAATATGTCGAGTCACATCATTACTCTTTCACTCGACACTTTTGAGACGCTTGTATCTAAAACCACTTGAGTCATCCCACTTGATGCCGAAAAACATACTCAAGTGCCAGCTGGGTGATTTAGGGGTGTATGGTATAGGGTTCAGGGGTTAGGGTTTAGGGACCAACCCCAAACAGTGAGGGTAGGCAGGGTGGGCCCTGCCCGGCTGGGTGTCGGCGGTCGGTCGGATGGGGTGGTACCGCGCGCCGGCGAAGCGGAACGTCACGCCGACATCCAGGGCCGCACACCAGCTCCGCAGTTTTCGAGGGTACCTCAAGTGGCGGTCAACGCTGTTCGAATCGAAAGACTCGAGTGAATAGAGGGTCAGGTTTGCCACACCATGGTACAACATGGCGATTCGACCGTCCATTACTCAAGAACCGGCGACCGCCATTTGAGGTACCCTGGAAAACTGCGAAGAGTTGCTTTTCCAGGCTTCACTTCAGTCGATTGAGGGGCTCAAATTGTGCAGCTCCGTGCCCGAATGGAAAGGCATGTTAACTTATACACGCATCGGTCCTCTAAGGTACTGAGTGGCAACCAGGAGCGCGACCATTCTTTGCGTTTTTCAGGTGTTTTATGAGGAAACGGCACTGCTAGGACCACCATTTCATGAAATTCCGGATGAACAAATTCACCAGCGGATTGCTTCACCAAAGAGGGAAACTGCATGCTATCCTAGAGCTCTAGCCAACACCCAGTATAGGAGACCGATATTTGTAGTAGTGACAGACCCCGCCAGTGTCAGAAGCGTCGTCACTGGTGCCGCCGTTGTACGCGAGGTTCAACACAGCCGCGTGCCAGGGCCGCACCAGGTTTAGGGTTTGGGGTGCCAGAGCCGTAACACGAGGTGGACCACACTCCTCAACTGTCGCGCATCTAGTGCATGGTCTGTGAGCAAGCAAGTTCTAGTACGTGGTTTCTTTGGTAAATTACCATGATACGCATTTGACTTTTGGCCAATGGCGAAACGGGCCAAATACTGTATACAGCACGAGATACTACCCACAATAACCTCACCACAGACCAAGCACTAGTAGCAGGCTACTGCAGAAGTGAGTAGCGGCTGACTGTGACTTTGATGCCCGTTGGCATCATATTCGTGCAAGGTAGTTCTCAACTTCTCATCAACAACTAAAAGATCTTCCATATCAAGTTGGGATATATTAAGGACAAGACAGCACAAGTTAAGCTGCAAAGGACACTTTTGAACGGCCTTGCCACTTGCTCGCGCATCCGTGCTTCGGTCACGAACCCCAGATTGCCATCAGGATCGTAGATGACGTGGAACAGAACCGGCACATCGAGGAGGAAGTTCATCGGGCGCTGGGTGCTCACGGTGCGGCGCTTCGACTCCTTGGCGTATGGTCGCCCATAATTCGCTCGAAGTATCCTTCGACGCGTTTAACAACCCTCGTTCCTTGAGGGAAATGCTACCATGTTGTGGCGCGTTGCGCATGTTTCGCCGTACCCTACCAAAGTGACAAGATAAGATCCGATGTCGATATGGGAGATTGATATGTGAGATCGATATGGGAGATCGATATGGGAGTTTGGACATGAATGAGACATCGATAGGGTTATCCATACGGGATATGGGTTGTCGATGTGGGATATGATATATCGATATGGTCATCCACCATATCCACTCTGACCCTACCTTGTCAGCCAGCTCGTCCAGGCTCAACTCGCGCGTCGCGCACGCGTGCACGAACGTTGCCGGAGCCCTGGGCCTGCCAGATATTGCTCGTCACATCATCCAATGCATTTGGAATTCTCGTTTCTTGCGTTAAACTCAGTGTCGGCATGTCGCGACGCTTATCTCCACGAAACCGAGGGTCTATATACCCAATATTGGCGACCTGGTCAGACTTTTGACGAGGCGGTCGGTGGGATTCTCAAACTGGACAGTTGTGATTGGTCGAACGTGATTCGACACCATGCCCTCGATACCAGATCCGACACTGAGTTGAAATGCCATATATGACGTGGCGAGCAATGTCTTGCAGGCCCTACCGGCGCGTCCGCCTCCCTGCTTTGCGTCAAAAAGGCGCCGGGGGGTATGGTGGCGGCGGTGGAGGAGTTGGACTGTGGTGGCGAAGGTGCGCGTAGTGACGAGGTGGCCCAGGCTGGCACCCGGATATAGGGGCTCGAGTTGAGACTGGATGCGCACTTGAATGCATTTTTCATGACATACAAGCCCACGTTCGAAAACCAATTGGTCTGGTAAATACCCCACTTTTTCCCTGATGTGATTGGTCGTGAGGGTACAAGTCATCTTCTCGACCAATCAAATCAGGGTAAAAGTCTGTTATTTACCAGACCAATTTGGTTTCGAACGTGGGATTGTCTTTAATTATCATATTTTAGTTCTAAAAGCGCTGAAATCAGGTGCTGTCAGGTGTCAACATGTTAGGTTTGAAGTTGCTGGGTGGCACCCACCTGAACCCAGCGGCGGCCGCCGCCGTCCACCCGCCACACCGCCGCCTCCGCTGCCGCTTCCGCTGCCGCCTCCTCGTCATTGCCCATGGGATTGAAAGGGTTGGCGCCTGGCGCGGCCATCCTCCCCGCCGCCGCCGTGTCCGCCGCCTGGAACCAAGGTCTAACAACGGTACTTGTCAAAATGTTTGTCGCCTTGAGTTTGAACCTTTTGTCCCAGTCTGAAACCAGCTGAGTTTCCCTGGCGCCTGGACAATCCCCGCTGGATGCCCAAAATACCTTAACACTCACACTACCTCAACAATACCCACTTGATTTAATTAATACATCAAAGACACTCAAGCGCCAGCTGGAAAGATTAGACAGGGAAGGCCTGGCCTCCAACACCGCCACCGTCGCCGCGGCCTGCTTTGCCAACCGCCGCCGTTGCGGGATGGCGGCGGCGGCAGCCGCGGCTGCGGCTGCTGCGGCGGCGGCGGCGGCGCGCGCAGCGGCGACGGCGGCAGCGGCGGCGGCGGCGCTATCATCATCACTGGCGGCGCCGCGCCCACGGCCGTTCAACTGCCCCCACAGCGCCGCGCCCACGGCGACTTTCAGCCAATAACCGGCCTGCAGGGTCTCACACTCACGTCACACCCTGATTCATTTCTCAGCTCAGCCTCATCACTTGTGCACTCCGAGGCATTCCGAGGCTAACACAGCTGCCAAAGCTCCAGGGACGCACGACTCAAAGTTGAGCTTAAAACGCGAACCGAAGAGAACGGAGGGAAGGAGAGGAATGAGGGGTATAATGTCATACGAAGGGAGTGAAGAGACGCAGGGAAGGAAGGGAATGAAGGGCAAGACATGACAACGTGCGTCAAAGTGTTACAAGCGAAGCAAAGCAAAGCAAATAATGGACCAATCACAGGCTGGGAACGGTTTGATCCGAGCCTGTGATTGGTCAATGATTTGCTATGCGTAACACTTTAACGCACATTGTCATAAGAAGGGAACGAAGGGAACGAAGGGACACGGGAACTGACGATGTGATGCCATACCGGGCTGTGGCTGAAAGTCGTCCGACCCGCCAGCGCCCAGGGACTTGCTCCTGTCCCCGCGGTACCTTCACGCATGCATCGTCGAGGGATAACTTGAGAGGTTTCATCATGGTCATAAAGGCTCATGTTATTCGCTATGTTGCAAAAGGGAACGGGTGTGTCCCTGTACCTAACGCCATGCGCTACGAGTAACCTAACCATAACCCCTTTCGAGGGGAATGGTATATTTGTAGATGTGAGTGCGCTCATATCATTTCATCTTCAGCATCTAGCCAGGTTGGCGCGCGTACACTCAGTATGGAGTAAAGCGCTTTAATAGATAAACCGTGCAGAGCGGTGTGTGGCGCCCCTGCCCTCGACGAAGTTCACAGCGTAGTCGACATACGCCTTGGCATACGCGGGGAAGGACGCGCCGTTCGCCGCGAAGTTGACCGCGTGGAAGGTGACCGCCGCGCGCGAGTCCGGGGTGGCCCAGGACAGCGACCGGTGGTGGTGCTGGTGGTCGTGTTGGTGGTGGTCGTGGTCGTGATCGGCGTGGTCGTGGTCGTGCTGCCCCGGACAGGAGGGTGCGATGTAAACATCTACGATGGATAACACGACCCGGTCCCCGTACGCTTACGCGCGGGTCATCACACGGGTGTTAGAGCGAAAGCCTGGTGCCTCCTCATACACGCGGAGGCGTCTCTGTGGTCGTGCTGCCCCGCCTCGTGAGCACTAGACGCGTAGGAAATATGCCCTCCTCCGGCGCCGCCGCGGCCAGCGCGGCCGGCGAGGCTCGAAGCCTGTTCTGCACCGCCGCCGGCAGCAGCCGCGGCGCCCCCGCCGGAACGGCGCGGGTTCCTGTCCGTTGGTTTCTGGCGCAGGCTGTGGGTGTGTGCGTGTGCGGCGGCGGTGTCACTACTATCACTGGCACTGGCGGCACTACCGGCACTGTCACGGTTTCTGTTGTCACCTAGGGGCTGCCGCCCGCTCAAGTCACGGTCTTGTCTGCCGCGCCCCTCGCCGCCCACGCGCGCCGCGGCGGCGGGCGCGGCGAGCACCGCGAGCACCGCGACCGCCGCTGCCACAACGAGCGCGGCCGTCACGCGCGGCCGCCGCCGCCGCTCCCGGTCCCCATCCCCGTGCATATCTCGTCTCGCGCGAAGAGAAGTGAAGGGGGTGGCTGGCCTGGCTGCCTGCCTGAGGCGGGCACCGGAACTGGCTTGCCTCAGTGCCGACTCTCACCGTTCCTTTTGAACCACTGCATCGACTTGAATGTTTGAACGCCCGAGACTTGAGGACTGTTGATGACGCGTTCCGAGGCAAAAGATCATATCAATCGGTGTGGGCTGTGTGGGGAGTCATCACAGGTCACCTCGCGACTCTTCATATTCTCGACTGGTCTCTTCTCGCCCATGAAGCAGTGCCACCGCGCCGATTGGGCGCCTCAGCACCGCGGAGGGATAGGCCGGGCGGGAGGGGAAGCCGAGCCGTGCACCCGGAGGACAGCCACCTCACCGTTCCTCGAACTCCTCGGCGCGCGGCGCGCTCGCCTCGCCTTCCACCATGCTACCCGTGCTCGTGTTGCTGCCGCCCGCGCCTCCAGGCGCCTATGTAAGGCGGCGGGCGCGCGCGTCGTTGTGTGCACCTATGGGTGTGGTCCAAATGTTTCATGTGAGCCCCGGACACCGAGGTGTTTGCCGGGGCAGACGTCGCGACGGTTGGGCAGGGAGCCATCACCGCCAACCCACAATTCACCAAACCGCAACATGAAAAACCTTGAAGTAATATTGGCTGTTCGGCGCCGCTGGCGAAGCGTGCGAGGTGGCGAGTCAGAGCGAGGGAATGCGACCATCACTTACAAGTCGTCATGAGCACATCAACAATGACATCTTCGTTTACTTTGGCAGATCAGGACACAACTCTTTGGAGATCCCATGTAGAGGTTACAACGCACTCGGCGATGACGCGCCGCGGCCACGAGGGGCAGTGCCTTCCACCGATGGCCCCACGGCGTGGCGGCACTGCCTCTTGTGCCATTATGCGTGTCCGTTTCGCTGGATGGCTTAGTAGCCCGCCATCCAACGCGGCGACAGGTTGTGAGCGAGACGGATGCGATTCCTACTGCGCCGATGTGGACGCGCCGCCCGCCTCCAACTGAGATGCCTCCGCAGCGCGGCGGCAGTGCCCCTTGTGCGGCTCCGTCTCCCGGTTCCAGTGCGCCGCCTGGCACGTGGTGTTACAGTAGCGCACCTTCCGGCAGCGCTCGCAATGCTGGCGGGCGGGCCTTGTGCCGCAGAAGTTGCACGTCCGGATCATTGGCAGCATCATATGGATGGCATCCTCGTCGCCGCCGTCCGCGGCCCGCTGGCACCACAACGCGGCCTGCACTGTGTCTGCCTCCACGCCAAGGCCCGTATAGTAGCAGGCTGCAAGTTCTGCCTGGGCCATTGTCGCGTACGTGCCTCCTTGATCGATAAGCTGCCATAGAAGAGTCACCGCGTGTACAGCGTCCTTCGCCACACCCTCGCCTTTCAGATACCACTGTGCAACTTTGAAAAGCGCCGGACCATAGCCTTGGGCAGAAGCCTCACGCACGAGTGCGAACCCACGCGCCGCGTCCTTCGCGACCCCAGCGCTCGCGTCACCGTGTATAAGGATGGAGCCGAGGAAAGATTTGGCGGCGGGTTCTCCCAGGTTTGCAGCCTTCTCCATCCATACAACAGCCTGCTCCAGGTCCTCCGTCACACCCCGACCGGTGTACAGGCACCCGACAAGTTTGAGCATGCCCCCAGAGTGCCCGTGAACCTCCGCAGCCTGTCTGAAGCACCACCACGCGATCTTCCGGCGATCCGGGAGAACGAGCGCGAGCGTTTGGTCCTCGATCGCCTCCCCCAAGCTCACGTAGAAACGTCCGGGGTTGCTCTCAAGAGTGACCGAGTCCCCCTCGCCCAGGAAGGTCGCCGCACACAGCTCCTCGCAGGTGGCGGCGGTGAGGTTCGCCCCCGTGTCCCGGCTCAGCTTGACGCGGAACTCCACGCACGCGCGGCGCCTCGCCTCGGGATCCATGGCGGCACAGGCGGGCATCTGCTGTAAGGCGGCGGGCACCTGCTGTAAGGCGGCGGCGGCGGCGCGCGTCGTTGTGACTGTGCCCTCTCTTTGTGGGATCCAACGACGTCGGTGTTATTAGGTCAGCCCTGCAGTCGCTTGAAGCATGTGACCGCCAGACCGCGCGCCGACCGCTTCCCGCTGCCACGTTTCTTAGATCTCTGCTCACTGTACTCATCGGCGGCAGCAAGAGCTGCCACAACAAGCGCGTCCCCCGCCGCACGCCACACAGCGCCGCCCTCGCGTACCCTGCTGCCGTCGCAACTCCGCGCGGCGCCCTCATGTCGTCGTCGACCCCCGCGCCCGGCGACGGCCTCGAGCCCGAGTTCATTCCGCTGTCACTCTCTGACGGAGGCGACGCCGCCGACCATGACAACGACAACGACGGCGCCGACCCCTCGCCGCTGCTTGACCTTCTCCAGAGGTTCCCCGACTTCTTCCACAAGGAGGTGCTCGAGCGCCTGGATCCCACCGCCCGCGCCTCGCTCGCGGGGGCGGGGAGCGCGTTCCGGGAGGCGGTGTACCCCAGATCCATCTTTCCCTTCGGCCTCCCGGCGCTAGGGGGCGCAATTTGGCGTCTGTTCAAGCTCACGGTGGGGCGGTGCATGTAAAAACCGGTGAATTACCCCGTTGAAAGCGCCTGGTTTCAGCTTTCGAGACTAACCGTGTTAGTCTTATTCGACATGGTCACTACATCCAAGACTTTATTGAGACTGTCGAGCGGCTGGCGTGGGCCAGGGCGATCGGGTGCCCGTGGAACGAGGCGACGTGCGCGCTCGTGGCTGGGGGCGGGCACCTGAGGGCGCAGAAGTGGGCGCGGGAGCACGACTGCCCATGGGATGCGATGACGCTTTACCTCGCCGAACAGAACGGTCACATGGAGGTGCTGAGGTGGGCGCGGGAGCACGACTGCCCGGAGGAACCGCCACTAGTGTCGGATAATTCAGGGGATTCATATGAGTCAGAGGATTCAGATGAGTCAGAGGAGTCGGAGGAAGAGTAGGAGGATGAGGAGGAAGGGTCTCAGTCAGAGTCGGAGGAGTCAGAGGAGTCAGAGTCGGAGGAGGAGGAGGAGGAGGAGGTGGAGGAGGAGGAGGAGGAGGAGGAGGAGGAGGAGGAGGAGGAGGAGGAGAAGGAGGAGGAGGAGGAGGAGGACGACGACGACGAAACATGCGGCTGTTGCTGCGACGGCGACGGCTGCTGCTGCGGTGGCAGGAACTTCGAGTGACAGGGCTGGGTCGACAGATTGACACGAACAGTCTGTCTCAGGAGGTTGATTGACCGGAACTACCGACGACCGCATGCGTGCTATCCGGGTCGACACCGGGGCATGCCACACACACAATGACGATTGACGCACAAGACGAAAGCTTGTGCAACGTTTATGAGTAAACGAATGAAGACGCCTGGTGTTGGTATCAAACGCGCGCTACGTGTGTTGAGGCGCTCGCCCTGCGCCGCCGCCGTCCGGCTGTTTCTTGGGCCAGCCTTAGCTGTAAGGTCAAATTGACCAACTGAGAGCTGACCCCGCTCCCCCACCCATCGCCTTACGGCGTCGCCCCCACGGAGGGCTCCACGCCGCGGCTGAATTTCCGAGCAAGATGTCCTTCACGTGACAGGTGTTTTGCAAGTTCAACCTGACTGTTTGCTTATAGTGTACCGCCGCCGCCCCAGCTTCCCTGCCCCTCGCCGTGATGTGCGCGTTCGCTGGACTTACACTCAAGTTCGGACACAGTGCTCATAGTGCACCAATACACCTCTGCCGCCGCCGCCACTGCCGTCGCTGAGTAATACATGTTCTTGCTCGGTGACCGGAGTCGACGGCGTGCCGCGCTCCCGCTGATATCGCCGCACGCTTCACACTTCACATCAGCATAAATGTCGTCTGTATTCTGTATTGCAAGTTCTAACGATACACCAGTACATAAAATTGCATTTACATGACGTGCGAAGACTTGCTCCTCGCTCTGGCGCGTTCCTATCGAGCTAAAATAATATCCCCCCCCCCCCAAGATCCATTCTAAGATGTATTTACGTTACGACGCGGTCAGCGGAGTTGGCGGACCGCTTAGTAGTCCTCCTCCACCACCACCACCTGGCGCCAGGGGCTCACACTCGTCCACCATTTAGCTCACCTTGAGCGCTTTGTATGGGATAGGGGGTGCGCGTAGGGGTTGTGTAGCCCGTGTTAAGGGGGTGTTTAGGGTGTTCTCTTGTGTCGGCTCAAGTTGAGCTGAGCAGTGGACGAGTGTAAGCCCCTGCCTGGCGCCCCTGCATCGTCTTGATGTCCTTCTCAAGCTGCGCCAGCTCCGCCTCCAGCCAGGGGCTTACACTCGTCCACTTTGCGGCTCAACGTAAGCGCATTTTGCGGGATACATTTGGTGCATGTTGTTTCCCCAGTCTATTAGACAGGGGGACACGAATAGGTGACCAAAACGGCTTAGGTTGAGCTGAAAAGTTGACGAGTGTAAGCCCCTGCCTCCAGCGCCTCTTTTTTGGCCTTGGCCGCCGGCGTGCAGGGGCTTACACTCGTCCACTTTTCAGCTCAACTTAAGCACTATTTGTGGGCTACACCAGTCCACTTTCCGGCTTGACGTGAGCACTGTTTGTTGGATGTGGTGGTAGCTTCCGTAGACAAACAAATGTCTCGGGTTGAGCACAGAAGTGGGCGCTTGATATGGTTTCAGTGACCAAGAGCGGCTCAGGTTGAGCTGAGAAGTGGACGAGTGTAAGCCCCTGCCGGCGTGTCGAGCGTGAAGGGCAGCTTCTGGTACGCCTCATTGACCTTCTGCCAGGGGCTTACACTCGACCACTATTCAGCTCAACGTAAGCGCTTTCTGTGGGATAGGGGGTGCATTTATGGGTTGTTTAGGGGTTGTTTTGGGGGTGTTTAGGGGGCATCAGAAGGCGATCAGGGTTTATTTTTATGTCAGAAACGGCTCAGGTTGAGCGGAGAAGTGGACGAGTGTAATCCCCTGCCTTCTGCCACTTCATCTTGAGCTCGAGCACCAGCGCGTCCCGCTCCTGCCCGCCCATCTGCCGCATGGACCCGCCCATAGTCTCCTCCTGCTGCCGCTGCTCAGGGGCTTACACTCGTCCACTTCTCGGCTCAACGTAAGCCCATTTCCTGGGATACGTTAGGTGCATGATTTCCCCCCAGTCTATTAGGAGGTGTGACCTAAACGGCTAAGGTTGAGCTGAAAAAATGACGAGTGTAAGCCCCTGCCGGTGGTACTCCGCGATCATCTCCTTCTCCGTCTGGATCTGCCCCTTGATGCTCTGCAGGTACTTGGGCACCTTGCCATAGTCCGCCTTGGCCGTGGACAACATGGGCTCCACGTGCTTCTTTTTGGGCTGGCTCAGGATGTTCTCCACGGCGTTGGCGGTGATGAAGTTCTTGGCCGACACCAGGCCCATCACGGGCTTCTCGCCCTGCCCCGGCACTGAGGGCTTGCGCGTGTCGCCGCGTGCACGCGTGGGGGCGGAGGCTGGAGGAGGAGGGGGAGGGGAGGAGGAGGGGAGGAGGAGGAGCAGGGGGAGAGGGGGAGGAGGACAAGGAGAGGTTAGTCAAGCGTGGGGGGTGCGGGAGTTGAACGGGGGCAAGAGCGAGGGGGCGCACGCTTGCTAACCACGTTATAAATTTACATCAGAGCGAAGTAGCAAGCGTGGGGGGTTGTGCGCGTGGGGGCGCGGCTGTTGCAACGGTGGCATCAGCTTCAGAAGGAATGACACTTTGGAATTGGAGAAGGGGGGGGCAGAGGGGAAGAGGAGGGCAACAAGCGGGCGTGCGTTTCAGCGCGGCGGGCGTGTTACGCGGCGCTTTTTGGGAGTCGCGTCGTGCGTCGATAGTGACGGGCGCTGATACCCCCCGAGCCCGCCCTCCTCCTCCTCAACCCGCGATGGACTAACCGGGCACCCAGAACGATTCCCGTATCGGGCGTTGGGGGGGTCAAACGGAGTTTTGCAGGAAATGAAATGCAAGGGGAACAATTAGGGCGCGCACGTGCTGGCAGCACGGGTTCCTGCGCATGCTTTCGGAGGAAGACGTCCGTCTTGGGCTTGAGCGTGCCGAGGCCGGATCCCATCGTCGCCTTGCCGCGCTTGTTGGCCACGCCGATCTCGAACCCATGCGGGTCTACCTCCCCCGGGTACTGCGAACACAGAGAACGAATTTGCAGGAACGTCAGTCCTTGCTCTCGCTCCACGCGGTCACCAGTGCGTCCGCGAGATGGCCCGAAGGAAAGAGGGCAAGGCAAAGAGAACCTCAGGGCTGCGGCGGCGGAAGGGAAGGCCTCGCGCGCACTCTCCGTCCGCATACCGAACCCCAGGTATAATCACCAGACAGTCCCGTTCGGCGGCGTCGCAAAGGGTCAGGGCGTGTCACTGACCTTGGAGACGTGCATGGGTGGTCGCATCGGCAGCAGCACCGGCTGCGGGATGAGGTTATAGATGGACTCCCCGGACTGCATGGCGCGAGACTTTGCTTTTGAGCAACAAGGCGGGGTGGGGATGTGCGGCTCCGACCGAGCGCGTGCGACGTGCCAAACACGATGGCGCTAGCGTGCGAACGCGCGGCGCTGCGTTCTCGAATTGGCAATTTTGGACATTGGTGCAACGACCCCGATATGGATCGTATGGGCAAATTGGGTATCGCGCTTGCTATACTGCGCTGCGCTTCGCGCTATCATCGAGAAATCTCTATTCTCATGAGCAACATTCACGGTCTGACGTTGCACACGTCGCACTACAGCGGCACGCACCCCGGGTAGCTGGCACCTCCGACGGCACCACCACCACCACCTTGCCAACCCTGACAGGTTCCCTCAGCTCCGCCACACTCCGGCACCGCCACCACGTCTCGACGCTTCCCAGGACGGGACGGCTGCGAGAATAAAATCCTTGAGCGTTCGAGTCACAAGATTCGAGGCAGGGGAGTGATCGCCGTGTCTGTGGGTTGGCCGCCCTGGGCAACGCCCGGACCTTCCCGTGTGGCCTGAGGCACCGCAGGCGACCTCGGGGCCTGCGTAACAGGCTCGGGCCTGGGGGAAGCGCGCGCCTGGGGGGCAGACTGCGCTGCAACAGCACCACTCCCTAAGCCCCGTGAGGGGCAGCTGTGACCCTGCAGTGAAAAGCAGGCACGGTACAGCCAGGCAACGCGAGATATGTCAACAGCGCTGTCGCCGGTGCACGGTGCAGCGTGGCAGGCGCGCACGAGCTCCCTCCGCCGCGCGGGGACCCCGTGCACCGCCGCCGCCGCCGCGGACAGCCGCGTCAACAGCCACTCGGCCGCGGGTGCCAGCTCATCTACAGGTCCGTTGCGTCCCCCCCCCTCGTTATTTCCCAGATAATTTTTGGCCAACGCCGCGCCGCTAGCCTGCTGTGAGTGCACAGGACGCGGCACACGCTCGCGTCGGTGCGCTCATGCAGCACACAGAACCGCATCTTGGCTACCGTCGCGGCACTCGGGCGTCGCTGTCGCGCTAAGCGCCGAGAGCCTCCAGTCATTTGCTTATTTCCCAGATTTGCGATCCCTCGACCTCGAGGCCCTCAGCTAATCCAAGCCGCTTCGCCCCTTCGCCCTTCGCCCTTCGCCCCATCACCCCATCACCCCTTCGCTCCTTGGCCCGCTGACGCCGCCCGACCCTCCCCATCCGTCCGTGTCCGTACCAGGGCACGCGCCGCGGCGATGGAAACGCGGCGGCGCTCCACAGCGGTCCCAACGGCACGGCGCGAGGCATGCGGCGGCCGCGGCCCCACCCGTGCCGCGGCTCCAGCTCCGGACTCGCCCGCACTCCTCCCTCTCGCGCTGTAGGCAGGGGCTTACGCTCGTTCACTTCTCAGCTCAACCTAAGTCGTCTTGGGCACACCTCCCGTGTCCCCCAGTCTAACAGACTGGGGGGAAATCATGCACCCAACGTATCCAACAAAATGTGCTTACGTTGAGCCGGAAAGTGGACGGGTGTAAGCCCCTGGCTGTAGGGCCACTGCCACAGGGGTAGGGTCCTGCCGGATATTACCCGCCACGTCATCGACACGCATCTTGAGCCCTCGTCTCTCGAGTCCAACGGCATCCTATCAGGTGGCGAGCGCTGTCTCTATGCACATCAACAGCCACGTCAGCGACAGGTAATTTTAACCCTTGTTTCTTCACTTAGACGGCGTCCTATGACGAGGCGACGAGCAATGTCTGCCAGGCCCTAGAAGGGGGATGGAAGTGGAGGTGGAAACGCAACTGTGGATGACTCGGTAGGGCGGTGCAGGTTGACGGTGGATTCAAAACC
>Ga0307489_10001591_pt1 | contig 15009 bp, 25 predicted proteins | sample SB12metaG_FD_202247 | JGI IMG/M metagenome (GOLD analysis project Ga0307489, IMG submission 202247) | Sea-ice brine microbial communities from Beaufort Sea near Barrow, Alaska, United States - SB 1.2 | ecosystem: Environmental > Aquatic > Marine > Coastal | place: USA: Alaska | collected... | reverse complement strand
CGCCAGTAATTTACCCTACTACGCGCTAACCCTTAAGTTACCCTAAACGAGATTATACTAACCCCTCCTCCGTTTAGTTTCAGTGTGAATTCGACGTTCTTGAGTTAGTACCGCTACGCACTAACCCTTAAACTAGCTTAATTTAGGGTAGTCTACCCCCCGCCCCCCCAGAACTAGCCTAGTTCGACAAGTATAGACATGCTTGATCGCGATTAGTCGGTGGTCGGTCGGCGTTGATCGGATCCAATCAGTGGTCGGTCGGCGTTGATCGGGGCATTTTTTGCATCTGGGAAACGTATCTCCTCCCTGGGTTTTGGTCCGCTGAAGCTCTAACCTGGTCCGTTGAAAATCTCTCGTCGAGCGTTTCGCACTGAGTTGACAAAATTTTAATGCGGCAAAAACTCAAAAGTTACATGACTGCCCCGCAAAGTGCGGGGCGTGCCTGTGATTAGGCGGACCCAGAACCCTACACACCCCCTAACGCTCACTCAACACGGGCTACACAATCCCTACGCGCACCCCCTGTCCCATGCAAAGCGCTCAAGTTGAGCTGAAAAGTGGACGAGTGTAAGCCCCTGGACGCTCTAGCTCTAGTTCTGGCTTCACAAAGAGGCGGGGGTATTCGGTACGACACGTACTCTAGCATCAAGCTGCCGTTTTACATCAGAACTTTGTAAAACGGAAGTGCTCAGAGGTGTTTGGCGCGCGCGTCTCTGAGTGCCCGTATGAGGCCGCCAATGTGAGCGGCATATTCTTGTGACGGTCGTGGGAGTCCTGGAAGCGTGTCCCGCTCAGGTCGCGTGGCGTGCCGCCCGCGGGCAGCAGCCTGCTCACCGCCGCGACGTCGCCGGCGCGGCATGCGTCGATCAGCGCCTGTGCAGGTACGAGCGGCATGACTTCTCGGAGCGCGGGGGCGGCGCGCCTCGGGTCGGCGGGGGAGCGGTGGTGGCGCGCAGGGAGGAGTGAGGCAAGGGCGTGGGGTTAGGTCAGCCTTTTTTCTCCTCTCTCTTGGTGAGGGAGTTCTCCACCACGAGTGGGGTGCCGAACCAGCATAAATAGGGGTAGCCTTTCTTGGGAAGGTTGTGGTGGCGTCACTGCACAAACGCGCCCCCGCTGCACGACGCCGTTGCATACACCGCAATTAAGGTATGAACCACACACCCGCCAGCGTCAACCAATTATCCCGCGCCAGGCGTTGTGAGTATCGACACCCATACAACGCCGCGGCCCCCGCCCCAAATCGGCTCGTTTATGTCTCGAACGCCCCGCCTGCCGCTTCCGCCGACGCCGCGGACGAGGAGTGGGCGCGGGCGGCGGAGGCGACAATGATCGTGACGGACCACAGCACGCCGCGCGCCTTCGCGTCGCCGTACGTCTCCATTACCACCGATGCGCCCCTGCCGCCCGCGCCGGCATGGCGGTGTTGGTTGTAGGTTGACCCCAGGTTGACCGCGCATGGCTTCATCTCATGAATGAAAGTAACACGTCATACAACGCGTTCACATTTTGGGTTCAATCTGAAGTTGCGCCGCTACTCCTGGGCGATGTGGCAGAACTCCTGGGTAATGTGGCAGAACGCCGGCAAGAGCGGGCTGGACCAGTGGGACGTCTTCTCGGGGGGGCTCGCGCCCGACGGCACGGCGCGCACGCACGACCCCTTGGTGAGGCACTGCACCTTCGCCCCACTTCTAAGCTGTGTTATATGCGCCTGCTTTCAGCTCCTGAAACTATAATTGATAAAGTGCTTTAAACTTTTGCTTTCAATTTCAGCTTGCACCACTGCACACTGGAGGAGTCAATCGCGCGGCGGGTCCCGGAGCCGGTGCGGCGCCGCACGCTGCAATGAATGCGCCTGGTTTCAGCACGGGGTAAAATCCTGATAAGCTGCTTCAACTTTTGTTTTCTTCATTTCAAGTGCTGTCACTACACCCCGGGCGGCACCGGCGCGGACCCTGGACGCGGCGGGGGTGGAGCTGGGGGTGTCCTACCCGCACCGCGTGGTGGCGGACCCTGGCACTCACACCAACACCGCGTCAGCGTCAGGTTCACCCACCTCGCAGGGCCATCCACCAAATGCAACACATTTGAGCCCTGGTTCGTTGAATTAACTTGCATCATATGAGGTGGCTCGTTACAATAAAGCGCTCGCCACGTGTTGTGCTCGGATAACGGGGCACGGCGGCAGACATCATTCACTCCGCCCTTCCAGCTCGCACGGCCCTAAACAAGGCCGCGTCTGGCACTCATGGACGTGGTGGCGGTGGCACCGTCACCAACGACTGCGGCGGTGGCGCCGGCGGCGGCGGCGGCGGCGCACCCCTGCGCGTGGATAGCGCCGTGGTCGTCCTTGAGTGCCGCTGGGTCCCCGAGGTGACGCTGCCGTCGGGGCACGTGCGTGCGTGCGACGCCGACGGGAGGATCGAGCTTCGGGAGGAAGATGGCGTGACCCCGCCGGCTGGATCAGACGCTCAGAGTGCGGCGCCAGCAGCTGGGCGTGCCGGCGGCGATGGTGGGGCATGGCGAATGTTGCTCGCCACGTCATAGCATGCCGTCTGACTCTAGACAGGAGGGTTCAAAATGCGTGTCGATGCTGTGGCGAGGCAATATTTGCTTGTCTCAGGTGCCCGCCACGTCATAGAACGCCATTTGACTCAAGAAACGAGAGGGTCGGAAGCACGTTGGATGAGGTGGCGGGCGATATTTGCTTGTCCCTAGTGCTCGCCTCGTCATACGATGCCATTTGACTGCAGAAACGAGGATTGAAAATGCGCGTCGATGATGTGGCGGGCAATGTCTGCTTGTCCCTATGCGATGGAGCCCCTGGCGGCGTGGATGCTGGAGCGCAGGGTGGCCGCAGCGTTCAACGGGCTCAAGCGGGGGTGAGGCTGCGGGTCAGCGGGTGGCCGCGGGGCTTGGGTCGCCGCAACGGCGGATGATGCCATCGCATCGTTTGAATGACTGACGGGACTGCTTCCACATAGCTTGTGCGGCGTCAAGTGTGATGGTGTATAGATCATATACACATCGAATGCGTAGACCTATACTGCTCATCCACTGCTACGAAAGATAGATTGAATATTACAGCTAGTTATTTTGGCAGTACATATTATTATGTTTCCATCGCTGGTTTCGCTGACGGTAAGATTCTAAACGGCATCAGGGCTCTATATACACGCATGGCTTCTCTCTCTCGCTCAAGAGTGGTTCGAGAAGTGGGTGCCTCACTCAGTAGCCGGGCTAGAGTGGATGCGGTCGACCCCGGGGCCCATCTCCGCGGACTGCTCGCTCCTGGCGGACGACAGGTGGCTCTGGTGGCTGGCGTCGGGGTCCGCCGCCATCTCCAGCGCCTGCGGCTCGGCCGCCGCTGCCGCCGCCGCCGCCGCCGCTGCCGCTGCTGCCGGCGGCGGCTTGGGGTTCTCCGACGCTGTGTTGTCGTCAACCGCCAGGATTGCTGTCGCCGTTGCCGTTGGTGGGACGGGTGGAGGATGAGTCTCGCTGCCGCACGCCGTCGCGGATGCCGCCCCCGCCGCCTTCACCGGCGGCGGCGGCGCCGCCGCCGCTGCTGCTGCTGCCGTCGCTGCCGTCGCAGATGTCGCCGCCACCGCTGCCGCCGCCGTCTCCGCCGCCGCATCGTCGCCCCCCTCGCCGTCGTCGCTCATGCCCGACATCAGCATGACCTCCACACTCGTCGCGCCGCGAGTGGGCGGGATACGTCCGTCGATTGAGATCTCCTCGTCGGGCTGCTCGTCCATCTTACCACCATCAGCGCCGTCACTGTCATCGTACCACCTGCGAAACGCGCCCTCGCTCTCGCTCCCCCTCGGCGCCGCCGCCGCCGCCCCCACCGCCGCCGCCGCCACCGCTGCCGCTGTCGTCGCCGCCGCCGCCACCTTTTCCGCCGCCTTCGCGGCGTCATCTTCTCGCCCCTGCTGCAGGTGCGGCTGCAGCTTCTGGATGATGGCGGCCGTGGCCAGCCGGTTGGCGTTCATCACGTTATAGACCCCTGACACAACCCCACCTCCAGCCCCGCCCTGGCTGCTCACACCTCTGCCACCCGCCGCCCCGGCTCCTCCTCCTGACGCCCCCACCCCCCCGCCACCACCACCACCCCCGCTGCCGCCAACCCCGCCGCCGCCGCCGCCGCCACTGGCGTCCGTCAAGGAGCCCGGGACATACGCGGCGCTGCGCATGTTCATGGGCGAGTTGGCCCAGTTCTTCGCCGCCGCCTTGAAGGCGTCCTCGCGGGAGGGTCGTTCACAGCATGCAGTCGCCTGGGATTGAAGCACGGCTTACCTTTAGCGTGAATGTTCACACAGTGGTGCGGAGGGGCGGAGGGGGAGGAGAAGTATCAATGTCGGTCGAGTGCTTGGTCTCGATACACCCCCTGCCTTGTGGTTGAGCTCGGGGTGCTGCTCCTTCAGCCGCGGGATCTCCGCCCAGTAGGGGCCGCACAGGGGGGGTATTGAGAGTAAGCACTCGATCGACGTTGAATCGACGATAATCCGAAATGGAGACCTGGGCACATGCGCATAGGTCGGTCGGCCACCACGAACCGTCTTCGCGCGTCCGTATGAGCGATTACCTTGACGGTGAGTCATGCTTCGATCGCCGTCGAGTGCTTGTTATCAATAACCCCCGTGCCAAATCACATGGACATGGGGGCATATCACACCGACGTAGAGGCATATCACACGGACGTTGGGTCACATCATGCGGATGCTTCTGACCACGTCACTCGCTGGATTCAACCCCAACAAATGAGGGTTTACCGCGCGTTGGATGACGTGACGCGGCGAGCATGATCCGTGAATATTTCTGCCTGGGGGGGTAGACATTGAGGTGTGCGTGGCTAAATACCCGACACCAGGCAGGCTGCTGGGATATCATGCACCCTGATGTATTCAATAAAGTAAAAGTGAAGCTCTGCCCCGCGAATGAAGACATTGTACGGGCTGGGCTCACGGGGCGAGCACCGGCTACTGTGATTGGTCGAGAGGAAGAAATTGACCTCTCGACCAATCACAATAGGGTAAAGGTTTGTCGATATCGGTCGATGTCGACCGATATGGTCCATAGGTTGATGCATTGTGTGATAGTGGACACAGTGCTGCGCCCCGCCTCGCGAATGAAGACGTTGTACGGGCTGGGCTCGCGCGGCTTGCGGTCCTTCTTCGCAATCTTCGCCGGTCGCATCACCGCCCCGTCCGCTGCACCGTTCCCCCTGCCGCCGCCGCCACCGCCGCCGCCGCGCTGCGCCAAGAAGTCGTTGACGCTCCCGCCCCCGCCGCCGCCGCTGTCCAGGGCCTCACCTGAGTGTTTTCCCAGCTTAACTTTACGCCGTTTGCTGCTGAGACCACATGAGACATTTCACTTCATATTTTGGTACTGACTTCAGTACTTAAGGTGAACGATGAGCGGGTATTGGGCGCATCTCAGTCAGCAGAGTATAGCTCGAAGACACTCTAGTGCGAGGTGGAGAGAGCAGGCAGGAAATGCCCTGCCGCCGCCGTGGGTGCCGCCGTACCCCGCATCCCTCGCAGGAGGGTTCTTTGAAAACGCACGCGACCGGGATCAGAGCATGACCTACCTTGAGTGTGAATGCTGATACATGCGCCCGGAGCGGGAGGAGGATATTCAACGACGGTCAGGTGCGTGTTCTCGATAGCCCCCCTGCCTCAGCCACTGGCTGAGGTGATCGTCAGGCACCTGCGGCGCACTCATGTGCTGCAGCGCCCCCGGAGATGAGGGTCATTGAGAACAACGACGCGACCGATCTTAAGTGGACGACAAAATACAGTCCAGAGGGAACATGCTCATACGACAGTCAGGAGAACTTCACCAGTCTGCGCGTCCATATGAGCACCCACCCTGAAAATGAGTCGTGCTCCGTTGTGTGTTCGAGTCATTGTTCTCAATAACCCAGCGAGAGAGAGAGAGAGAGAGAGAGTGGCACACTATCAGGAGAAACCAGGCTTTCGCCCTGGCCCTGGTTCGTAATACCCCCCCTGCCAGAGAGGAGTTGTGCATGGGGATGGGGCGGGCGAGCCCACCCCCCAACCCCCCCACCCCCCCCGCCCCCCCAGCCCCCCCCGGCCCGGGCGAGTGCCGCTGCGCCATGTCCGTGCGGCAGGGAACACACCACACACCACACACCGCATGTGCACCAGTACATGGTTAGTTGCAGCATGTGGTAGCGGCAGGACAAACCGCATATCGTACCGGTACATAATTGTAGTAATTATCTCATACAACCTGTTATGAGTTCGGCCCTGTCTGCCTGTATACCAAGGGCCGTTCATCCCATTTGCCCACACCCACACTCCGCTCCTCTTGCTATGAGTTGGGGCCTTTTTCATCAATGTGTACTGGTTCATGGTTTGTAACATGGTGAGATCACCGAGTATCACACGCAGGAACTTTTGTCAGACACGCCAACGTCGTCTTATTTTGTGACTGTGTGTAACCGAGCAACCAGTTGTGGATGCCGTGTCAGACCAGGTAGCAGGGTGCGGCGAATGGGTACGGGTACCAGGCGCTTCCACTCGTCCGCTTGTCAGCTCAACCTGAGCCGTTTATGGTCACCAAAACCACCCAACGTATCCGACAAAAGTGCTCACGTCAAGCTAAAGAGTGTACCAGTGTAGTAAGCCCTGACGGGTACACTGGTACACCATGCTGACACAGTGAGGATGCCGCGCCCATACCATGTGGTACTTGGCCAGCTGCAGGTGGTGCTGCTGCTCCTGCTGCGACGCGCTCATGCTCAGCCCCATACCTCCCCCGCCGCCGCTGCCCCCGCCGCCGCTGCCCCCGCCGCCCGCGCTGCTCCCCCCGCCCCCGCCCCCGCCGCCGCCGCCGCTGGGGACTCCCCCCAACCCTCCCAGCCCCGCCCCGAGAGTAGGGCCCCGCAGATATTGCTCGCCACGTCATAATAAGAGACCGTTTGACTCGAGAGACGGGGGCTGAACATGCGTCGGAGTAAGATGACATAGCGAGCAAACACGACCCTCCGGCCCCACCCTTGAGCGCTCCTGCTGTCGAAGTTCTGCTGCAGCTGCGAGAAGCCGCGCTTGTAGGGCCCGGCCACTCCGACGTCGCTCGTGAACGGCGGCCCGAACCCGGCGCTACCCCCGCCACTCCCGCTCCCGCCCCCGCCCCCGCCCCCGCCGCTGCCGCCGCCGACCGCGTGGGAGCCGGTCTGCGCCGGGGAGTTGCCGGCGCCCGCGTGGAGCAGAGCTGCGTGGACCTCGACCTGCAGCAGAGTGTTGCAGGCGCCGCAGCGGACCGTGGCGCCGCGCCCCGCCTTCTGCAGCGCCAGGGGCACGCGCACCTCCAGGCGGGACAGGCACTGCTCGCAGTCCACGTGCACCAGCCGCGTCCCATCACTATCCGCGTTGCCGCCGCCCCCGACCCCGCCGCCGCCGCCGCCGCCGCCGCCACCGCCCGCGGCATCGGGCATGCGGTCTCCCATCACCTCCCCACCTCCCTGCGCTGAAAACTACGTTTTGACGTCAGCAACAATGCGTTGGGTGCAAGTGCGTAGGTAAGTCGGCGGCGGAGGAGGGGGAGGAAAGGGAAGCGGTGGGATTGGGGGTGGTGGGGGTCGGAGGCGGACTAGGGGGACGCGGGGAGGGTGGAGGGCGGGGGGTCGAGGGTGGCGGGGCGGAGGTGGTGGAGGCGGTCGTGGTAAGCTTGGTGGCGGCGGAGGCTGAGGACAGGTTTGTAAATAAGCGGCGTCAGCACTCGTGAAAAGTGCCCAGGCGCGCGCTTCCTTCGCGCGCAACGGCGCGAGTTTACCTTGAGGCAAGGACACGAGCCGGTCGAACGAACGCGTGCTTGTACGCAGAGATGCGGGCGACACCGTCAGAACGTGTGCGCGAGACGTGTGGGGCGGGGCAGGCGGGGCGTTGTGACGAGTCGCGGTCCACTCGAGGCTCGGGTCACGGCCCGAGGCGACTGTGCACCTCCCTCGCTGGTGCCGCCTTGGGGGGGTCGCGAGGGGGGGCTGCGAGACCCGGGGCCGGGGCGCACTTGGTCACCGTTTCATCTCCCGTGACATCATCATTCGCTTATGATTGGTCGATATCGTCTCAAACCATCCTCCTAGCCTATGGTCAAGTAAAGTAGCACGTGGCGAGATCTCGTGGCAGGATGAAAACTCTTGGAACTGTCAAAATCAAACAGGGATATGTGCTCAACGCACGGCTTGATGACGTGATTCGAGGCTCAGGTGACGTGATTCGAGGCTCAACGAGTCACAAGTAGACGACACATGAGCGCAGGAATGCCAAGCGGCGCCCCAGAGGCGGAAGCGGCAGAATGGTGAGCTTTTTGCGGGTTGAGGCAACAAATGACGCGACAGTTTGACAGCTTGAGGGACGAGAAGAGGATAAGGCGGTCTGGAATGACTGGAGCGTTTTGACGATCGAAGCGAGGGGGTGGTGTTCTGTGTGGTCCCCAGGCCCATAACACGTCGCGCGCCCGCTTCACCTACTCATCTCCACACGACCCGAGAATCATGGCGGCTGCGGACGTCATCATCGTGAACGTGCGGCTGCTGCCGTCGGAGACATCGGAGCACGCGCACCTGACGCGGTTCCAGCGCGGCAAGCGCAGCGAGGTGACGGGCCCCATGCTGCGCCTGCAGTGCGCACCGACCGACACCGTGGCCGAGCTCAAGAAGCTCATCGTGGGTGCGAACCCGCCCTCCGCCAACCCGCCCCCCGCCCCCCGCCCCCCGCCCCCGCCCACCCGCAGCGAGCACCGGACACGTAACCAGATCTCGGCAGCGGCGGCGCCCGTTACGCCGTTGCGCGGGTGTGCCCGCCGCACCTTTCCTCCCCCCTCGCGGTCCCCAACCCCTGGCGTTTTTTTGAGGGGACCGCCTTCCGAGGCAAAAGCGCCCGACGTTTCCCCTCCCCACCCTTGCTGTACACGCTGAGCCCGCCCCCCGCCCTCCCCCCCGCCCGCCGCCCCGCCGTCACAGCGGAGCGCGGGTCACCCGCCGAGACGCTGCGGCGCGGTGGCTCCCCCGAGGGCGTGGGCCTGCTCGACGGCGCCACCCTCGCCGACTGCGGCGTTACCCGCTCCATGGGAATCTGGGAATACCTCTGGGCAGGGGCTCCACCAATCACACCCACCAGTCTCCAACACTCCAAGTCACCAAGTCGCGGTCACGTCATTGTGACTTCGGAGGTACGCATTGTAACCCTCTGGCGTATGTCTGCATGGGCTCACCAAGCACATCACATCAAACATCTCATTCCAAACCCTCTGTCTTGCGTTAATTGCGTTAGTGCACCGGCTGCGCCACTCGGGGTTGGTGGGTTTGGCTTTGGGGATTAGGGTGGGGCCTGGTGTGGAGGAATGTGATAGGAGGAAGGTGCTGAGAGATGAGCCCGATCACCACATTCACCATTCGTCATTCGTATCATTGTAGAGCTAAGCTCTGTTTCTTGAGTCAAAGTATCATCCGTCACCTGTGACGAGGCACAGCATGTCTGTATACCGGGGCTCAAACGTCATCCTGTGACGCGGAGAGCATACCCGTGTACCGGTACACTACGCGCGGGAGGACAGCGCCGAGAACCAGGCCGGCTACCTGGCCGACCAGGAGAAGGTGCGCGGCAGGGCCGCCACACTCCAATTGCTCACCTCAACCTGACCCGTCTTTGTCACTGGAACAACCCACCGTACCTCACAAGAAGTCCCAAGAGCCTCACGTGAAGCCGGAAAGTGGAAAAGTGTGAGGCTCTGGTGCGCGGCATGGTGACATCGTTCATGGAGGATTTTCCGGCCATCGGTCGGGCGGGCGGCGCCGTGGAGGAGCTGGACGGCCCCGCCAAGGTGGGCTGCTGCAACTTCACTCCCGTTGTTGAGATTCTGACCTCCACCGTATATAACTCAACGAGCGTCAGTATCAGTCACTTCTCGAGGAGCCTTTTGCTCGAAACGCAACGGGCCTATGCACTTCCACTCAGCGGGGTGACGTCTTATGGGCGCCTTGTCTCCACGCTTGAAACAAACATACGACAAGTAGTATCAAGTTTTGCTTTTGTCTTTCATGTTATGCCCCGCCATGAAGGCGAAGCGCGCCGCGATGGAGGCGGCCGTGGCGGCGCACAAGGCAGGGGGTGTGCTCAGAACATGCACGCGACCCGTCATCCCACGTGGAATGCGATAGGCGTCTGTGTGAGCAATCACCCTGAGTATAGGTGATGCGGGCTCGTCCGATCTGGGTTCGAGTGCTTGTCGTCAACGACCCTCCTGCCAGGCCAAGATCTCCGCGCTGGAGCAGGCGGCAGGGCTTTCTACTCGTCCGCTTTTCAGCTCAACATATACCGTTTTTGTCACAAAATATTGAAATAACCCAGCGGATCCCATCGGAAATGCTTACGTTGAGGCGGGAAGTGGAGGAGTGTTGCGGCCCTGGCCGGCGGCTGTGGCGGTGGATGAAAAGAAGGAGGAGGTCGCTGAGCCCGCCGCCGCCACCGCCTGATTCGCTCATCACCCTGCGGGCGACTGTGTGCACTGTGTGCGTGTGCAGTTGAACTATGAGCATGTAGACGTGTGCAGTGTGCGCGCATGCAGGCACACCATGAGAAAACAGACCGCTGAAGCGAAACCGTGCCGCCCTATCTTCGCCTTCTCATATCATTTTTTTCGTATAAAATTACAGCCGAGCTAAAAGCTACATATCAGTTTGACTACACCAGAACACGCAACAACGTCTGACGATTCCGCGTATAGACGGAGGCACCCGGCTTTCGCCCTGCCCCCCGCCCGAGAGGAGGAGACGCGTCAGTGTGCATAAGAGGAGGCATCAGGCTTCCGCCCCATCCCGCACTTGGCACGGCCACGGGTCAGCGCAAGGCGGATGGGCAGCGCGGCCAGCACCGGCGCACTATGTACATGGAGGCACGCTCACTGGTCTGCGGCGAGTGCGAGGCGGGAGCGCAGCGTGTATAAGCAGGCACCAGGCGTGCACCCTGACCCCCCAGTAGCACGCCGGTGCTCGGCGCGTCGTCTGACGGCATCACGCGTGGGCGGCGAGCGCCCTCGGCCCGTCCGCGGCATCACGCGTCGGCGGCGAGCGCCAGGCGGTAGGGCAGCGTGGCGGGCTTGGCGGCGATGGGGTGCCGCAGCGCCACGAAGCACGCCGCCACCACGATCCACTTGAACTTCACAATGAGCATCGCCCACCCGCCCACCAAGCACCCCACCTCCAACCAGGGCCTTACACAAGCACTAAGTTCATCTTTCTGCTCAAATGTAAGCCGTTTGCCACTGAAACCGCTTGAGTCATCCCACTGGCATACCTGAAAGGTACACAGTTGAGCTGGGAAATGTGCTGAGGTAAGGCCCTGCCATGAATGCATTGCTCTTGGGCGCGTCCTTCCAGGTGACCAGACCGTGCAGACACTCGGCGGCCCACACCGCGTGCCGCACTAGCGCCTGCACCCACCACCAGGGACCAGCTAATCTGGCACCCGCCACGTCACCAAACGCACATTGAAACCTATCTTATTGATTTCAGACGGCATCCTATGATGTGGCGCGTGACAGGCAATACCTGCCAGGTACTTTACTGCCACGTCATCGACACGTGTTGTGTTTCTTGATTGACTTCATACGACGTGGCGAGCAGTATCTGCCAGGAGGACCTGCCCAGTATGCTGTCTGCACGCACGCCTCATACGTCTCCACGCTCGGTGACACCCCCACCGCTAGGGCCGAGCAGATATTCATATTGCTCGTCACGTTATGGGACGCAGATTAACTAAAGAAACACGAGGGTTCGAAATATGTGACGACCACCTGGCGGGCAACGGGCCTGGCTGACATCGCTCGCCACGTCACAGAATGCTATTTTGCTCAATAAACGAGGGTCTAGCATGCGTGTCCATGACATGGCGGGAACTGGGCCTGGCAGATATGGCTCGCCACGTGTTATAGGGTGCAGGTTTAACTACAGAAATGCGTGTTCGAAATGCGTGTCGATGACGTGGAAGGCAATATATGCGTGTGTGCCTACCCAGCACGCGACCGGTGGCGCCCAGCTTGGCGGAGCCCGCCCCGCCGCCCCCGCCGCTGCCGCCGCCCCCGCCGCCGCCGCCGCTGCCGCCGCCGCCGCCGCCCACCAGGGCCTTACAATCTGTGCTGCTCCCGCCTCAACCACAGTGTATGGGTACACTGGTACACGATGGACAAGCAGTCAGGCAACGACTGGGCAGGCCAGGGAGGAGGATGCGGAGATTGTGTACGCAGGTACACAGGTACGCTGGTACACTGACAGCAAACAATCAGGGTGAGAAGGAAACAGTACAGGGCGTGCGGCCCTGCCGCCGCCGGCCGCGGTGATGTGGTGCGGCGGCGGGGGCGGGGCCGGCGCGTTGGGCCCGAGCACCGTGATGGCCTCCGCCCCCGCCAGCCTGGACCCGGGCGGCGCGGCGCCCACGTCGGCCGACCCCGCCGCATCCGACTTGTCTGCACCCACCAGTAGGGCCACATGCTGCTCGTGCTCGCCACGTCATCGAACACATTTTGAGCCCTCGTTCCTTGAGTTGCTCGCTTTCTAGGACTTGGAGTACTCTCCCAAGATCTGGGCGGCCCTACCAAGCAGCGTCCAGGTGGCGGGCCTGCGGACGTGGAGAGTGTGCACGCAGAGGAGCAGAGCAAGGGCGGGCAGGATGGTGCGCGGGTGCACGGCGGCGCCCACCACCGCCACGTGCACCAGCCCGGCGCCCACCGCTGACTTCCACGACACGCTCGACCCCACCGCCCTAACGCAGGGCCTGCCAGATGTTGCTCGCCACGTCATAAGATGAGCTATCACTCATGGACTGGTCGAGGGTTTGGAGTGGGGCGGATGATGCGGCGGGCAACATGTGTGTGGCCCCTGCCTTGAGTTCGGGCGCGAAGGTATCGAGCGAGGCCGCGATGCGCACCATGCACGCCTTGACGCCCTTCGCGGAGCCGCCGCCCGCCGCCGCCGCCGCCGCCGCCGCCGCCGCGGGCGACGGGGGGAGCATCGCGGCGACCATGGCGGGCGGGAGCGGGGCGGGACCCCGCAGCAGGCTCTCCTTGCAGTACTCCCGCTGCTTACGGCCTGGTAGATACTGCTCGCCCGCGTTATCGGATGCCATTCAAAACGACAAACGAGGGTTCTAAATGCGTTGGATGACGTGGCGAGCGATATCTGCAAGGCCCGACAACTGCTGCGCCACAAGTTCGTCCACCCCGCAGCCGCCGCCGCCCCCGCCCTGGCTCCCGCCAGCCGCGCCGCCGGCGCCGCCAGCTGTGGTGCCGCGCGCCGCTCCGAACAGGTACGCCGCCGCCCCGGGCCTGCCCACTCACTCCCGCCTCACATCAGCTTGAGCGTGCAGGGTGGAGGCTGCGGCGAGTGTGAGGCCGGGGAGGAGAGTGCGGCGAGTGTGTACGGGTACACCGGTACACCATGCGCGAGGCGTGAGGGAAGGAGCGGGTGCGGCCCTGCCGAGCGCGGCAGCGGCGGCGCGCAGTAGTGCAGCAGGGTGGCGGCTGCCGACACCCGCGGCGTGTAGCACGCGCGGATGGTCATCTCCGCGTCCGGCCCCGCGCCGGGGCCCGGACCCTAGGGCCGCCCATATACTACTCGACACGTCATAGCATGCCGTTTAAATCAAGAAACTGTGTCTCAAAATGCGTGTCAATGACATAACGGAGCAATCTTTGTCAGGCCCTAAAAGATGGGAGAGCTGAACACGACGATAAGCTGTTTCACGCGGTGGCGTGATGCGGGTTGAAACCAGCTGAAAGCCTCGTTTTTTCATTGAAAAAGTATCCTATGACGTGGCGAGCAACATCCGCCAGGCCCTACCGTGAGTGCCAGCGTAGACACCAGCGGGTAGCCGCGGGGCAGGCGGCGCACGGGCACCTTGACGGAGCCCAGCGGCGCGTCGCCGTTCGACTGGTCGAACACGCCCACCTCGCAGCAGTCCGCCGCGTCGTGCACCGCCGCCACTACCGAGCATCAGGGGCCACACACTCCTCCACTTCTCACCTCAACCTCAGCCGCTTTCGTCACCTAAACCAGCAAAACACCCAACGTATCCCACCGAAAGTGCACACGTGAAGCCGATGAGTGGAGGAGTGTGGTGGTGGGCGGCCCTGCCTCGCGGCGCCAGGCGGGCGGCGCGCCCCCCGCCGCCGCCGGCAGCAGCGCCCACGCGCCGCCCACCACCACCTAGGGCCGGGCGGTCACTGCTCGCCACGTCATCGAATGCTATCTAACGCAAGACAGGAGTCATCAATTTGCGGTGGATGATGTGGAGGTGCAAGGTCCAGGCGGATATTAGTCGCCACGTCATAGGGCGTCATGTCACACAAGGAACGAGGGTTCAATATGCGGTGGATGACGTGGTGGGCAGTATATGGTCGCCCCTGCCTTGAGCATGACGGCGGGCTTCGCCCTGCTGCCCGCGCCCGTCGGCAGGGTGGTTCACCCTGTGTGTTTTCCAGCTCAACCTCACTGTTCGGTCATAGTGTGGCGGTGTATCCGTATACACTCGCCGCATTGACACAGTGCGGTGTCTTAAACCCAGTCTCCGGGTCACGCGTGACCCTGAAGGCCCTCTATGATTGGTGGAGAGAGTGATTTACTGAGATTTGTTTGGCTGGATTCTTTGCACGTTTCGCGCCAATTCTGGACGTAAATGTGTGTGATCCCTGATTGGTCAATGGACAGTCCATCATTTGCCAGCGTCCCTGATTGGTCGAGATGCTGTATTCGGGGGGGTCAGGTGGTAGTCAAACCGGAGAGTGGATTTGAGCGTGCTGCGTGTGCGGCCCTGCCCTCGGGGGTGACACCCCGCATGCACAGCACCTCAAGTGACAGCTCACCAAGGAGCGGCCCGCACCCGATGGCCGCGCCGGGCCCGCACCCTGAGTCCACAAACCCGTCTATCAGGATCTCGCCCAGGTACTCGTCCTCGTCCCCGCCCTCCTCTGCCTCGTCCTCGGGATCGACGC
>Ga0307489_10001590_pt1 | contig 15020 bp, 21 predicted proteins | sample SB12metaG_FD_202247 | JGI IMG/M metagenome (GOLD analysis project Ga0307489, IMG submission 202247) | Sea-ice brine microbial communities from Beaufort Sea near Barrow, Alaska, United States - SB 1.2 | ecosystem: Environmental > Aquatic > Marine > Coastal | place: USA: Alaska | collected... | reverse complement strand
CCACGCCGGCAGCGCTGCGGTGACCTGCGGGGACTCCAGCGCCGCACGGTGCTTCCGGATGAAATCCTCCGGGCCCGTCGCCCACGCCAGCTTGTACGGTCAGACGGAATAATGCTGGCCTCTTCATGGTATGTCATCGAGTTCAATACACGAGGGTGGATGACGTCGTGGATGACATGGATGATGACATGGAAGATGCCAATGTGGATGACGTGGTGTATATTGCGGACGATGACGTGGTGTATATCGTGGAGGATGACGTGGCTGCTTCTGTGGATAATGACGTGGTGGATGACGTGGTGGATGAAGAGGTGTATGAGCAGTATCCGTATCCCCCTGCCGGCACCGTCAGGTCGGCCATGACGCTGTCCGGGTGAGCCGAGCGAAGCACCTCTGGGTCGTCGTAAAACTCCGGCATGTAAAGCCGAATGGACACGCGTTCGCCGCGTCAGAGGATGCGACTCAATTTGATAATCGAGAGTCATTGATTGTGGTGAAGGGGCAGGGGCTGCCACACATTGCTCGCCACGTCACATGATGCCATTAACCTCAACAAAATAGGATGACAAAAGCGTCTGATGACCGGGCGGACAAATTCTGAAAATCCTGACGTAGGAGGCCTCACCGGAATAGCTTCGTCGGGCGACCACTCGTACAACCGCTCCATAGTGCCGGGGTACTCATTCGCCACAAACACCACCCTGTAGGGACTGACAAATATTACTCGCCACGTCATAGGGCATTTAGCCCAATAAACAAGGGTAACAAGTTGGATGGACAATAAGGGTTTGAAATGTTTTTTGATGACGTGGCAAGCTTAGAGCCAGGTATGTATTGCCTGCCACGTCATACGATGCGATTACACTCAAGTGATGAGGGCTCAAAGTGCGTTGGATGACGGGACGATGTTCAGGCAACATCTGCAAGGCCATACCGCCCGCACAACTTGCCGCAGCACAGGCAAGGCCAGGCGCCGCGCCTGATTGTAACGGCTCAAGTTGGAATGAAAGCGAAGTTTGAAAGCGGTTGATTATATCTAAGCTGCAAGTGCTGATACCAAGTGCTTTCAACAAGGCGCTTCCAACACGCGTCAACCTGCACTGCCTTACCTTGTAGATGCACACGGCCAGCTCGGAGAGCACGTCGTCGCTCACGTGGTGCGCCGGCTCGGAGCGCGCGTATGCAAAATCCAGTTGCCAGGGCCCTACCTAAATACTTGTTTCGGCATAATTTTTCAGATCCATGTCTTTGAAACCACTGATTCCAACTGACTCCAAAGCCTATCCCAATTAACACCTCCAATTTTCTTGAGTTTGAGCGGGAAAAAATAGTCAGTACCCATGCGAAAGTACCTAGTATGCATGCAAGGCCCGACCAGTTGCTCGTCGCCTTTGACCAGACGCCATTTGGATTTCGTCAAGTTGCGCCATCCCAGGAACGGATAAACGCCGCCGACTGCCGTGGGATCATGGAGGAAGTCGATGACCCAGGGAACCACGGCGTGGAAGTTGCGGTTGCCTCTGGACCGACCCGCCGCATGGTTTAGGATGAGCAGGTACTCCAGGCAGGAGAGTCAGTGGGAACCAGCACTCGAACCCATATGGGAGCATGACTTACCTTCAGAGTGAACGGGCAGGACGGTCATTGAGAACAAGCAGTCGAACCAAGATTGGAGCACGACTTACCTTCATGGTTGATGGGGCAGGAGGGTCATCGATAACAAGCTCTCGAACCGCTATCGGAGCACGATGGACCTTCAGGGTGAATGCTCATACAGATGCGGTGAGGAGGAGCAGGGGATTCTACTTCGGTCGAGTGCGTGCTCTCAATAGCCCCCCCCTGCCAGGTTGCTCAGAGCGCCGGCGCGCCAGGCAGCTGTGACCGCCGGCAGATCAACGGGCGCCGAGGTTGCAGCCGGGGTGATGAGGCCTGAGAGCCAGACGTGGGGACTGCCGGGAGCGCCGTCGACGATGACCCCGCGAGCATCGAGCCCGCAGCTTCCGCCACCGCCACCACCGCCCATCCCTCCGAATTCGCCTAAGCCGCCACCACCTTCATCACCTCCACCGCGGCCGTCGCCACCGTCAACTCTACCACCACCTCGGCCGCCGCCGCCACCAACACTTCCACCGTCGCTACTGCCCTGAGGGCCAATCCCACCGCCGCCACCGTTGCTGCCACCGCCACCGCCGCCGTCGCCACTGCCACCGCCGCCGCCTCCCCCCGGCGAACGACCTGCAAACGCCAAACCCAAAGAGTGCACGTGCGCCACGGCGGCGGCGAGCTGATAGCACACCAGCCGCCGCGGCCCATCCCCGTTGTAGCGGCGCAAGTTGAAATTGGAGGCAAATATTGAACGCGGTCCTTCACATTGTAGCTTCAAACGCTCAAATCCAGGCGCGTTCAACACGGGTATCGTCCGGTCAACCTGCACCGCCCAACCCCGTCCAAGGCCATCGGCGAGTGTGTCAGCAGCGCATGTAAAGTGAGCTGCTGCTGTGGTGCGAGCGGAGTTAACACCAGCAGCCGCGTCGGAACGGTCGGGTCAGCATCGCCACCGACAACGAGGGTCAATACAAAATTACCATCCATACAATGACGCTTGCCAACAATCCATGGGCGCTTACAACGCAATGAATGAAGCGGCGAGCACAGATTCACTATGCGGTGGATGAATGGCAAGCGAGTATCCGCCCCTGCCTCCCACGGTGAGCGTGACTGTCACTGGAAGCAGGTTGGGGTGCGAGGAGAACCCCTGGGACGACGACGGCGGATGTAACGCAACTTGGAATGACGCGGGGTCCGCCCGCGCCGGCGGCCGAAGGCCAGGCGCAAGCAGCCGCAGCAGCAGCGCCGTCGCCAACGGGCAGGGCCTGGCAGGTATTGCTCGCCACGACATCAAGTGTATTTTGAACCATCATGTCTTTGTTTCGTGGCATCCTATGACGTGGTGAACAATATCTGCCAGGCCCTGCCGCCGCGCCACCGCCGCGAAGCACCCGCCACCGCCGCGCCGCCTCTTGTTCCGAGATGCCGACTGGATGCCCGTGTACATCCTCGAAGGCGCTGCCATCGACCCCGCCACCTCCCACCACGGTTTCTCCAGCTCCGCCCCCTCCCGCCTTTGTGTACCTGGCCGCCGCCGGGTCCTCTATCGCCAGATGGTCCCACAACGGCGGCGCCCCCTTGGCACTGTCACCACCCAGCTCGCTCAGGTATTGCGCCAGGGATAAAGTATCACCCGTGCCGCTGCCGCCAAAGCCACCAACGCCGCCCATGCCGACCCCACTGACGCCGCCGCCAACAATCTCGCCGCCAGCTGTCCCACTGCGAGCTGTCCCGCCACCAGCTGTCCCGCCGTTAGATGTCTCACCTCCTGCAGTATCGCCACCAGCTGTTGATTCGCCAGCTGTGTCGCCGCTGTGTGTGCCCCCGCCGCCATCCCGCCCCGCCGCTGCTACGTCTCGGTCATCGTGGCTGCTGTATTCATGCTTCTCCGCTGTATACGTGACCGCCGCCGAGTCGTCCCACGCGGTGCCTGACCACGGCGCCACTTGCACCGCCACAGACGAAGGCCGCGCGCCGCCCTCGTCGATTTCCTCGAGCCACGCGTGCGTCGCTGCGTGGCGCCCGACGCGAGGGACAAGCACGCAATGCCCTCCAAGTCCTCCAACATGTCGTGAGTGGCATGTGCGCGTCGTGACAGCGCATGTACGTAATGTGATATGGCCTCGTAGATATCGACCGTCATGTCATCGATTAGCACTTTGGACCATCGATTGTTGAGTCAAATGGCATCCTATGACGTGGTGGGCAATGTCGGGCTGGCCCCACCCGGCACGGCTCGTGGTAAACGCCACAGAGACTCCAGTGGGGAGCACGGGCTCGAGCAGGGAACGCATTTCAGCGGGCGAGAGATCCGCTTGCCCCAGCGGCGTCGCCATCGCTCAATTCACCACCGCTCTAACGCGCACACACTGTCTGACTGTACACTCTCAAACACCATACACGTCACGCTCACTCGTCACCGCTCGCGCCCGCCCATCTGTTTTAGAAGTTTTACAAGTGGTCGTCACGACTGCGCTTCTCGGCGACCCCGAGCGCGGCGAGGAAGATGACGTAGAACACCGCGGAGAGTATCACGGAGGCCAGGATCGTTTGCTACGCGAACGGCGCAGACAGGGAGCCGGGGCGGGAGGGCGGGTCAGCGGAGGAGCATTACGAGCACACGGCACCCGCACGACAAAGACAGGGAGCGCGAGCGGGGACTGGAGGGCCGTGGAGTGGGTCTGCGACGGACCCTCAGTCGAATCCTAACAAGAACCACGGGAAGGCAGAGCAGGCTCGGTATCATCAGGGAGGTCAGAAGGAGGGCAGTAATACGCTCGGGAGGGCAGGTGGAGGGCCGGCTCGGCAAAGCACGGCACCCCGAAGCCCAAAAACACAAACGCCCTTGCAAAGAAAGTGAAGCGACTCGACATGCCACGGTCACGTCGCTGTGCAATTCACCTGAATGGCGCAGCTGCGTTTCCTCTGCCTCTCGACGACGTCTAGAAGGTACTCGTCGCCCGAGTAACCCCCGCGCATTGTGGCGGGCTTCCAGCGCGTGCAGGAAGCGAGTGATCCGGCGTGAGACCCGAATGCCTCGTGCAAAACGCGACTGGTCGGCGGACTCGGTATGGAAACACTGGCCGGACACGCCTCTATAACTTATCGCGTGCTTCGATGGAAACATGTGTGGAGTGAGGAGTTCCTGCGGCGAGTGAATGATTCGAGGGTGCCACCGGTGCCGAGTCAAGTGTTCGGGACATGAGATAAGCTCATAAGCGCCCTATCCAAGCAAGGCTCCGGAATTCGGTGCCTCGGGCCCGCGACGCGCTTCCTTCACTCGTTCCCGCACGCCTCGACTCCGACCGCCTCATCCCCGTCGTCGAAGATGGCTTCCTCCGTGATGGCCTCAGCCGCATTCGCGCCCGCCCAGGTACGCGCTGATGCACGCCGGGCTCCTGCTACCTCAACCAACTCCCAAAATATTTTCTGTGGCTCGACAAGGTAAAACGTGTTGTGTGCGTCCCGCCAGCCCTGGGTTCCGCCGCTTACGGCTCGCGTTCTGCGTTTTGTGCGTCCACCATACTGTGTACTCCGGTTTCCGGCCTGCGTGTCTGGTAGCTTCTGTGCTACGGCCTCCCTGCTGCACACGTGTGAACCAATACCGACCATCATTTTTGGCACAGCATTACTGAGGACGAGTACCAGATTAATCGTGTTGTGTGCTGCTGGGTTCAGCGGCTAACGGCTTGCGTGATGCGTGTCTGACTCTCGTGTTCAGGCGCTACGCTCCACCCGGGCGATCTCCGGCTCCCGCGCCGGGCTCCTCGCCAAGCCTCAGGTGAGACAGGGCCTGACCCTACACATCCTTCAAGTACACTTTATTTTTCCCTCGTTTGCACCCCAAACACAACCTCGAAACTGACGCGCTTCTGTTCCCATCCCCGCAGCCCGCGCGCCGCGGCGCCGTGAAGGCCGCGTCTGCGATGTACTACCCGGACGAGACGGAGTACATCGCGAAGGTGGGCGAGGAATTCCCCGACAAGGCAGGGTCTGACAGCACGGTGTCCCCTTCTGCCAACAAGTGTACCCGTAACCCGTACTCACTTCACTCACAGCCTCCTCCTCCCTGATCTGTGCAGTCATCCTCCTCCTCCTCCTCCTCCCTGACAGCTTGCTCACAGTGTACGATGTACCCGTACACACTCGCCGCATCTGCCTCCCTGGCCTTGCCATCTGGTCCCGGACTAATTGCATGGGCACACTACAAGCAAAATCTGTGAGGTTGAGCCCTGTGCGGGAGCCCTGTGTGAGGCCATGGCAACACGGCGAGTGTGTACGGCTACACAGCTACACTATGAGCAAACAGTGAGGTCGTGCCCCGTGCGAGTCCCTGCGCTACGGGCATCGCCAACGTTGAGGAGGCACGCTGCCTCTTCAGCGAGCACGAGTACAACATCCTCGACATTCGCTCCAAGGCAGGGGCCGCGCCATTGTTTTGCCTCAACGATACACACGGGTCACCGAGCCTTACAGCTTGCAGCTAGACAAGGAGCTCTTCGCGGAGCGGTGGCGCGGAGTGGAAGCGCGCGGCGGAGGGGCGGACCGGAAATGCGGAGCGGAAGCGCATAGTGTATCGTCACGTCACAACAGGACTATGTGAAGAGCCAGTGTATGACGTGCCCAATAAATGTGTATCGGGGTTCCCTACTCTGAGGCGGAGCTTGAGAACATGGGCAACTACCCAAAGCAGTATGCCACGGAGCACATCAACAAGACCAGCAAGGTATACCATGTGCCGCTCATTAACGCCGTACGCAAGTACGACCCCAAGCTGGCAAGGCCCAGACGATGATGAATCTGCCACGTCATAGCCTGTCACTATATTTGCGATACAGTGGTACGTGGTTGCCTTCTACCGGGCAGCTTTTCCAGTAATGGGCGACGATTATGTTTGTCGTGTGTACGGTCTGTCCCTTTCCATCTTCTAAAGAGTCAATTCATGAAAGATGCATAAAGTTGACGACCAACACACCGCTTCTCTGTATTATGGCACGTGATTTCATATTTGATCCAAGACGACCAGCGCGTTTTCGGGCCTTACGATCTGGAGGAGAAGGTGTACGTGCAGACGGCGAACGCAAACTTCCTCGCGGACATCGCCAAAAAGTTCCCCGACAAAAACACCAAACTCATCGTGTCTTGCTCCGACGGTAGGCTCTGGCGGATACTGCTCGCCACGTCATAGGGTGCCATTTGCACTCAGTCTCGGGGTTTCCGGAAACCCTTATCGCCTCGAAATCGAGGGTTTGTTTACTCAAGGATGGCGACCCAGTCAGACTTTTCACGGGTCGGTCGGTGGGATTTTCGAAGTGAATGTTCTGAGAGGTCGAACGGGATTCAGTAACGATTCGATAACATACCTTCGATATCAGATCGATACCAGATTCGACACTGAGTCTCACTCGGAGGACAATTGGTCACGGCACTGTGGATGACTTGGCGAGCAATATTCCCCCGGCGGCCCTATCTAGAGGGCGCAACCGCTCGATCCAGGTGCTTGAGGCGTTGGACGAGGCGGGGTACGTGAACATGGTGGGCCTGCGCGGCGGGTACAACGGGTGGAGCCGCACCTGGGTGAGGCCATGCTGTCACTGACACCTCCCACTCAATACCACTCGACATGAGCCGGGCAGCACTGCATTCTCTACCACAGCACGATGCGGTCACCTCACACCCCTCGACACGTCAGCACGGTGCATACCACTCATGATGGGGAAGTCAGTTGATACCGGGCCGTACGTTCGGGACGGCAAGTGGCGCCGCCGCAATCTGCCCGGCACCTTCGTGGAGGAGTACCAGCACGGCGCGGACACGTGCGGCGTGCACGCCACCGGCAGGGACTTACTCCACGCAGTTCAGCACCCTTACTTCCTTGCGTTTAGTCTAACCGACCGGGATCCAGATATCTGGACTCCATGTAGTGGTATCAACACCACTCTCACTTGTATATCCCGAGTCAATTCTGGCCGAGTGAATTAAATGACTGCGTCTGGCCAAAATCCAGTCAATTCCGGTTGTAAACTGCGTAGCTACAGTCTCCTCACCAGCTGGAGCGGCTACTTCCCCACCTGATGCCTGTAAGATACTTGAAGAGGCTGACGCTCAACTGACATTGGAACCCATGCTAGACCCTGGGCACCGGCGCCGGATTCCAGAACCAGGACTCCTTCGCCTATGCCGACATCAAGGACCCGACGGAGTGGATCGATTGGGCCAAGGAGACGGGCGCCGTCACCGCCTAAACCCGTTTCGGATGATTCGGAAGATTCATTACTTCGGACCGCGCGCTTTGTTGCGGACGCATCCGACTGATATTGCAGATTGAATGATAATAACCAGGGACGGGGGGAGGGAGGAGGATGCGGTGAGTGTGTACGAATATACCGGTACACTATGCGCAAGCGTTGAGGTGGAGGGGGGAGGCGACCGGGCGTGGGCGAGATTGGTTCTTCCCTCAGACTCTCCCTGCCGGTCTGAGGGAAGGGACTTACAGGCAGTCTGAGGGAAGAACGCTGTGACGAGTGACCGTTTGGCATTTATTAGCATGCTGGCGCTCCACAACAGCGGCGTTTGAGAATATGCATTTGAATAACATGACTCTTCGTGCATCAGCCGCGCTTTAAGCTTGCACCGCCCCATCAAGAGCCCTGACCCCCGTGTTACGCAGCACCCGTGGCCGTCGCCGTTGCGTAGCCACTTATAAGAGAGAGATACGCGTCAGCGTGTATGAGGAGGCACCAGGCCCCCGGCTGTACAGACCGACACGTGAAAGAGTCCAGGGACGACGAGACGCGGCGTTTCTTGGAGAAGGTTGGGGACCAACAGGGGAGGTGAAGGCGGTCGTGTTATACTTCTAGTTACGTCAGTGCTCTGTTTACATGTCAAAACGTCCTAGTGGTATAGTGTGCAGAGTTGCCGCACGTCCCCTTGTGCCCGCCCGTTGTCCAGTCTGCTTTCTGACACGCGTCGCCGCAGTACCGAGCGGTCTTGCACTGCGGGCACACTTTGAAGTCCTTCAGATGGCCCACCACCCCGCATCCTTCATTGCGGCAATACTTAGCCCCCTCCAGCGCACTTCTACGAAACAATGCGAGCTCGTCGACAATGTCATGCCTCCCTTTCCGCATCCAGTATACCACGCTGGACATGACATGCGGGGATACGTCGTGGCCTTCCATGACCCCAGCCGACGTGGCGACCCCGGTGGCCTCCTCTACATGCCCAACCTCGCGGGCGTAGGGATAGTCTCCGTACATGAAAAAGGCAATTCGCAAGCACGCTTTGGTGTGTCCGTTTTCAGCGGCCTTGCGCAACCATTGTTGCGACCGCCGCTTGCTACGCGTGACGCCGCTCCCGAGGGCCCCGCATATAATGCTCGCCACGTCACGTGTTGCCATCTAAATCGATAACCTAGGGGATAACAGGGGGCAGGCGACTCGGCGAGCATTATATCCCAAGGAGGCCAAACCGCGCCCGTCGGAGTACATGTTGGAGAGGTTGTTCGCTGCACCCGGGATCCCAGCCTCAGCCGCGCGCCTGTACCAGTCCGCCGCCGCCGTGCAGTCCGGTCCCGCCACGCCCTCTCTCTCCGATAAGTAGCACCCGAGGTGGAACATCACTTCCGGCAGCCCGGCCTCGGCGCCCTTGGTGTACCACCTCACAGCTTGCTCGTGCTCCTTACGCACCTCGTGAATACAACCCAGCGTACGCATAGCGTACACGTGCCCTTGCCCCGCCGCCTGCTCCAGAAGCGCCATGCCCTCCTCCGCCTAGGGTTACACCCGCAAATTACAGAGCACTTGGTCAAGCGAAGATTTCACGATGCATCTCAGTCTAGTGAGCGATCGTAAACTGTGCGATGGAACGTGCCAACCCTACATCCGCCTTCGGCGTTCTGGCTGCAGTGCCCATTTCCGTCCGCGCAGCCGCATCCGGTCCACTCACTAACCCATAACCCAGGCTCCACAGCGCCTCCCCGTCACCCGCAGCAGCCTTCTGCTTCACAGTCTCGACTCCAAGCCTGGCAAACAGCGCCAACGGGTCGGGCCAGGCAGACATCGCTCGACACGTCAGTCACCGCACTTTGATGGAACCTCGTCTTGAGATGAACGACGTCCGGAGACGTGGCGAGCAAGGCATGACTGCCGGGCCCTACGTTGGGATCTGCAGTTTGCGTGGTCCAGTCTCCGAGCGGGTTCACGTTTAAGTTGGCGAGAGCGGCGGCAGCTCCCGTGGCTCCCGCGGCTCCCGCGGCTCCCGTCTGACCTGGCGCGCGCTTGGCGGCATCGCGCTCAGCCTTTCGCCTTTCCTGTCGTGAAGGCATGAGACCTAGAACTGATGGGGTGCCACTGCACCACGTTCGCTTCACTGGGCGACGGGCGGGTCGATACGCAGAGTACCGGGCACACGCCGGGAGCTTCCGGCGGGAGTCACGTCGAAAAGCGCCGTCTGTCGTTGACGTCGCTCGGGCGGGCGCGCGGCGAAAATGCTCGTGGCAGGCAAATCCGTTGGGACTAAGACGCACTGGTAACGAAGCGCCAGACTGCAAAAATGGGCTTGGTTGTGTGCAGGTGCCGTTAGTCATTGTCACGAGTCACGAATTTTCGGCCGCGCGGCGTCGCGCGGCGTCTCCCGAGAAGCATGGCGTCTCCCCCGCGCGAGGTGATGGAGGCGTCCGCGACGGCTGACAACGCCTTTCTCCTCCTGGAGCCGAGTCCAGACCCCGAGGCGCGGGGACTCGGCGGGGCTGGGGCGGGCGCGGGCGCGGAAGTGGAGGAGGAGGAGGAACGGGAACGAGAGAGGCTGAGATGGGAGGAGCAGGAGGACGCGTGGCAAAGGACACGGGGTGCCGCGGGGGATGCCGCGGGGGATGCGGCTGGCAAAGTCGCCAGACTTCTCGAGCTGAATGCGACGGAGGATACGGAGGCGGGACCAGAGGAGGCGGAGGAGGCAGAGGAGGCGAGGCAACAGACACGGGGTGCCGCGAAGGAGGAGGTGGAGGCGATTCAAAGGCCACGAGGTGCCGCGGGCGCCGCTGCTACCAGCGACGACGATGACATGGTAGGGCCTTTCAGACATCACTCGCCACGTCGTCCGCGCGCTCTCCGAAACGTCGTCTCTTTGCCTCTTGACGCTCCGCTGTCCTTCGTGATACAATCTTTTCTCTTCCTCTCGTTCTCGAGTCAAACGGCACCCAAGGACGTGGCGAGCAATATCTGGCAAACAGATTCGAATGACGCGGCGAACAATTCTGCTAGGCCATATGAAATGGTAGATACCCTGGAAGCGCTGCTGGCGCCGGGCAACGCCGCGAGGTCGTTCCGGTCATTCAGCGGTGCACCGGGCGCGGCCGAGAACGAGGAAAGCATCTACGATGCCGTGGAGAGACGGTAGTGACTGATTGATATTGCTCGCCACGTCATCAAACGCATGATGAACCCTCGTTTTTTTGAGTTGAATTGAATCATGTGACGTGGCGAGCACCATTCGTCTGTCCCTAAGAGACGGTCTGTGCAACACGAGGTGGAGCGGCGGGCAGCAGCGGCTGCCGCGTACGAGGTAGGGCGGTGCAGGTTGACCCCATATTTACCCCAGGTTGACCCCTTGTTGACCACGGGTTGAACCAATTTTGACCCCAGGATGACCCCATGTTGACCCCAGGTTCACCGTGCTTGTTTCCAGCGCTTCATGCTTCAATATGATGAACCGCCTTCATACTTTGCTTCCAATTTCAACCTGCGCCAGTACAACGAGGAACGTGTGTTCGGTGCCGTGGAGAGGCGGGGCGTGCAGCGTGAGCAAGAGCAGCGCGTGGTGGAGGAGGAACAACAGAGGTGGCGGGGCCTGTCCGATGTTTCCAGCCACGTAGTCCAACCCTCTCTCTTGAGTTGACTGGCAGATAGTGCTTGCCACGTCATGGGATGCCATTTAATTTCAGAAAAGAGGGCTGAATCGCGTGTCGTTTACATAGCGGGCAACATCTGCTAGGCCCTGAGAGATGGAGGTTGGAGGAGGAGGAGGAAGAGGAACGGCTGAAGGCGCGGGATGCCGGCGCTGCAGCCCCCGCCCACGCCCCCTTCGCCCCCGCCGCTTCTGCGGCTGAGCTTATTCGGGTACAACCCCCGCCTCAGGGGCAGGGGCAGACACAGCTGGCAGACTCTGCTGGCAGAGTGCAAAGTCCTCCCGTAGAACATCAGCGGCAGGGGCGGGGACGGACGGCAGGGGCTCACTCCAGTCCACTTTTCAGCTCAACCTGAGCCAGGTTTACACTGAAAGACTGGCGCCACCCAGCGTATCCCACAAAAAATGGTGCAACGTCGAGCCGAAAAGTGGACGAGTGTAAGCCCCTGGCAGCCGGCACCTCGGGAGCCAGAGGAAGAGTGGGCCTCCTCTTTCAGCCGCATCAGCGAGCAGGTAAATGAAGTCAAGGACAAGTTGGCCAAGGACAAACGGGCGAAGGGGAAATCAGCCAAGAGCAAACCAGCCGAGGGTTCAGCAGCGGAGGGCACACCATCCAAAAGTAAATCATCCAAGAGCAAACCTGCAGAAGGCACACCAGTGAAGAGCAAAACAACCAAGAGCAACCTGTCGAAGGTCACATCAGAGAAGGGCACGCCAGGCAAGAGCAAACCGGCCAAGGCCAGTTTAGCGGAGGACATCAAAGTAGTCAAGGGCAAGCGGGCGGCAGGGCAACTTAGCACCGGTGGCAACGAATACGGCGACGGTAATCCTAGCGGCGAGAGTGGCACAGCAGCGGAGGGGACACCATCCCAGAGCCAACTATCCGGGAGTAAACCAGCGGAGGGCACGTCAGTGACGGGCGCACCATCCAGGAGCAAACCAGCCAAGAATAGTTTGGCGGATGACATTAAAGCAGTGAAGGTTGGGCGGTGCAGGTTGACCCCGGGTTGAAAGTAAAGGACCCATGATTACAGCGCCTGAAGCTAAAATGTCATAACCTGCTTTCAACATTCAAATCAAATTCAGCTTGCGCCGCTGCATGCAGGGCAAGAGGACAAAGGGGAAACGAAGCACCGCTGACGATGAACATGTCGACGATAACCCCAACGCAGCCGCCGCCGCTACCGCCGCCGCCGCCGCCACCGCCGCCACCGCCGCCGCCGCCGCCGCCGCAGCTGCCGCCACCGAGAGGGAGGCTCTGGCGGCAGCAGCACGAAGAACCGCCGAGGCACAACGCGCTCTGGACATCGAGTTTGGGGTGAGGCAGGTCACGCTCTGGAAAGAGGCGGAAGAGGCGGCAGAGGCGGCGGCGGCGGAGGCGGCGGCGGCAGAGTCGGCATCGGCTGAGGGGGCTGACGTGGCAGCGGCGGCGGTGGCACCGGTGGCAGCGGCGCCGGTTGCCATGGGGGGGACGTTCACTCCGTCTGAGGACACACATTCGATGGCGGCGGCGGCGGCCTCAGCAGTCTCAGCGGCGTTGACTCCCTCAATGGGCAATTTGCCGGGGTCGGCTGCAGCGGAGGCGGCGCCGTTGACTCCCCCTCGTGGAATCCAGTCTGGGGAGGCGGCGGCGGCGGCGGCGGGGGCGGCGGCGGAGGCGGCGGCGGAGGCGGCGGCGGCGGCGGCGGCGCAACGCTACGCCGAGAGGCGTCGCGCCTTCTACCTTGGGGTCGAGCTGACGACGCAGCAAGAGGCGGCGGAGGCGGCGGCGGCGGAGGCGGAGGAGGCGGCAGAGGCAGAGGCGGCCGCGGCAGAGGCAGCAGTGGCAAAAGCGGCTGATGCGGCAGAGGCGGCTGCGGCAGAGGCGGCAGCGGCAGAGGTGGCGACCTGGTCTCCCTCAATGCGTCAACATCCCAGGGCTGAGGCGGCGGCGGCAGAAGGGCCGGCGCCGGCGGCGGCGTTTTCTCCCTCGGCAGAGGCGGCTGCGTGGTCACCCTTTTTGCACGAACAGCCAAGGGCTGAGGCGCGTCACACCCTGGACCCGTGGTCTCCCTCAATTCGAGAACAGCCTGGAGCGGAGGCGCGTCACAGCCTGGACCTTGAGTTTGGGTTGACGGCGCCGGCACAGGCGTCACAGGCGGCACACGCGGCACAATCGGCGGCGGCGGCAGATGCGACGGCGGCAGATGTGACGGCAGCGGCAGCAACGACTCCCTCAATGCGCATAAAGTCGGGGGCGGCTGTGGCAGAAGCAGAGGCGGCTACTCCCCCAATGCGCAAACAGACTCCCTCGGGGGCGAGTGCGCCAGAGGCGGCGTCGTCACCTCCATCTAAGGCCCTATATGCGAGGCTGGCGGCAGAGGCATGGGCAGCGGCGGCATGTCCCTCTGTGAGCAATCACTTGGCGGTGCCGGCGCCGGAGGCAGCTGTGCCAGTGGCGGCGGCGTTAAATCCCTCTAAGGCCCAACAGGTGAGGCTGGCGGCAGAGGTGGAAGCAGCGGCGGCGGTACCTCCCTCGCTGCGCAATCGGTCGGAGACGCCGTTGGCAGCTGCGGCGGAGGAGGCGGAATTGGCTCGCTCTATGGGCAAACAGTCGGGGGAGGGGTCGGCGGTGGGGGAGACGGGGAGGACGGCGGTACCTCCCTCTGTGAGCAACCGGTCGGAGGCGGCGGCGGCAGCTGCACCAGAGGAGTTGGCATTCACTCCCTCTAAGGGCAAGCAGTCGGGGGGGACGGCGGCGGCGGGGGCATTCGCGGCGGCTGCGCCAGAGGCTACGGCGTTGACTCACTCTCAGGGTAAACAGTTGGAGGAGGCGGCGGGGGCAGCGGCGGCGGCTGCGGCGGTGCAATCATCCGTCGAAACGCATCACGCCCTGGAACTGGAAGTCGGGCTGGCAAGGGCGGCATTAACTCGTTCTACCAGCAAACAGTCGGGGGCGGCTGCATCGGAGGCAGCGGCGTCGACATCCTCTACGGGCAGACGGTCGGGGGAAGCGGCGGCTGAAGCGGCGGCGGCGCCTCGCTCTATGGGCAATCAGCCAGGGGCGGGGGCGGCAAAGGCGGATGCGTTGACACTCTCTACGGGCAGACGATCAGGGGAGGCGGCGGCTGAGCCTGGGGGAATGACTGCCTCAATGCCGGCTGAGGCGGTGCCGGTGACTTCCTCTACAGTCAGACGGTCGCGGGAGGTGGCAGCTGAGGCGTCGCCGGTGACTCCTTCTATGGCGGCCCGCGCTCGTGCCTTGGCATCCAATACAGCGGAGTCTCGCGACCGGGCGGCGCGGGAAGCGGAGGCGGCGGCGGTGGGGGCTTCTGCTCCTCCACTTCTCAGCTCAACCTGAGCCGTTTTTGGCTACTGAAACCACCCAGACATGTCCGCAAAGAGAGTATTGGTTGAGCTGAAAAGTGGACCAGTGCAAGCCCCTGAGATGCGGCGGCAGAGGCGGCTCGCGCCGTGGACCTCGAGGCAGGGCTCGAAACGCGTTTTCTGCTCTTTCGACAAACGTTTCA
>Ga0307489_10001589_pt1 | contig 15021 bp, 8 predicted proteins | sample SB12metaG_FD_202247 | JGI IMG/M metagenome (GOLD analysis project Ga0307489, IMG submission 202247) | Sea-ice brine microbial communities from Beaufort Sea near Barrow, Alaska, United States - SB 1.2 | ecosystem: Environmental > Aquatic > Marine > Coastal | place: USA: Alaska | collected 2017-05-06 | reverse complement strand
AGCCAACAAAGCTCTGTCACTCCATTTAAATACCTCCAACCTATTCTTATAGAGTATTTTTGATGTGATTTTCCAAAGTCACTAAAACCATATATTTTGTTAACGTCTGACTGGTTTTCTTCTATTTCAGATATGTACTCTGATGATTCGTCTAGTATGAAATGAAATTTTATTCTAGAGTTGTCTGGGTGATTGAAGAAACTACCTGATCGATGTTCTCCTTCAGGTATAACATAAGTTCTATAACCAAAGTCATCAGTATGCTTAGAGCAAGATAGAAGTATTAGTAATAAAAATATTCTAAAAGTCACTCATTAATAACTCATCGATCACAGCTTGCATGTCCTTCCTAGTTGCCTTCATACTAAACGATATGTCTGCTTGAAATCTTTTCACCTCCTCTCCGTCTTTGAATATAACTACAGTTGGAACTATAACTATCTCATGTTTCTCTTGTATTTTTGGCGACTTAGCTATATCTACATATACTATATCACAGTCAGTAAGTTTTCCTATGTATGCTACTTTGTTAGGATCGTTCCACTCAGCGTTGAAATGTGTCACAACAATCTGAGATGTAGCATTAAAACTAAAAGCTGTAAAAAGTATTAGTAATATATTTTTCATTAAATTTTATCTTAGTCGATCTATTTTGTCCTCCATACGTCTAATAGCTATTTTAAGGTCTTCTACAGTTTTTTCTGTATTCTCAATAGATAATCGTATATTAGCATCTTTCATCTGAAACTCCATTTTTGTTACATCTGGTTTTGGTAACTCTCTAGCTTCTGCTATATCAGCTTGCAAAGCAAACCACATACCTATAACACCTGCCATAGCAAAACCAATAGCTATCATTGTTTTTATGCTTATATTAAACCCCGTGTTTTCATTCAATTCTTTTGCCATTTTCTTAGTTTTCAGTATAGTTAAAAGATTACGTAGTTTACTCCAAACTTAAAGTCATACCACTTACGATTCCAATATTTATTATACTTACCTTCAACAAACGTTCCTAGGTGTCTATTTAGCTTATAACCAAATATTAAACCACCACTGTAATCTAGCCATTGACTACCCTCGTATTTATGATAGGAGTAATCGTTACCTCCGTCTAAATGATAAGGCATAACGTTAGCCCAAATATGTGTCCAGAAGGTTTTAGTATACTTGTAATAATCACAACCAAAAACAACAGAGTGTAATATAGTATTATCTAATTCGCTTCTCTTCTTGTTAGTATAGTCTGAAAGCATAGTAGGTATAACAACCTCCTCCCAAACTTCTTTACTTGTAGCAACAAGCTCTCCATCAGGAGAGAAATACTCACTAGCAGCTACGTTGACATTATAGCCTTCTTGTAGTGCTAGGTAAGTGTAATGTATATTACCGTTATCTAAGATCCACTCGGCTAGAGGATCGTACCCATAAGGTTCGGATAGTCTCTGTACTGCCCCAGCGTTAAACGATAATTTGTCATTAACTTTATACCTGTATCTTTCCGATGTTTCAAAGTACTTAATATCTGCAAAACCATCTTCTAAATATTCTCCTTTAATTATATACTTGTCGTCTACGTACCTTACGAAATGATGCTGGTCTAAGTAGTCTATTCCTTGTTGTCTTTTATAATCTAGCTCAAACAAAAACTCTAACCCAGATACTTTACCTATATTAGCACCGTCAGACCATGAGTTTTCCGTACCATCATAAAAGTTTTGAGCTTTATTTTCATACCCAAACCTAGCTATTTTACGTATACCTAAAGCCAAGTTGTAGTCATAAGGAGTTTCTAGTGTAAACGTTCCTAATCCATCGGTAACAGAAAACACTTCAACGTCTGATATAGAGTTACCGCCATTAACAGAAGCATAAAAAGTAGAAAACTTAAATATCTTTTTAAAATCAACCTGTGCACAACACTTTTTAGGAGTTGAGCAAGCTGTTAATACTACACATATTATTATTATTAATTTTTTCATTAGTTTTTTCTTCTTGATTTTGATGTACTTGTTCTAGGTTTTGTTTTTTGTGTAGTGCTAGTATTTGAATTCTTTCTTCTTGATTTTCCAAAAGATTTTGTTTGACCACTACTACTACCACTATTTCCTTTTGTTTCTTCTCTTACTTTAAGTACTTCACTGTCTTTAACGCCAACGTCCCATGTGTTATAACCTAAAGCCATAGAAACTCTTTGCCAATTTTCGTGATCACTATTCAAAGCTTGTTTAATGTTGTTTGCTTTAGACACAGCTCTGCCTAAAGGCACGTTGGTAAACGCTTCTATTCCAGTACCTATTGATTGGTACCTAGGATTACTTATGTCCCAAGGTGACATGTTTGGTATAATTTTCTTATTAAACCTTTCTGTTTGCATTGCTGAATACATTTTTCTAGTCTTAGAACCTATTGGTGGGGATATGTTAAGGAAGGTTAAAACAGTATAAGCCTGGTCACCTGTAAAACCTTTTTTATTTTGCTTCATGTATTCCATTATAGTGTTTTTACCAGTAGCAACAATAGCACCTGGAATACCTAAACCTCTTAATATAGAGTCTAACATACCATTTGCAACTCTAGTAGTTTTGTTTTTCTTTTTCTCTTCCTCCATGTCCTCATCAAACGAGAGAGCAAACAACGCTGATTGCAAGGAGTTAAACACTAAATTCTGTACAAACCCATAGTAAAGTATTCTTGAAATATTTGTTTTAAAATCACCTCTACCTTTAGCTAAATCTATAACAGACTTTTTCATTCGCCTAGAATACTGCATTGTAACGTTTTGGAAAGCTAAAATCATTCTACCTAATATACTAGCTTGTTCTTTAGAAACAAGAGAAGGATCAGAAGACTGTTGAACAGGTTCTGATGAATCAACCATATCTTGAAAGGCTTTTGTTTTAGCATCTGCCTTAGACATTCCTTGCTTAATATAAGTGTTTATTCTGTTTCTTAAAAATGTTGCTCCACCAGCTGCAATAGCAAAACTATCTGCAATTTGTGTTGGAAGAAAACCTTTTGTAAGTAAGTAAGCTATGATTGCTTTAACTTTATTTTTTTGACCAACTAAAGAATTTGCTAAAGCAGCTTCGTTTACATCTAGCTTTAAACCACCTCTTCTTTGTTGTAAAAAGTCAGAGTTAAATATCTCAACAAAATCTTTTAAAAATTGAGGAAAGTTAGCTAAAGCTGCAGCTGCTTTAAAAGGGTTGTTATCACCCCAGTTTACAAAGTTAGTCATGGATAAAGTTTGTAGCAATGCAGATCTTGTGTTAAAAAACATTATTGCACCAACAGAGTTTGTTATCCAATTTGTCCATCTGTTAACTTGAGCGTTACCACCTGATGGTCTAGAGTTACCGTTTTCCATTCTCCAAATCATATCATTTAAAGCTTCTATGTAATCAGGACCATACAAAGCCTCTAGCTTAGCCATGTTTGGGCCAACAAGTTTACCACCTTGCCACTCGCCAAATATTAACTCTCTGTTTTCTATAAACTTCTGAAGGTACTCTTTTCTTCCAATTTTGTTTGATATATTGTCTAAGTCAGAAAGCACTGTTTCAACAGTCCAATTATCACCGGGTTTTGTATAACCTTTTTCTTGTAAAGACAAAACACCTAAACCATCAGCAAACTCTTTTAACTCAGGGTCATTAAGAACTGCATCTACAAGTTTCTTTTTAGCAGTTTTAGATAATCCAGGGATATCAAAACCAGCTTTTTCCCATAAATAAACTCTTACAGCAGCGTCTTTTGTGAAGCTAGTACCATCAACAAGCGTTCTAAGTTTTTTGTTTATACCAGGAATTGATTTTTGTAAAAGTTTAAAGTTATTTGAAACTGCTTGCTTTACAGTGTTAATCTTTTGAACTCCTTCTTTGTAAGGGTTGTATAGATTTTTTTCGATCCAAGCTATTTGAGCGTCTCCTTTCTTACCTTTACCTTTTGCTATGCTATACATTAGTCCCATAAAGTCGTTAGAACCAGGAGTGTTTAAAAACCTATCACCTATACCTCTAACTTTTTCTCTACCTCTAACTTGGCCTTCTGCTCTAGAAAACTTAGAATTAGCATCGATCCCTTCGTTTTCTTGTATTATATCATTAAGATCTTGACTTAAACTTAGTTTAGTTTTATTTTCAGCCAGCTGAACATCTGACTTGATGTCAAATTGATTTAAAACATCTTGAACAACTTGTACGTTTTGTAAAGCGTCATCAGCAAAGTAAATATCATTATAACCTTCAGCAACCTTTTCAGTTATCCAAAGAGCTTTGGCCTCTGGAGTAGAGTTAGCTAATCCAGTTATGTTTGCAATAGGTATGTTTAAACCAACACCTTTTAAAAATTCAAATATAGCGGTTCTAGACTCTGCTGGTCTTGCTGTTAGTATAAACTGATCTTTAGTACCAAACTTTTTAGCTCTTGCTAAAGCTTTGTCAAACAAAGGGCCTTTTTTACCATCTACAACCTTATTAAATTCTGAAAAATCAAAAGTATAACCTTTATCTGCTAACTCAACATAGTTTTTAGCATACTCTTCAGCGTTTAAACTACCTTTTTTACCATCTCGTGTTACATACTTTATTTTAGAGTTTGTAAAAGCTAATGTATCGTCAAAGTCCCATATACTTATACCTTTTGGTTTTTTGTTTTTAGCACTTTCTTTTAAAGCTTTCTGATGAATGTTGTGGTTAGTAACATCTTGTTCTGTTATAGAAAGAGACACGCTAAGCTTTTCTTTAGCTCTACCAGAAACTAAAGATTCACCGTTTATACCATAAATATTTTTTCTTTTACCTTTAGGTGCAAATTTACCTCTGTCTAAACCTTCCTGACTAGTCTTCTTACCAGCATCGTCAATAGCGTCAGAAATGTAATTTGGAGCCCATAGAGTTGCGTGATCTTTCCAGATGTTTTCTACATCAGAAATAGAATTTATGTCTCCATGTATAATTGCCTCAACCATTTTACCCATAGTTATTGAGTTTGGTCCCATGTGCTCGTTTTTAATCTGAAGATCTTTTACAGTTTTTTCTATGTCACCTTTGTTTACTTTCAACCTTTCTTTATATTCAGTAGTGTCTTTCCAACTGTCTAGGTATTCTTGTCTAGCACTTTGTCTTTCTATTAATAAAGCATCTTTTAATTTTTCTTCATTAGTTATGCTACGCGTGTCTTGTTTAACTAAATCTTTAACTGCTTTAGTGTCTTTAGTAACAACTTTAGGCGCGAAATCACCAACCATTTTACCTCCAACCATGTAAAAACCTTCAACCCTGCTAAGTGCTCTAAAACCAAACACAATATTTGTTTGAAGCTGACCTAAAACAAATAAATGTTGGTCACTAATTATTTTGTTTTTATGCAAAGTATCTAGCTTTAAAGTTAAATACTTAAGTAACGCCATAGACGCTTTAGCGCTTAGTCTTAAATCATTTGTTATTTCTTTTATAGCATTTACTCTTTGTGTTAACGTAAGGTTTTTGCTTAAAATATTATCCCACACTTTCTCTTTAAACCAAGACTCTGTTTTTACTTGTTTTTTAAAATGTTCTTTTAAAAGCATAAACTCGTTATAAGCTTTTACAATTGCTGGGGAGCTATTGTCTTTTTTCTCACCAGTTTCCGTATACTCACTGTTAAGCTTTTCTTTTCTAAGCCCAGATGGAAGCGCTCTACCAGTGTTGTAGCCTAAAAAATCCGCGCCTATTATATTTAAAATATCAACAGGTATATATTGTTTAACAGCGTTTACAGTTTCTCTATAAGCTTTTTGAAGAGTTGTGTTTTCACCTGTTTTTTTAGATTTCCATTGCAACAAACCTTTTTGTAAAGGCACTAATAAACTATCAGTAATTCTATTCTTCATATAAGGAATAAAACCATTTGGCCCTTCAAACAAGTCTGGATTAGCAATAACTAAATCATCAACAACTGCCACAAGTCTAGGTTTTATAGCCGCAAAACGTTCTCTGTTTTTAGCATACCATGAAGATCCTTTTTCATTAGCTTGAAGCGCTAGTCTTTCAATAAAACCTATATCTTGATTTCTTGATATAGATAAACTAACAGCATCTGCTTTTGCAAACTCACCTCTTTGTTTATCAAACTCGCTTAATACATTTTCTAAAGTAGCCTTAAACACAGCATCGTTATTTGTAGAGTTTTCTATAATAAGATCATTAGTTGCTTTTGTTATAAGACCTTTAATTAAAACCTCAGCTAAACTTCGTTTTCTTTCAATTAACGTACCTTCCTTACCCACGGTAAAGTAAGCACCAAATTGAGCTTTTGGTATTGGTGATATTTTGAATATAGGATTACCTTGCGGCGTAGCATCTCTTTTACCTGTGTTTATTATTTGAAAAAGTTTACCATACCTCTTTTTTATTTCAGCTGTTGGTATAGACTTCTGTATAAAGGGAAAATTTATATCGTGAAAAGATTTGTATTGATCGCTAACGCCGGTTTTTTTAGACACTACCCCCATCATGTCCATTACTTTTTTACTAAGCCCTCCTTTTATAAGTTGCTGTATTGCGGAGTTTACGTCTTCAGGATTTAATTCTATAACTTGAAGTATGTCTTCTTTTAAATCTTGTATAAACTGTTCTTTACTGTCAATTTTAACTTCGGACAATTGTTTTAAATCTCTTTGTCTATCAACCTTAGCTGTTGGCCTTGCGTCTTCTTTGTCTGTGATTTCTGTAGCCGTACGATCTGATTCTACTTTGTCTATTTTTTTACCAACAGCTTCATCAGTTGTTGATTTTACAAAAGCATCAGGCAAAAAGTATTTAAACACTTCTTTAGCTCTTTCTTTGAAAAAAGTGTTAACATAAGCTGCGACATTTTTATACTTTTGTTTTTCTGTAACAAAATCTTTAACTAATCCAAGAACTGTTCTTTGTTTAGAATCTGCTTTTTGAGAAGGTATTTTATCGTAAAGCAACATAGATATAATATCTTCTTTGTTTTTATTAAGAACGTCAATTTGATCTTGACTTAAGTTTGCAGTGTCTAAATATCTTTGAAAAATAGTATTTGCTTGACCCTCGTATTTCATTGCTATTTCAAAACCAGCGGTGTTTTTATCTTCACTAGTATCAGCATAGTAAATATCATTTACATCCTTAGCCATTTCCTCTGGTGTTTGAGGAGTAAATACTTTATCTTGTTGAGTTAATGAAAGAGAAGATCCCTTAGCTTTGTTTTTACCAGCGAATTTTGCAGCACCAGCTATTAAAGTTCCTTTTTTAGCATTTTCACTGTATTCTTTTATAAAATCAAAAGCCTGTTGACCAGTTTCAAATTCTATAATTTTAAAAGGAGTAGCTTGTAATAGTTTTGTTAATATTGTTTTTAACGTTTTACCAAAACTTTCTGAGTACTTAACCTCACCTTTTACTATAGAGTCCGACAAAGCAGTAAACCACTCATCAGTAGTATCAATATCAAAGTCTAAACCAGCTTTTGAGTACTCGTCTTTATAAAAGTTTAACCTATCGTTTATTGCTTTGAAAGATTTTGAATCAAGATTTTTTTCTAGCTGTGATCTAAAATCTGTAATAAGATTTTTTCTATCAACATCTTTAAGTTTTCCTAAGTGATCACCAAGAACAGCGTGTAGTATTTCGTGAGACCCAACGCTTACAGCGCCTGTCCTAGCGGCTCTTTCTTTGTTTATTATAATAGCACTACCTTTTTCACCTTTTATAATTAAACCATCAGAGTTTTTTATTATTTCTTCGTCACTTATAGTATCTTCTTGAGAAGTGTTTAAAGTTCCAACCAAGTCCTTGTACTTTTGTAAAAAAGAACTGGAATCTTCTCCAGCGTCTATGTATTCTATTCCTAGAGCTTCACCAGCTTTTCTAGCAAACTCTATAGTACCTTTTAAAGATCTTTTACCTTGAGCTTCCATAACTTGAAAAGCAGCAGACTCTGTGTCCTGCAAAAGAGTTTCTGTTGATTGAGCGCCATCATATTTATTAATAATAGTTTCAATTTCAAGCTCAATACCATCTAAATTTTCTTTAGCATTAGGAACTTTGTTTATACCTTCTTTTTTTGTATCTGACAAAGCTTGTCTTCTTTTTATTTCAAGCTCAATTAAAGAGTCTCTGTCTTTTTGATCTGTAACTGAAGGATCAATTAAAGTGTTTAGTACAGCTTTGTTTTGCTTGTCGTAAAGCACTTTAGCATAATCGTCGTCATTTTCTATTTCAATATCCGCCTTAGCAATATCAAGGTCAGACATGTTTTTAGTAGCCTCTTTCATCTGTTGCTCAGTAACGGTCTCACCGTTCATTTTGTAAACACCCTTTTTTGTTATGTTAGCAACAGAAGGTATTGAGGTTACTAAAGAACCAGGAGTATTTGCAAAAGCTTCCATTACAATATCTCCAGCATCATATTCTTGTCCACCAGCTATTTGACCTAATCTTTCACCCACACCACCAAAAGCACCTTCAGTAGCAACACCAGCAGCAACTTTCTGACCTTTTCTTACTACTTGAGAAGCTTTTAAAACATTTTTACCAACATTTTTTGTTACTACACCCGCAAACCCACCAGATAATAAGTCAACAGCTCCAATAGTCAAACCTCTTCCTAGCGCTTTACCTTTTATTCTGTTGTAATTATCACCATCTTGTAGGTATTTTTGAATCTCTTCTTTATCCCAGTTTAAACCAGCTTCTGTCATATCTTCTTTTAGCATCTCTGCAAAAGTCAAACCATTTTCCATAGCCGTTGACAAACCACCTAAAGCACCTGCTATACTACCACCTCCAGCACCAATTAAATTACCAAGACCAGGAACAACACTACCTAGAGTTCCAAAAGTTGCAGCACCAATACCAGAACCAGCTGCTACATAACCTAATGTGTCTCCTGTTTTTCCTTGCATCACGTCTGCTCCAGAATCAACCAAAGCACCAGCCATCATCGACATTGATTGAGCTGCTATTTGAGAAGCTAAAACAGGGTCTTCACCTACTAAAGCCCATAAAGTTGAGAAAAAACCACCACCATTATCTTTAACTTTTTTCTGAAACCTTTTCATTCTATCGTTCTGAGGAAGATTGTTTAGAGCGTCACCAGCTTTAATCATAGCTTCAATATCGTCTAATGAAGTACTACCTTTAAATACTTCTAAGTTTTCTTCGACAGTTCTACCAGTCTCATAACCAGAAGTTATAGATTCTATGTACTGCTTTCCAGTTTCCCATAAACCACCTTTAACCTCAAAATCGTCATCACTTTCAACTTTGGTTATTCCATACCTTTCAATATACTGGTCAACACCCATGTTTATGCTATCGGCTTTAAACTGTAGTTGATTTTCGCTAAGAGGGTTTCCGTTTAGTAAGTATTCTGACATGTATTATTTATTCTGATTTAAAATTAAACCTTTTGTTCTTAAATTTAAATTTTTTCTTTTTTTCTATTTTGTTAATAATTTCATCACTAACCTCAGAACCATCTCTATACGTATATTTAACGTTAGGATTAGAGTTAACTTTATTGTCGTACTCTACACTTTTTAATAGTTTTTGATCATTTAACATATCCAGTATAGTTTTAAGAGTTTTTGATTTCACGTCCATACTAGCTTTTTTACTAGTAGAGTAAGTTACTCTTTTACCATTTATTATAACTGGTTTATTTGCTTTGTCAAAAAGTTGTACTTCTTGTTGAATCATATTTTTTGTGTCAAAGTAAAGACCTCTTGGGTTTCTTTCATCGTTTTGTGGAAAAATCAACTTGTTTAACTTAGAGGCAACTACCTTGTCACCGTCGTTCATTATTTCAAAGGTAGCGCCAGTTTTGTATTTAACATCATAAGTATTGTCATCTCTAGTGTCTGCTTGTACAATTTTAGTTTTTATGTTTTGGAATTGAGGTTCATTTAAACTATTATCTTTAACTAAATCGCTGGTAGTTTCGTAGGCTAATACATTGCCATCATACCAGCCAGTTCCATCTGACCCATCAATATACCGTAACTCAACCCCCTTTCGTTGTGGGTCGTCAACTACACCATCTTGAAGTTGTAAAAATAAAGTTTGAGCAGCACCAGGTGTTAGCTTTTTTTCTATTACTTTTTCATTTTTACCTTCACCAACTATGTAGGAGTAGGGAACGTAGTTTTTAAACGTAGGAATACCGTCATCACCCATTGGATCTGTTGGTGGCTGTGGGGTGTACGCTGTGAAATCGTTAGTACCACCTTGCATTAGTTTTTCTTTAGCAAACTCTCTAATAGCATTTTCATCCCAGTTGTCGCCACCACTTCTTAAATATTGATTAGCATCTTTACCTGCGTTTTTAGGCTCAGCCTCCCAAAGCTCTTTCATTGTCTTACCATCTTTAAGCGTAAAGCTATCGTCCCATATACTGGAAACTAACTTTGGAACAGTATTTAAAGTTTGATTGACAACTTTAGCAAAAGCATCTTTTTCAAACGGAAGACCTTTAATAGCGGCTTGTCTAATATTTTTTATTTCATTGTCATAGTTAATAGCTAAATCATCTATTTTTAAATACACATGCTTATCAAGATCTGTTATTTTAACTCCTTTCTTACCGTTAGGACCATTAAAATCAATAACCATTTCTCTACCATCCTTACGTATAGAATACTCTTTATTCATTAGCATGTTCATCATAAGCTTGTTAGAGCCTTTAGAGTAATTACCTTCGCCTCCAGTGCCAAATAAATCATTGGCATGATCTTTTAGCATTTGACCTATAGTATTTTGTGCAGCTATTAAATTAGTGCCTTCTAGCTTTAAATCTCTAATTCTTTTTTTATCTTTTCTATTTACAGCGTCAGCCATCTCTTCACCAATTCTAGTAAACTCACTATACATAAACTCTTTACCTGCTTCAGGCAAAAGATCAACGCCTATAGCGTCAGCCTCTAAAAGATCTGCGTTTTCAATAGCTAAAGCTTCAGTGTCATCTTCAAACTTTTTTAAAGCACTAAAAACGTTTCCAACTTGGGTAGCTATTTGCTCACCAACGTTGCTTTGTTTAGACTCTATTAACTCCTTGTTTAGTTTTAATAAATTTGTATCCATGTTTTTTTGTGTTATTATTTAACCAGTTACACCTTGAGGTTTTGGACCAACACCAGAAAAGTTCCAATCATTACTTACAAACGATTCGTTACTTCCAATAATCCCATCTCCTAAAGGGTCAAAACCTGCCGGCGCTGAGGCTCCAAAAAAATCTGCACCTTGCTGTGTACCTGCAAAAGAACTAAGACCTTGACCTAAAGTGTTAAATAAACTTGTAGTGGCTGATTTTCTAGCGTTGTTTGCAGCTGTTGATCTTTGCATTGCCATACCATAAAGTGTTTCAGTTCTTTGTTGGTTTTTGTTTCTACTGTAAACCTCACCAGCTCTTTCTCTTTGCTCAAGTACTCCTTCCATTTTTCTTTGAGCCATGTCAATATTACCTTGACCCTTAGCTGATAGCGCTTGGTTTCTAGACTCTTGCATACCTATTGAACCAGCTGCTTGTTGTCCTTTTTTAACTTTTTGATTGTATACTGACTGAGCTAAACCAGCAATACCAGAACCACCAGCAGCACCTTGTAAAGAGTCTAAAACGTTAACATCACGTTGAGCTTGTTGGTTAGCCATAAAGTCTGCTTGCTTAAGATTAACAGTTAAATCCTCGTAAGGATTCTCCATGTTATCATAAGGATTTTTCATGTCAGTGTAAGGGTTGCTAAAGTCTAGATTCATATATTCACTTTTAGCTTCTTTCATCTGAGCATTAGCATTTCTTTGTTCTCTTTTTCTTTTCTTACGACCGAGTAAATTACCAAGTATTGGTAAGCCGTACTGTAATAAAAGTTTTGTGGTTACTGGATCCATTGCGTTTTAATTTCTTTGTATTATAATTACACTTATTTTGTCTTATTTACTACTAACTGATATCTCTGAACTAACTGAAAAAAGTTCCGCCTGAGAGTTTGAATCATTTTTCATTTCAACCTCTGCATAATACCCTTTCAAACCTGATGTGTTTATTTTAGTATCTTTACCAAAAAACACGTAATCACCAGCCACAGGCAATAGTTCAGTTCCTGTTGTTTGCACGCCTATAGTATACGTTGTTAATTCATCTTCAGCACTAGGATTTGTCAATGCTATACACTCACCTAATCTTACCACTTCTCCTATCTGCTTACCAGTGCTAAAATTAACCCTAGAAAAATAAACAATATCCCAAGCTCCAGAATCTGGACTGTCTTCTGTGTCGCTAGCAACTGTAGCTAGCTTTGCTGTTAAAGAAGGATTTACTGGTAGTGGTAGTTTTATATCTATTCTAGGCATTATGCTGCAGATGTATTAATTGTTATTGTTGTAGTAACCGCACCACCATTAGCAACCGTATGCACCGGTGTCACTGTTACATATTGAAAAGTAGTACTGTTTGGTCTACTAACTCCACTCGCACCTTCAGTACCAGCAGGTCTGTATTGAACAACTCTAGTGGAAGCATGAATAGCGTTATTACTTGTGAGGGTTTGACCAGTACAAGCTACTTCTATAACGTTGTTTTGAACATCAGTATATTTAAACGTACCATGCGCTGGCATTACTGTAACTAAGAACGATGCAACATCACCTTCAGCATCTGTTGCAGCTAAAGTCATTGAAGTAAAGTTTGATGCTTCTGAGTTAGATATTGCAATTGCACCAGTAAATGTTGGCACAGGAGCAGCATTAACACCTAGTATATTAGCAACGTCTAAAGAGCAAGTTCTAGCTGAGGTTCCAAACTTGTTAAATTGAACACTACCTGTTATGTGAGCGGCTGAGTGAAAGGTTAAAGTTGTTCCTGAAGCTATTGTACCACCTGGCACAACGCTTAACGTTATAATAGCTCCAACAACATTTGTAACTAAAGGTGATGATGTCCCGGTGTTTGTTACTCCAGAACCAGAAACTCTCATTCCTTTTACTATACTATTATTTACAGCGTTTAAAGTAACCGTTGTAGTTGCTGTGCTACCAGTAGTTACACCTGTTTGAGTTGGGTATATTTCGTTTACAAGATTTACAAAAGAAAGCTTAGTACCACCAGCTAATCTTAAAGTGCCATCGTGTTGAGGAAACCCACTAAAATCACTTTGGCTAAAAGTTCCTACATACTTCAAAGGGAATATAGATGACTGCGTAGTTACGTACCATTCAAAAGATTTTGTACCACTGTTTGTAGTGAAAGGCCAATCGTCAAGTCTAAGAAAATCACCACTTATCAAAAAAACAGTAGAAGACTCTATAGCATTAACATTTATAACTGTAGGTATATATTGCTCTATGGTTATTGTTGTAGGAGTACTCATGGTTAAAAAAGAGTTACTAGCTCTTTGTGTCATAATAATTGTATAAGTTTTATTTGCAGCAGTTGATGGAAATGTCATTAGTTCTTGATAAACACCACCTGTTGGTATTGCAACAGTTCCACTGCCTCCAACTCTTATAGAGGAGTTGTTTCTTTTAAAATCAAGAGTTAAATCAGCCGCTGCGTTATTAGCGTCTCCCTCATCTCCGTATATTGAAAGAATTCTACTCGTGCCTTCTGATTTTATCCAGTTAGTAGAGCTTAGGTTATAATTGTATATTTTACCTACAGAGTTAGCAATGTCAAGCTCTGCTTTTGCCACGAAAGAAATAACATCTCCTACCACCTCTTTCAAAGGGTGTGTGTATGTTACAACAAAACTTCTAACAGTTAAATTACCACCAGCAACAGACCCGGTATCGTTAACAACAATACTGTAGCTATTTTTACTACTAACCCCAGACAAATCAACAGAAGGTGTTTTAGTAAATATATGACCACTAGTTACTGTAAATGTTTTTGTAAAAGCGGTTGTAGTTAAAGGTGTTCCAGTTACAGAATATGAAACTAAAGTATTTTCAGTACAATTTAAAGTAGATGTTTTTATTCTTCCTGCCATGTTATGATTGAGTTAAAGTTGGTGCTACTACAAATTTTAGTATTGAATTAATATTCCATGATGGCATCGTACCCACAACACTTGTTTTTACCCTAACAATATTAGTATGTAAACCTTGATGCGCACTGCTAGCTGTCCAAGTGCCAGAATCTAAATAACCGTCTTCTTTTGTAACTGCTCTCATTAAATTTAAAGGGTCTGAAGGCGTTGTAACTGTCACGCCGCTTGCTTGAACAGCCCACTTAGTCCCATTAACAATTAAAGGGTGAACATAAAAAACAGTCTGATCATTACCACCGTTGTAAGCATCGTTGTTTATTGTTGTATCTGCTGCGTTTGTTACAGAAGTTTTAAATGTTGTTACTGTAGCGTCATTAGACGATATGTTTATTCTAAACTTAGGAGATCTTGGTTGGTCTTGTGGAGTTACAACTATAGATATGTTATCAACAACGCAAGCAACGTTTTTACCTTTAAAAAACCAAACATTTGAACCTGTAGACGTCCAAGTGTAGGATATTACTCCTGTAGAGCTTATTCTAGCTTCAGTATTTGGTATACCACCACCACCAAAACCTAAGGTTTTGTTGTTGTTATTTGCAGAAACAGTAACATCAGCTGTTATTGTGTAGGTTTCTCCCGCTATTAAATCTTCACAAACGTTTCTTATATACCTAAGACCAGCAACAGATGTACCTGTAAGTTTTATTGCTGAATTTATCGTAATACCAGAGTTGACATGTGTTTGTCCTATGGCTGCAGGATTTCCGCTTTCACTTGTAGAGTAAGGGTTATTACCACTTCTACCAAAAACACCGCCAACTAAAGTAACTGTTGGATCAGGTGATTGTGGAGCGTATGCAAAAACTGTGTGTGTGTACCTAGTTACATGCGTACCATCGCCAACAGAAATACCGCTTGCAGGTATTATACCTAAACCTTGCATTGTAAATTCACTAGTGTCCACGTTCGAGTCTGTAGTTTGTAAACCTATAATATTGTTAAACCATTTACCTTCTTTTTCTTTA
>Ga0307489_10001588_pt1 | contig 15022 bp, 24 predicted proteins | sample SB12metaG_FD_202247 | JGI IMG/M metagenome (GOLD analysis project Ga0307489, IMG submission 202247) | Sea-ice brine microbial communities from Beaufort Sea near Barrow, Alaska, United States - SB 1.2 | ecosystem: Environmental > Aquatic > Marine > Coastal | place: USA: Alaska | collected... | reverse complement strand
GGAGGGGGAGGAGGAGGAGGAGGAGGAGGAGGAGGAGGAGGAGGAGGAGGAGAAGGAGGAGGGGGAGGAGGAGGAGGAGGAGGAGGAGGAGAAGGAGGAGGAGGAGGAGGAGGAGGAGGAGGAGGGGGAGGTGGAGGAGGAGGGTCACGGGATGTCGTGGGATGTCACAGGATAGCTTGGGCACGGGATGTCTAGGGGTGTGTCGCGGAACGCCGTGGAATGTCGTGGAATGTCATGGAATGTCGTGGAATGTCGTGGAATGTCGTGGGACTGAATGGAAGAGGTTGGTGACATCGATGACTTTGTGAGCATTAGGTATCTCTCCCTGCGTTGTAGTTCTTCGTGGAGTAGTTCTCGGACTTGAACCTGTTGAACGGCACGCGCACGTTCTGCCACCGCGCAGGGGCTTACATTGGTTCACTTCTCAGCTCAACTTGAGCGTGTTCCTGTGTCAGGCACGGCTCAAGTTGAGCAAAGATGTGGACGAGTGTAAGCCCCTGCCACCGCCCTGTCGTGGCGAATGGCGCCACGAAGGTGCGACCCTTGTCGTCGCGCAGCGCCACCAAGTACCAGGGACTTACACTCGTACACGTCTCACCTCAACCTCGGCCGTTTCTGACACAACATACACCCTGCACACCCCCTGATACCTCTAAATACCCCCTGCCCCCTCCTAAACACCCACTAAACAACCCCTAAATGCACCCCTATCCCAAAGAATGCGCTTAAGTTGAGCCGAAAAGTGGACGAGTGTAAGCCCCTGCCGAGTACCGCTTGCCTTCGCCCAGAGGCTTACACTCATCCACTTTTCGGCTCAGCGTAATTGCTTTGTGTGAGATAGGGGGTGCATGTAGGGGTTGTTAAGGGAGTGTTTAGAGGGTGTTAGGGGGTATTATAGGGTGTCTAGGGTGTGTTTTGTGTCAGAAACTGGCTCAGGTCGAGCTGAGAAGTGGACGAGTGCAAGCCCCTGCCGTCGCCGTTGAGACGCAGCAAAAACCCGTCGTGCTTCCGCAGCGCCACCGCATCCGCATCCTTGTTTGAGCGGCTCAAGTTGAAACTGAAAGCAAAATCTGAAAGCGGTTCATCATATTTTTAGCTTCCAGGCGCTTTCACCGTGGGTTTGATAGGGTCAACCTGCACTGCCGCCCTACCTTGTTCACTTCCGACAGCGACGCGCTGATCTGTGCCATGCCGGTGCGCAGGGGCTTACACTCGTCCACTTTTCGGCTCAACGTGAGTACTTTTCGTCGGACAAGGGATGTGTAGGGCGTGTTTGTGGGGTATTTCTGGCGGGGGTGAAGGGGGTGTGTAGGCGTTTAGGGAATGTTTTGGGTGTCACAAACGGCTTCAGTTAAGCTGACGAGTGGACGAGTGTAAGCCCCTGCCGGTGCGGCTGAACACGAATCCGTCGAACAGTGCGAACTTCGAATCCTCCTGCGGCCCGAAGTTGACCCTCTGCGACACCTCCGCCGCCGCCTTATACCGGTCGTTGTCCGGCTTGGCCAGCACCGTCTCGTCCACCGTCCAGTAGGGGCCTGCCGCCACATTACCCGCCGCGTCACCGACACGCGTTTTGATCCCTCAGTATATTGTTATACGTTCATCGCGCCCCAAGGCGCTTCACATGGTGAGCTCTCAGTTGGCGATCCCTGTGTTCTTGGTTTGAATGGCATCCCGCGACGTGGGGAGCAACAACTGCCAGGCCCATTGCGTGCAACGTCATCGATGCGAACTTTGATGAACCTTTGTTTGTTGAGTCAAGTGGCAGGCGTCCTGTGATGTGGCGAGCAGTGACCGGCAGGCCCATTTGCCGCCACGTCATCGATGCGAACTTTGAACCCTTGTTTGTTGGGTCAAGTGGCGGGCGTCCTGACACGTGGCGAGCAGTGATTGGCAGCACCCCGCCGTCCAGTCGTCGTACGCCGTCTTGTACTTTTTCCAGTTAGTGAGCATCACCTTGCTGTAGCGGCGCAAGTTGGATTTGAAAGCAAAGCTTGAAAGCAAATTTACCATATTTTAGTTTCAAGCGCAGAGTTCCAGGCGCTTTCAACATGGGTTTGATAGGGTCAACCTGCACAGGCCTACCTTGCTCTTCTGTGATTGGCCGGCGCGGCGCACGGCCAGCTGGTTGTAGCGGCACAAATTGAATTTGAAAGCAATAGTTGAAAGCAGTTTATCACATTTTAGTTTCAAGTGCTCAAAGTTCCAGGCGGTTTCAACCTGAGTTTCATAGGTCAACTTGCAACACCCTACCTGGTTGTGGTAGTCCTGCAGCGCCTTGTTGTAGCGGCACAAGTTGAAGCTGAAAGCAAAACTTAAAAGCAGTTGATAGCACGTGGGTTTCAAGCGCTGAATGGTGCATAGGGGGCCTCTCACATTCATCAGAGTGAGGAAATCATGTCGCGGAGGGGGCCTGCCCCATATACGAAACCAACTCGGTTTCAACTCGGAATTCAGCTGGTTTCAAGATGCACCACCCTGCCTTGCAGACGTTGGACACCCCCGCGGTGTTGACGTTGGTTAGCTCGCCGGTGATGAGTGTCTTGGCGCGTGCGCAGTACACCACCTTGTTCACCCCGGAGATGGCCATGTTTACCACCTTGGGCTAGGGCCCGGGCAGATGTCGCTTGCCTCGTCACAGGATATAATTATACTCTAGAAATGAGGGATAAAAATGCGTGTCGATAGCGTGGCAGGGGGTAGAATCTGGCAGGCCGCATGACAAAGTGCGTCAAACCACTTAGCGACTAAGCAACTTTGAGTGCTGCGTCGTCCAAATGGGCGGTTATGATTGGTCGAACGGGACAACTTAGCACGCAAAGTTGCTTAGTTGTTCAGTCAGTCAGTGGTTTGACGCACTTTGTCATACCGTGGGGTCGCTGACGTCACCAAAGAAGACCTCCACCTTGGCGGGGAGCTTCTCGCGGTCCTCCTCGCGCCGCACCAGCGCCTTCACCGTCATCCAGGGCCTTACACTCCTTCCTATTTCCGCTCAACTTGAGCTTACTTTGCCCAGTTCGGCTCCGCTGAATCTTACTTTGTCCCCTATGTAAGCCATATTGACCCGTGGATGTGTGCCGAAGCTGCTCAAGTTGAGCTCTAAAGTCAGCGATGTGCCCCGAAGGTCCTGGAGTTAAGCTCTGGAGTGAGCGAATGTACCAGGGGCTTAAATTCGCCCACTTTTCAGCTCAACTTGAGCCGCGGCTGACACAAAAAATAACCCTACACACCCTAAACACCCCCAAACAGCCCCTTGACACGGGCTACATAATCCCTATGCGCACCCCCTATCCCATGGAAACCGCTTAAGTTGAGCTGAAAAGTGGACGAGTGTAAGCCCCTGCCGTGTACCCGCGCAGCAGCAGCTTGCGCACCAACACGCGCCCCACGCGCCCCGCTGCGCCTACCACCAGAGGCTTACACTCGTCCCCTTTTCAGCTCGACTTGAGCGCTTTGCATGGGATAGGGGGTGCGCAGAGGGGCTGTGTAGCCCGTGTTAAGGAGGTGGTAGGGGGTGTGTAGGGTGTGCAGGGTGTTTTCTCGTGACAAGACACGGCTCAAGTTGAGCTGAGAAGTGAACGAGTGTAAGCCCCTGCCCACCACCAGCACCGTGGTGAACCGCGCGTTGGGTGTCTCGAACTCCGACAGCGTGGCGCCCGACTGCAGGGGCTTACACTCGTTCCCATTTCCGCTCAACTTGAGCTTACTTTGCCCCTCTCCGCTCAACTTAAGCTTAATCTGTCCCCAATATGACCCAGATTAACCCGTGGATGTGTCCCGCAGGTGCTCAAGTTGAGCTCTAACGTGAGCCATGTGTCCCCAAGGTCCTCAAGTTGAGCTCTGAAGTGAGCGAGTGTAAGCCCTTGCCTGACAGCAGGTCGGCGTCGTACACGGCATCGTATTTGGACTCGTCGATGGAAGGGGAGCGACCCAGGGTTGTCAGCGAAGTGAGCTGCTTAAAGAAGCCGTCGGCGGTGACGCGGAGGCGGCGCCCGAGGGTGAGCGGGTTCACGTCGTCCACGCTGAAGTCCTTCGCTTTTACCGGCGCCTTCCGCGAGCGCCGCTTGCGCCGCACGGTAGGGGCTTACACTCGTCCACTTTTCAGCTCAACTTGAGCCGTGTCTGACACAAGGAACCACCCTCCACAGCCAAGACACCCCCTAACACCTCCTTCATACGGGGTACACAATCCCTACGCGCACCTCCTATTCCATACAAAGCGCTCAAGTTGAGCTGGAAAGTGGACGAGTGTAAGCCCCTGCCGCACGGTACCGGCGATCGTGGTTTCGTCATCCTGCGAGTCGACGCTGGTCGGGTCCTCGCTCCCGCTCCCGCTCCCGCTGGCGTTGACGCTTTCGGTCTCGAACTTGGTAGTCACCGTCTCCGGCGTGTCGTCGTCTCCGTCGCCCGGGGACGCTGCGGCGATCACAAGGCGTGCCTTCGCGCCGCGCGACGTCCCGCCCCACGCCATGCCCGAACTCGCGCCATTCAATCTTCGCCTGGTGCAGGTCCCGATGGGGCCTCCACTGCTCCCGCCACCGCCACGAATAGCCATCCCCCCCCGCCGCGCCGCCGACCCCGCGCACGCGCCTCGCATGACCCGGACCGCCGCCACCTCCATGCCCGCCACAGCCGCCGACATCGCCGTAGTCTATGTCGTGCACGCCGCCCAGGTAAAAAGAGTGCACCTGCGCGTGGGGAGTCGAGATAACGTTTCGCTGCTGTCGATGACGTGGCACAACGCTCGCTTGGCCAGGCTATCATACCAGGCTGTGTCACGATAAGGAGAATAGGAACTCGGGACCCGCAGTTTCGAGGCCGAAACCGCGTCGGGACGCGCCCTTTTGGCCCACACATATAACTCAAGAAATAGACAAGACGACGCGCCGAATCAGGGTTCAGACAAGCGCCCGTATCAAATAACTCAAGGAATAGACAGGACGACGCGCCGAATGGGCCAAAGGGCGCGTCGAAACCGCGGGTCAAAACTGCGGGTCCCGAGTTCCTATTCTCCTTATCGTGACACAGGCTGCCAGGCACCAGGCTGCCAGGGTTGAAGGGTACTCCGGGACTCGAGCCCCTGTGTCGTAAAAAAATACTCATATACGGCAGTTCAAATGACCTGCTTTGTATGGCGCAAGGACAGAGATCTGGTATCGACAGCGTCAATTGGTCACATCGCCGACCGGATTCGGCCGATTGAAAGTAGTTTCCACATTTGGGACCGGCCGACCAAAACGCCATTTTCTTACGACACAGGGGCCTGTCCCGTAGTAAAGGGTTAGGGTTTATGTCGGGTTTGTAGGGTTTGCTGGGTTATGTAGTTTAGTATCATATTTCACATCTGCCTCCACGGTTTCCTCACAACACGCGCGCTGCAACGTCCCACGGCGCGTCCCAGACGCGTCGTTGCTCCCATGGCTGGCGAGGCGAGGGCGGATGCACAGGCAGGGGCGGGGGGAGGTGCGACGGCCGCCGCGGGCGAGCCGACGCGGCAGATCAACATCGGTCCGCCCAGCACCGCGCAGATGGAGGTGCTGCTGCGGCAGAAGGCGCTCTTCCACAAGCAACTTGGAATGGGGGTTGTTGACAACATCGGCGTACACTCGTTCCTGTGTCCGCTCAACTTGAGCTGACTTTTCCCCTACCGCTTACTGTGACCCCCACATAACCCAAATTAACCCGTGGATGCGTCCCACAGGTGCTCAAGTTGGGCTCAAACATGAGCGATGGTTCCCGAAGGTGCTCAAGTTGAGCTCTGAAGTGAGCGAGTGAAGCCCATGGTTGACAACCACGACTCCAACCCACAACGGAGCACGACTTACCTTCACCAGTTCAGGATGGACGCTCACACCGACGTGCGTGCCCCCGAGCGTGGTGGCCAGGCCGTTGTATGAGCATATACCCTCTCTCCTCTTCTTCTCCTCTGCGGGAACCCCGATGGCATGCCCCGACGGTGGTTCTTCGTCCATTCAACGTCGGTCGAGTCGTTGTTGTCAGGAAGGTGCCAGTGAGAGCCGGGGTCCACGAGGTGGACAGGAGCATGCTGAGGACGGTGCCGACGAGGGCCGGCGTCCACGAGGTGGACAGGAGCACGGAGGGGATGTAATCGATGAGACTGTTGAGCGTAGAATAATCTGAAGGTCGCTCCACACAGAGTCGTTGAAATTGTCTGGTGGTGCCGAGGTGACCCTCAAGCGAGGGGAGTTGTTCAAGCTGACGTCGCGGCACACGGAGCTGACGGGCGTCAACCCGCTGCACCGAGAGCTCGTGTTGGACGCGGCGGGGCGCGGCGGCGCCGGCGGCGGTGGCGGTGCTGGGGGTGCTGGGGGTACGGGCGAAGGGACTGTTGAAGTAGATGGGGGTGCACGGATTAGCGACGGCGGTGGCGGTGGGCAGGGGCTTACACTCGTCCACTTTTCAGCTCAACCTGAGCCGTTTCTGACACAACATCCACCCCAGACACACCCTGGCACCCCATGTCACCTCCTAAACACCCCCTAAACAACCCCTGTATGCACCCCCTATCTCACAGAAAGCGGTTACGTTGAGCCGAAAAGTGGACGAGTGTAAGCCCCTGGCGGTTGGCACGTTGTTGGAAATGGGGGTGCTGGTGCTTCCGCTGCCGTGGACAACGGCAATAGCGCCGGCGCCGGAACCGGCACCGATGGTGCGGTGGTCGCAGCCGAAGGGGACTTGCCTCGGCTGCCGGCGGCGTCTACGAGCGACGCCGCCGACCCTGACTACAACCCCGGCGCAGGCTACACCCCCGCCCCCGCCCCCGCCCTCGCCCCCGCCCCTGCCCCCGCCCCAGCCCCAGCTCCAGCCGCGGTGACGCGTGACGCACAACCACCACCACCATTCCCCGACCCAGTTACCACTGCCGCCGCCGCCTCGCCCGTACCCGCCCTGGTGAGGCGGTGCAAGTTGACCGTATGAAACCCAAATTGAAAGCGCCTGGATCTAAGCGCTTGAAAATAGGACATGAGAAACTGCTTTCAGACTTTGCTTTCAATCTCAACTCGCGCCACTACACCCTGGGCGCGCCTCCGCACAACCCCCTCGCACTTGACACCGCCCCCCCGGCAGGGGCTCACACTCGTCCACTTTTCAGCTCAACCTGAGCAGCTTCTGACACAGAATACACCCTAGACACCCCCTGATACTCCCCGACACACCCCACACACCCCCTAGACAACCCCTAAATGTACCCCCTATCCCGCAGGGCAGAAAGCGCTTAAGTTGAGCCGGACAACCCCTAAATGTACCCCCTATCCCGCAGAAAGCGCTTAAGTTGAGCTGGAAAGTGGACGAGTGTAAGCCCCTGCCCCCCGGCCCCGGCGCCGGCCGATCGGTCCGCCCGCAAGGAGAAGTTCACGCGCGCGGAGCAGGCAAGGGCTTACACTCGCCAACTTCTCATTCTCCCCCTAAGCACTTTTTGTCAGTGAGCTGCTGTGTGTCCAGTTTGTGACGAGTTATGACCCATCCATCTACTGAAGGCACCCATCGTATCCCGCAAAGAGTGCTTCCGTTATCTGAACATTGGACGAGTGTATAAAGCCCCTGGGAGGAGGACATCCTGCTGGAGGAGTTTGCGGTGCGCGACACCCTGCGGCGGGGGCTTATACTCGTCCACTTTTCGTATCAACGTAAGCGCTTTCTGTGGGGTAGGGGATGCATTTAGGGGTTGTCCAGGGGTTGTCAAGGGGGTGTCGGGGGAGATCAGGGGTTGTTTACGTTGTATTTTGTGCCAGAAAAGCATTAGGTTGAGCTGAAAAGTGGACGGATGTAAGCCCCTGCCCGGCGGCCGGAGGAGTGGCGGCAGCTCGCGGCGCGCGTCGGGCGGTCGGACGACCATGACGTGCGCGCGTACTTCCAGTCCATGCGCAGCCGCGTCCGGTAGGGACCACCAACCCTAAACCCTAAACCCTAAACCCTGAACCCCAAACCCTAAACCCTAAACCCCAGCCGCGTCCGGCGAGGACCAGCACACAACGCCTGCCACGTCATTCACCATATGTTATGTTAGACCCTCTACGCAGTTCTGGTTGGGGGTGCAAACGGGGATCTGGAATTTCTTGAGTTAATAGACAATCGCCCATATAGATTTACAGTGAGGCAGCACTGAGATTCCCAGGGTTTGAATGTACAATGTTCGTATGGCGCAAGGACAGCAATCGTGACCATACCGCGCTTCGCGCCATCCCCGTTAGCCCCCCCCATCAGAACTGGGTAGCTCGTTTCTTGAGCCAAGTGCCACCGTGGGGCTTGGTGTATATGCCCGCCTTGTCATTCACCACATGCAGACCCTTGTTTGGTGTAAACGACGTCATTGACGCGGCAGGCGTATTGCATGTGGCCCTAACGGCCGGCGCTTTGTACAGAATATGCTGAAGTCAGGACCCAAGCCATCGCCCGTCGCTGCTCGCTATCGCAATAAGCGCCTCGGTGGCGGCAGCGGCGGCGGCGACGACCGTGGAGGTGTTTCAGGCGATGACGACAACGACGAGGAGGAGGAGGGGGAGGAGGATGAGGGCGGCGGCGGCGGCGGGAAGGTGTCGCGCGTGGACCCTCTGCGCGCGTTGCTGCTGCACCCGTCGGCAAGGGCTTACACTCGTCCACTTTTCAGCTCAACGTAAGCGCTTTGTGTGGGATCGGGGGTGTATTTAGGGATTGTTGAGGGGGTGTTTCTTTAGGTGTTAGGCGGTATCGGGGCGTGTTTAGGCTGTACTTTGTGTCAGACACGGCTCAGGTTGAGCAGAAAAGTGGACGAGTGTCAGCCCCTGGCCGTTGGGCGCGGCGGGCAGCAGCGGGGTGGGCAATGGTGGCGTGGGGGCCTCACTCGGCGGCGGCGGGCTCACAGGCAGGGGCTTACATTCGTCCAATTTTCGGCTCGACGTAAGCGCTTTCTGTGGGATAGGGGCTGCATTCAGGGGTTGTTCAGGGGATGTCTAGGAGATATTAGGGGGTATTACAGGGTATTGCGGGTGTGTTTTATATCAGAAACGGCTCAGGTTGAGCTGAATTGTGGGGGAATGTGAGCCCCTGCTCGCAGGCCCGGACGCCGCGGCGCCCATGGGGGTGCTCATGGGTGGCGCGCGGCGGGCGTCGAGGTTGGGCGGTGCAGGTTGACAGTATCAAACCCCGTGTTGAAAGCGCCTATTGTTTATGCGCTTGAAACTGGAATCTCATAAACTGCTTTCGACTTTTGCTTTCAATTTCAACTTGCGCCGCCACATCGAGGCGACTGCAGCTGGCCGCCGTGCTGGCCGCCACGCGCGGGCCGCCCGAGGTTGGGCGGTGAAGGTTGACCCTATCAATCTTGTGTTGAAAGCGCCTGAATTAAGCGCTTGGAAACTAAATTACGATGACCCGCTTACATTCTTTGCTTTCAATTTCAACTTGCGCCACTACGCCCAGGTGAGGCGGTGCAGGTTGACCCCAGTAGATCCCGGGTTGACCGCTCTTGGTCTCAGCGCTTGAAGCTAAAATATGATGAGCTGCTTTCAAACTTTGCTTTCAATTTCAACTTGCGCCGCTACACCCAGGTGAGGCGGTACAGTTTGACCCCAGTTGATCCCGGATTGACCGCTCTTGGTTTCCGCGCTTGAAGCTAAAATATGATGAGCCGCCTTTCAAACTTTGCTTTCGATTGCAACTTGCGGCACTACACCCAGGTGTTCCCCGCGCTGCGCGCCGCGGGGGCGCTGTCGCACCTCGAGGCACGGCCCTGTGCCATCTCACTGCTTGCATCCAGTTCAGCCAATCACATCTCAGTAATCTATTATCTCGACCAATCACGTGAGGGATGAGTAAACATTCTATTCTCTCGACCAATCGTATGCGGGCCTTCAGTCCCTTCAGGGGATGCAGACTCTGGAGGGGCGGCGACTGGGTTTAAGCTTATCTCCAGCCGTTGTGTCCCCGCTACTGGACTTTTAGGGTTTAGGGTTCAGAGTTTAGGGATACTGTATTCCTCGAAGCTGCTCAAATGAGGCACCCCGAGAACTGCTATAAGACCAAGGGGGAGGAGGCCACAAGCGTGTGCGGGTACACCGGTACACTATGAGAAAAAACAGTGAGGGGAAGGAGTGGGCAGGCACTGGCTGGAGGGGTGGATCGAGACGGCGTTCCACGAGCAGCAGACCACGCACCTGCGCAAGTTCCTGGCAGGGGCTTACACTCGTCAACTTTTCAGCTCATCCTGAGCCGTTTCTGACCCAAAAAATACCCTGGACACCCCTAACAACCCCCAACACCTGCTGAACACCCCAAAAGGAACCCCTACATGCACACCCTATCCCACAGAGAGCGCTTACGTTGAGCTGAAAAGTGGACGAGTGTAAGCCCCTGGTTCCTGGCCGCGGTGCACCGCATCCCCGTCACGTTTGAGGATATCAGCAAGGGGTACCTGGCACAGACTGTCAACCGCGTCAGGAGCTATAGCGTGCAGGACGTGGCGGTGCGGGCCACCAAGCTCATACTGTCGTGGGAACCCATATTGATGCCGCAACTGGCCAAGACGACAAAGGTTCCCAAGGTGGCGCCCCGCGACGCGGTGGCGGCGGCGGTTGGGCCTGCCACAAATTGCTCTCAACCCTTAAACCCTAAACCCTAAACCTTAAACCCTATACCCTATACCCTATACCCTAATCCCAAATGCTCACAACGTCCTTAAACACATTCGACAACCCCCCTTTCTTGCGTCGAGCGCCGCCCGCCTGATGTTTCGAACCCATGTTCTGTCGGACCCCGCGCGGCGGCGGCGGCGCGCGCGGCGGCCGGCCGGGCGTCCGGGTCGCAGCCGCCGGCGGTGAAGAAGCGGTCCGCGCCGCTGTCGTTTGGAGCCGACGCGATGAAGGATGCGCGGCGCCCGCGCGTGGTAGGGCAATGCAGGTTGACCCTATCAAACCCACGTGACGTGGAAACCACCTGGAACTGACCGCGTGAAACTGTGTTGTGATTCGCTTTCAAGTCTTGATTTCAAATTCAAATCGCGCCGCTACGGCGTGGCGCCGCCGCCGCCCGTCCGCCGCGCCGTCCCCCCCCAGCAGCATCAGCAGGTGCGAAACGTGTCCACTTCAACCCACTATTCTATCAGTTCGAACCCACTAAGCCACTATCCTAACAGATTGATCCTAACATCCTTTCAACCAACAACGACAGCAGCAGCAGCAGCAGCAGCAGCAGCAGCATACTACACCAGTAGAACAACAGCAGCCGCCGTCTGGCGCGCAGGTGGCGGCGTGGCCGGGCGGCGGGGCGCTGGCGCCGTGGCCGGCCGGCGGGCCCGCACGATTCACCGCGGCGCCGCACCCCGCGGGCACCAAAGCCCCGCCGCCCCACGCTCGCGGCATGGTCCAGTACCGATAGTACGAGCTCGCCACGTCATCCACCCCACGCTAAACCCTCGTACAACATTCAGATCCATTACCTCGTATGATGTGGCAAGCGTGTTCACCTGGCTCTTGCTCAAGGAGAAGAGAGCTCGGAGGCCGCAGTCGTCCGGGCGGCGGCGGCGGCGGCGGCGGGAAGAGGAGGAGTAGGAGGCGTGGCAGGAAGCGGACGTGAGGTGGTAGCGGCAGACAGCCCCTGCGAGCCGCCGCCCGAGGACGCCGCCGGGGCCGGTGACGGGGATGCATCCACTCCGGTGCTGCCACTGGTGGAACCCGATGACGCGTGGGACAATGGCGGCGGCGGCGGCGGCGACGGGGGCGGCGAAGGGGCCGGCGGTGGGGGCGGGGGGGAGTGGGGCGACACGGGCGGCGGCGGGCACGGTTGGTACGATAATCCGCCACAGCCGGGGCAAGTTCAGTTTCAACAGCAAGCGCCGGCTACACAATGGGCAACCAGTCACCAACAGCAGCAACAGCAGCAACAGTACCAGCAGTACCAGCATCAACCACAGCAACAGCACCAGCACCTACTGCAGCAACCTCTGCAGACACAACCACCACAACCACCACAACCACCTCAACCACCACAACCACCACAACCACCACCACCACAACCGCCACAACCACCACAACCACGACAACCACCAAGACTGGTGGAACCGCAGCAACAATCGCAGATGGCCGATTCGGACTTCAAGGCGCGGTTCGAGCTGGGCGAGCTCTCGGATGGTGAAATCCAGCTATTGAACGACGAGGACCTGGAGGAGTACATCGAGAACGGGCAAATTGACGGCGAGCTCGAGAATGACGCGGGGGCCGGGGAGAAGGACGCGGGGACAAGCGGGGGCGGGAATACGGCGGCAGCGATGGAGGCAGAGGCGGAGGTGGAAGCGCAGGCGATGGCAGAAGCGATGGCGGAGGCGGAGGCAGAGGCGGCGGCGGAGGCGGAGGCAGAGGCGGAAGTCGAGGCGATGGCGGAGGCGGAGGCAGAGGCAGAGGCGGAGGCGGAGGCAGAGGCGGAGGCAGAGGCAATGGCAATGGCGGAAGCGGAGGCGGAGGCGGAACGTGGCGGCAGCGGCAGCGGCGGCGGCGGGGCTGGTGGCGGCGGCGGCGGGGGCGGCGTCAGCGGGTCCGGTGTCGCCGGCGGCGGCGATGGAGGCATTGGCAGCGGCGGCAGTGGCAGCAATGGCGGTGGCGGCGGTGGCGGTGGCAGCAATGGCGGCAGCGGCGGCGGTGGCGGTGGCAGCAATGGCGGCGGTGGCGGCGGCGGCAATGTCAGCAATGGCGGCGGCGGCGGCGGCAGCGGTGACAAGCCCATGAGCGAAGCGGCGAAGAGGCTGCTCGCAGGGCTGCGGCAGAACATGCTCAAGCCGAAGCCGCCGCAATGACTCCACCACCGTAGATAAGGCTGAGCTGCACAGTCTGACAGTAGATAGAGCTGAAAAGAACAAGCCGCCGCAATGAGCCTAAACCCTAAACCTTAAACCCTAAACCATAAACCCTAATAGTAGATGAGCGGCGGGACAAACTGATGAGAACTTTCACCTTAACAGGTACACAGTAGCTGTTTACCAAATTCGCAACACAAACGTAGAACGTACGGTAGCAGCTCAACGATGGGGTCGTTTCCTCTCAATTGTTAAGCTAAGGAGGCAACACGGCCAAGGGCTGATCGTATCGTATGCATGCGAATTGGGCTTTGAGAGAACAAGTGCAACTGCGCAGCGCCGCTGTCTGGGAAACACTTTGTGTTGTTTTGATATTTCATCGGTTATGAGTTATCGTGTGGGGCGCCGAGCTATCTATCTTTGTACTATCTATGCTTATACTCCTTGTGTCTACGCCTCATGGCTTCCTCCCTGTGTCTATGCCTCTTGGCTTCCCGCCCTGTGTCCACGCCTCGTCGTCATGTCTACGCCTCCTGGCTCCTTCCATGTGTCTACGCATCCTGGTTCCCCCCGTGTCTACGCCTCCTGGCTCCCTCCCTGAGTCTGCACATCATGGCTGCCTCCCTGTGTCTGCGCGTCCTGGCTCCCTCCATGTGTCTACGCCTCCTCGCCGAACTCAGCGTGGAAGTCCTTGCGGCTCTGGATGATGAGGCCCGCCAGCAGGGGCTTACACTCGTTCCCATTTCAGCTCAACTTGAGCTCTTCCGTCCACCGTATGACCCATCTTAAGTCATGAATGTGTCCTGGAGTTGCTCAAGTTGAGCTCTAGCGTGAACGAGTGAAAGCCCCTGCCAGCTAGCGCGCGCTGCGCCGGTGTGGTGCCGCTGTCGCGCCGCCGCGCAGGGGCTTACACTCGTACACATTTTGGCTCAACGTTACACACTTTTGCAGGAATACAATGGGTAGCGCCAGTCTGTCGGTGAGGAAAACGGCTCAGGTTGAGCTGAAAGGTGGACGAGCGTAAGCACCTGCCGCCGCGGCACCCGCCAGTTCTTCGACGCCATGTTGTAGCGGCGCGACTCGAATTTAAAAGCGAATTTCGCGAGTGATTCATCGCATTTCAGTTTCAAGCGCCCAGTTGCAGGCAGTTTCAACTTGGGTTTGATAGGGTCAACCTGCGCCGCCCGACCATGTAATCCTCGGACACGGACAGGAGCTCGCGCAGGTTGGACATGCGCTTTTTGCGCGGCTGCCGCCCAGCAGGGCCTCACACTCGTCCCCTGCACAGGTTAATATACCGATTTCGGTATATTGCCTGGGTGAAATGCCAATACAGAGTTGCTGGCGAAGCGTCAGCGCTCGGCTCCGGAAAGCGGGCGCCAGGTTGAATGCCCATACAGAGTTGCGGGCAAAGTGTCCCCCTCAATACCCCTTCTGCACCCCCTCCGTGCCCCCTCAATATCCCCTAGGTAACCCCTTCATACCCCCTCAGTGCAACGACACCACCGTCGGGCCCCACCGGCGCTGCCCCAGCACCTTCCCGAACTGCGCCGTGTCCAGCGTGGCGCGGCAGTTGGGGCACCGCAGCTTAGGGCCCGGCAGACGCTGCTCGCCGCATCATCCACACGCAATTGGAACCTCGTTTCTTGAGTTAAACGGGATCCTGTGACGTGGCGAGCAGCATCTGCCAGGCCGTATGAACCCTCGTTTCTTCAGTTAGATGGCATCCTGTGACGTGGCGAGCAATATCTGCCAGGCCGTATGAACCCTCGTTTCTTGAGTCCAACGGCATCCTGTGACATGGCGAGCAATATCTGCCAGGCCGTACCGGGGCTTCTCGAACAGGCGCAGCGCGTTGAGCAGTATCTGCTGCGCGCACTCGCGGTGGAAGCAGTGCCCGCGCGCAGGGTCTGCACGCACATGCTGCGTCGCGTTGGTCCAGTGCGGACCAGAGTAGACGTCGACACCGTCAGTCTCATGTCAACGAGCGGATATCGTATGTGCCCGCATGAATCACCGGTTACCTTCAGGGTGAGTGCCATACAGACGTGAGGAGGAGGAGCTGGAGGAGCAGGGGGAGGAGGAGGAGGAGGAGGAGGAGGAGGAGGAGGAGGAGGAGGAGGAGAAGGAGGAGGAGGAGGAGGAGGAGTAGGAGGAGGAGGAGGAGGAGAAGGACGAGGAGGAGAAGGAGGAGGAGGAGGACGAGGAGGAGGAGGAGGAGGACGACGAGGAGGACGA
>Ga0307489_10001587_pt1 | contig 15022 bp, 25 predicted proteins | sample SB12metaG_FD_202247 | JGI IMG/M metagenome (GOLD analysis project Ga0307489, IMG submission 202247) | Sea-ice brine microbial communities from Beaufort Sea near Barrow, Alaska, United States - SB 1.2 | ecosystem: Environmental > Aquatic > Marine > Coastal | place: USA: Alaska | collected... | reverse complement strand
GGGTTTAGGGTTTAGGGTTTAGGGTTTAGGGTTTAGGGTTTAAGGTTTAGCAGCGCCCCGCCATGTCCTCCTCCAGCACCTGGCCAATGGCGGTGAAGCTAGCGTCCCACTCCGGGTGCGCCTTCGTGGCGATCAGCAGGTGGCAGGGTCGTGCACTATGAGCAAACAGTCAGAATAAGCTAGCAAGGGAACAAGTGGGCCGGCTAGGGAGGGGGATGCGGCGACTATGTGCAAGTACGCCGACACATTATGGGCGCACAGGCAGGCTGCCTTCGCAGTTTCCCAGGGTACCTCAAATGGCGATCAATGGTGCGCAAATTTGCGACCTTGAGTAAACAGATAGTCAGATTTGCCATACAATGGTACAACATGGCGATTCGACCGTCTATTTCTCAAAAATTGGCGACCGCCATTTGAGATACCATGGAAAACTGCGTAGGCACGGCCCTGCCAGGTTATCACCCCCCGGGATGTAGCCCGCCGTGCCGCGCGTCCACGTGGAGGCACCCTCCGTGCGCTTCCCAAAGGCGCCGCCCGCCTTGCCGATGCCCACCAGGTTGCCCGCCACGCAGGGCCCGGCAGACATTGCTCTGGCCACGTCATAGGATGCCTCTTAACTCAAGAAATGAAGGTGCACAACGCGTTGGATGACGAGGCGAGCAGAGAGGGTTTAGGGTTCAGGGTTTAGGGTCTTGATGTAACACCCTAAACCCCAAACCCTAGACCCTGGGAAACCCTAAACCCTAAACCCAAGAGAGAGAGAGAGAGAGCAGTATCTGGCAGGCCCCACCTGCACGAGGCCGTAGGCGGGCTCGGCGCGGTGCAGGTGGCAGCCGCCGCCGCACACGGCGCCGGGCGCGCACGTCCCCGCGCGCACCGCCGCCCGCACCGCCGCCACCGCCGAGTAGGGCCTGCTAGACACTGTTTGCCGCGTCATAGGATGCCAAGTAAATCAAGAAACGAGGGTTTAACATGCGTTGGGTGACGTGGCGAGCGGTATCTGCCAGGCCCTGCTGCCTTGGGAGCATCGTCCGGATTCAGCGTGATCCTGACGCGCGCCGAGCGCTTCTCCCTGCACGGAGGGACTAGCAGATATTGCTCGCCACGTCATCCAACGCATTCAAAACCATAATTTCATGGGTTTATTGGCATCCTATGACGTGGCGAGCAGTGTCCGCCAGGCCAATTGCCCGCCACGTCATCCAACGCATGTATAACCCTCGCTGTATGAGGTTACTGGCATCCTGGGGCGTGGCGAGCAATATCTACAGCAGCAGGCCCTACCCCCCCGGGGCGACCCACGACAGCGCCAGCGCAATCCCCCGCATGGCAGCCGCCTCCCCTGCGGTCAACTCCATCCCCCCCGCCCCCGCTACACCCTCCGCCACCTGCGTGGCGATCGCCCCGCACGCTAGGGTCAAGCAGACATTACTCTCCACGTCATCCAACAATTTTTTGAAACATCGGTGCTACAATGAAACGGCAGCACATGACATGGCGTATTGCTCGCCGCGTCATCCAACGCATTTCGAACCATCGCTCCCTCAATGAAATGGCACCCTATGACATGGCGAGCAATACGAGGCAGACCCTACCACACGCACACGGGCAGGACTGCTGCATGAACCCCGGGTTGGTCATGCACTCGCCCGAGCACGCCCAGGTGTAGCGGCGCAAGATGAATTTGAAAGCAAAACTCGAAAGCGGTTCATCACAATTTAGTGTCAAGCGCTTAGTTCCAGGCGCTTTCAACTTGGGTTTGATAGGATCAATCTGCACTGCCCTACCCAGGTGGCGCACTCCTCGCGCTTGGCATCCACACAGGTGACGCCCGGCGGGGGTGAGGCGCCCGCGCCGATCGCGCCAGCGTTGGTCACCTCGGACCTGGGCCCCGAATTGAACACTGCTTGCCACGTCATATGATGCCAATCAATTTCTAAATACGAGGCTATAAAGCGTGGTGGATGACGTGGCAGGCGTTACGAATGTGGTGGATGACGTGATGAGCGTGTTCACAGGGTGTAGGGTTTAGGGTTTGGGGTTCAGGGTTTAGGGTTCAGGGTTTAGGGTTTAGGGTTTAGGGTTTAGGTTTAGGATTGGTTACTGAGCCGCACCTCCTCCTCGCCCTCGCTGCTGCTGCCCGACATGACCTCCGGTTTCACGCCCCCGCCGTCGCCATCACCTCCGCCGCCACCGCCGCCGCCGCCCGCGAGAATGGCGCCCCCAGCACTGGCACCACCATACTTTTGGGCACTACCCACGCTGATGCCGCTGATATCGCCGTTAATACCCCGGTCCTCCGCGCCCCCGCCCGTGCCGGACACCGCCGCTGCCGCCTCTGCGACTTTGGACGCGACGAGGACCCGCTGCGCCTCCTCTAGCTCGGCGCCGTACCCCCCGCGCGCCGCCCTTGTGCCGCTGCCGCCGTCGCCACTGCCGCCGCCGCCCCCCGCCGTGGCCACCGCCGCCGCCACGCCCGTGACCTTGGACGCGATGACAACCCGCGGCGCCTCCTCCGCCGCCGATGCCCCGTGTGCCCCGAGTGCCTCGCCGTGCGACAGCCTCGATAGATCCTTCAGAAGCTGCCCCGCGGTTTCCTCGTGGTGCCTCCCCGCCCAAAGCAGCGCCGCCGCAGCCACCACAATGAACACCACAAACGTGGCAAACAGCACCAGCGTGGTCGGATGCGTCAGCCCAGCCCAGACGCTCATTTCCTTTTTCTGGTTGAAAGCCCGCCCGGCCTTTCCACCACGCCTGGATCCCTTGGAGTCCGGGTCATCGCTCTCGCCGTCCCCGCCCAACCAGCTGGCCCCGCCCTCGATATCGACGTAGGAATTACTATCACCGCCCCAGCCTCCGCCGCCGCCTCCGCCGCCGCCCCCGCCGTGCCGCCCCGCTGCCGCGCCGCGCAAGCGCACCGCCGCGCCCCCCGTCACCGACGACGACGCCGACGTCGACGACCCCGCCGGCGCCGCGTCGTGCCGATGGTCCACCAGCACCTCCGAAGTAACCCCCGAATTCTCGCCGCTCACACTCCCGACACTGGCCGGCTGCGGGCGCGTGGCCATCCACTCCTCCATCACCTCGGTGTAGCGGCGCATGTTGAATTTGAAAGCAAAGTTTGAAGGCGGTTCATCATATTATAGTTTCAAGCGCTTAGGTCCAGGCGCTTTCAACATGGGTTTCATCGGTTGAACCTGCACCGCCCTACCTCGGGCAGCTTGGCATAGGACCCCTTCAAGTTGTTGACGATGATTCCCTCCACTTTGGTGCCCACGCCCTTGAGCGTCACCTTGCACTCGCCCTGGGCGCGCACGCGGCACCGCCCCGCCCGCCCTGTGTGCTCCACGGTGATGGTGCCGTCCACCACGCACATGGACGTGATGTTGTTGGTGGTGTGGAAGGACTGCGTGAACGGCGCCGTCAGGTGCGCGCCGTCCAGCCACCGCCGCGTGTCCACAAACTCCACCTGCTTTGATCCCAGGATGGCCTTGCGCAGCATGTAGGGGATACTGATGGTGGGCACGGTGCGGCTCACGGTGGTGACATACCCGTCCTCCACCACGCGCGACAGGTTCTCCTGCTCAAGCGTCCCCATCTTCTTCATCTGCGACGTGTTCTCGTGGTTGCGTCGCGCGTTAGTAGGTGAGAGGTTTTGTGTTGCGCGCTTGTCACGTGTCGCGCGCGAGGGATGGCCAGGTATAGACGGAAGCACCGTGGCTCGCAGCGGTTGGTCCAAGGCAAGGAGTGGCATGGTCAGCCGGGTTGACGTATGGCGTTGAGATGGTGCCGCCGACCTGGTTGCACCGGTGACTATCGAAGGTGCCGTGATCGTTGGAGGTGTCCAACAGAATCAGAGTCGGCAAGGCGAGGTGCGATGCGCGCGAGACCCGACGCTTCAGCTACTTTCCATACGACCTGCGGTCAGAAATGCTCGATTTGATTAAAAACGATAGGGGGGTCCAAGGGGGCGGGACGCACGTGGAACTGCTTGTAGGCCTCGGTGTCCTTCTCGAGCAGGTACTCGTCGGCATCCATCCCGATCTCCACGTCAACCGCGAAGACCACCATTTTCGCACGCGCGGGCTGCCGACGCCGATGCCTAAACCCAGGCTTTTGACGTTATACACGATACAACGATTGACCAGCGATACGCGGTGGTGGACCGGACTGAAAGGTGCGTGCTCTGAGGGCGAACACCGAATGACCCGCCGGCGCCCGGCTCCCCTCGATTATGATCGCGCGGCCAGCAACCCTATCTGGTGCACTTGCGCGCAATACGACTAGCGCCGTTGATGAAGGGCGGGAAGGGCAGCCGCAATATTTGGCTCATCAATATCGTGACCGGTGACCGTGAAATCCCATCCGGCCGCGGGGTGCCCACTTTGGCAGTGTCCTCTCGTCTGTCCTGTGCCCATTGAATATTTGGTCGCGCGCGTCCGATGCGGCGGCTGGCGCTGACGCGCGGGTTCCCCGCGCGCGTCAGCCCCGGGTCCACGCATCGAGTTGTGGTGGAGTGTGTTGACGATTTGGGTGTGGCGGCGGACGGCGGGGACCCGGCGGTGCGCCTCACATTGTTTTGTGTTCATGGAGGGGATGGCGCGGATGGGCTGTGCACGGTGGAGGCTGCCGGTGGTGGTGGCGGTCGCAGCAGCGCCGTGACCGGTACCACCGCCAGCGCGGACACCGACGAGGACGCGCGGTGCACGTTCATAATGCGCGTCGCGCCGACCGCCGCCGTGGGCGCCCAGCTCAGCCTCACCCTCGAGGCCACCCCGAGCCCACATTCACAAGGTGCCGAGCTAGTGCTTCCGCTCTCTGTGGGGCCCGTGATGGTGGCGGTGGCGGAGGCGGTGGCGACGGCGGCGGCGGCGGCGGTGGCGAGGGCGTCGGCGGCGGCGACGGGAGCGACGGGAGCGGCCACGGCGCCGTGCTACCGCTCACTTCCCATCCTTCCCAGCGGGCGGTCGCTGGTCCTCCTGGAGGCGCCCCCGGAGTCCGCCACCATCGCGGACAGCACGTGGGACTGCGGGGTGCTCCTTGGCAGGGCCTTACCATCGCTCGCTTTTCAGCTTCACTTACACACCTTCGAGAACCATATTTGTGATGAGGGACGTAACAGGATGAGCGACGTAATGAGGCGAGGGACGTGACGGGATGACGGACATAACCAGTGAGGGACATATGTGGGTCGAGGGACATAACGGCTCAAGTTAAGCTGAAGAAGGGACGAATACAGGACCCTGCTCCCAGGCGCACACCTCGCTGCCGCCGTGGCGAGTGACGGGGTCGGCGCGAACGAGGGGCGTAGACTGCGCGCCGCGCTGGGTCTCGATGGTGGTGGTGACGCTATTGAGCGGCGGCGGGTGATCGAGCTGGGGTGCGGCGGGGGGCCGTCGGGGCTGGCACTCGCTGCTGCGGCGGCGGCGGCGGCGGCGGCGGCAGCGGCAGCGGCGGGGGAGGCGGCGGCGGCGGAAACAGGTACTGGGGCAACAGCGGGAGTGGGGGCGGCGATAGCGGGTTCCACGCTCGAGGTGTTGCTGACAGACCGCGACCCGGCGGCGGTGGACCTGGCACGACGGAACATCGCGGCGAACCATCTTGCGCTCGACCCCGCGTCGGTCGCCGTCACAGCCGCTGCGCTCGATTGGGACGACGGCGCGGCGGCATTGAGATTCCTCGGGATCGGCGACAGTGGAGGCATCGGAGGCAACGGCGACGGAGGGCGCATCGTCGCAATCATCGCCGCCGACGTCGTGTACCACGAAGACGCGTTCGCGCCACTGGTCAGGATACTCATGAAGCTCACGGCGACGGTTCATGTTCCTCTGGTGTACCTGGCGTACCGCGCGCGCTGCGACCCGCCGACCGCGGCGCACTTCTTCCACATTCTGGACGCGGCCTTCGAACGCGAGCGGGTGCCGTGGATGTGGCCGCCGCCGCCGCCGCCGGGGGCGTCAACGGAGGAAACCAGAGCGTTGACCGCGGAAAATAGCTCGCCGCGACGCAACGCCACGCTGTATCGCCTCACCCCGCGCCCCGCGCCCGCCGGCCTGCCGTCCCGCCCTTGCTTCGAGCTCGCCGCCGCCGGCTGTGGGTACTGCAACATGTTGATAAAGGCGCGCGCTCGGCGGCTGGCGGCGCGGCAAAAGCCACAGTCTACCTAGCATAATAACACAGTCTACCGTAGCACTAACATAGCCAGAATGTGAGGAATAGTCTAGCTGTCAGTCCTTCTTATCCCTGCGCTCGACCCACAACGCCGGCACGCACGCACTGTTGTCACATGTACAGCAGTTCAGTGTATCCAGTGCGTATGACGATAATGAAGTGCACGAGCCACCAGTGTCCCGAGCCGTGTGGCTAGTGTGTGGCAGCTCCGGATGGGGACGGGGCTGGCCAAGAAGGGGCAACCGCATGGGCAGTTTGCCAGACTCGACGGACAATTTGAAGGCAGAAATGTGGACACTGAATACACACATCACGCGAGACGCAGCAGTGTGATTCCATCTAATTAGGCAACGTCCGCGGGGTGCCACGAGTGGATCATAATTTCGCTTTGTGAGGTTGCTCTGTACTCTTACACCACTCGACTACTTGTAATAACATATCTGCTCTACGACTACCTTTCACTCGTTCTTCTTCTCCCTGCGCTTGACCCAGTTAAGCGCCTCCTCGACCCACTTGAGGGCGCTGATCGCGAACACCCCCACCGCGACCAGGGCCTCACACTCCTCACCTTTTCCAGCTTCAATGCCAGCACCTTCGAGAGGAGGAATCATGAAATTGAGGTCAGGGAAACATAACGGCTCAAGTTGAGCTGAAATGGGAGGTAGGATGGTAGTGAGGCCCCTACCCGCCACGCCGAGGCACACCCGCAGCGACTTGATGAGCCCCGGGTTCGCCTCCAGTGCCGGCCCGAGCCACAAATCCGGGCCGCATACTAGTTCCCTTGAAGCTTAATTTACGCATATCTGAGGTATTCACTCGAGAAGTCTCTAGGACAAGTAGTGGCCGAGATTGTGGCGAAACGGAAATGGGTGGATGGGCCCTACCACATGTCACCCGCCGCGAGCCACGCGGCCGCCGTGCAGGCACCCATGGCGTACCCGGCGATGACCTGCGGCGGTGTGTGGTACCCCAGCGCCACCCGCAGCCAGGGCCGTACACTCGTCAACTTTCCAGCTCAACCTGAGCCGTTTCTGACTTAATATACACCCTGTACACCCCCTGATGCCCCCGGATGCCTCCTAAACAACCCCTAAACAACGCCTAAGTGCACCCCCTATCCCACTCAAAGTGCTTACGTTGAGCCGAAAAGTGGACGAGTGTAAGCCCCTGCCCGCAGCCACGCCAGGAACACCCCCGCGCCCACCAGCACCGCCGCCCCCACCGCCGCCACCGCCGGGTCCGCAATGATCCCCCCCTTTACAGGGCCGGGCAAAGTTTCCCGCCACGTCATCGACACGCATTTTGAACCCTCGTTCGAAGAATCAAATGACGTCGCGGCGAGCTTTAGGGCTTAGGGTTTAGGGTTTAGGGTTTAGAGCATTATCTGGCATGCCCTACCCCTTGACGCCGAACGCAGCGCTGTTGGTGACGAGCGCCGCCGCCGAATATACTGAGAGGTAGCTGAGGCTCACCTGATATAATGGCGGATGGGGTTGGATGATGGGATGGGGTTGGTCAGTGCTCGCCATGTGAGAGCGCCTTGAGGCTCGACGAACATATGAGAAAATGTAGCTGTACGTGAGGCTCACCGCGTGCGACGACGGCATGCCCGGGTCCGCTTTTGTGGCTCCCTCCGGCCGCGTTTGATTTACAATCTGCTTCATGATCTTACCGTTAATGGAGTTGACGACTGAACCCAGGATGCACCAGCAGGTCTGCACGTTGGGGTAGGCAACCAGGACGTACAGCGCTGCGGCGGAGACGATGAACTTGGTGGATTCGTTTATGTACGCGAGGGCGGCGCCCCATGCGCCGCCAGGTCGCGACTCCGACGAGGGCGAGGGCGGAGGAGAGGGGGGGTCCGCCATCGCTTCGGCCTCGGATGATTCGGGAGTACTGTCCGCGTCGCCGGACGAGGAGGCAGAGAGGGCGGAGCGGGGCGTGAGGTTGGGCCCGTGCTGCGATGGTGAAGCTCGGAGGAACGAGGCAATAACAATTCTGCCGCTGCTGTTGCTGGTGCGCCTGGTCCCGGTGGTGATGGCGGCGGCGCGAAACCCGTTTCTTGAAGGAGTAGCTGCTGTAGTGCGCGGCGTGTGTACAACGCCTTCAGCGAGGGGGCGGGGAACGCCAAGACGTGCTTCTCGAGTCGAGGCAAGCAATGTGAGATGGATAGGGTCTGGCATGGGGTTGCTTGGGAGCGCGGGGCACCCGCCCCACCCCGAGGAGACGCGACGATGAGTTGCGCGGCGCGGGCGATGGACATCAATAGCTCCGATGCGGCGAGCAGGACGGCGGCGGCCGTGGGTGTGACGGTGTGGCCGCGCGGCAAGGAAAGTGGCCTGTGGCCACGTCTATGACCTTGAAAGTGCTGCGAGTGGGCACTCTAATTTTATACAGTCTGACAGTATCGACTGTTTTCTTTTTACCGATCGCATCGCGAAAAAATACAATAGGGGTGACCGTCTCCTCCCTCTGCCACTGATCGCCGCGCCGCACGAGGGTTGAGGCACGGTTTCAAGAGAGAGGGTATGTCGGGGCTGGGTCCCGGCGGCGGGCTGCCCGCCAGGAAACAGCGCAGGGATGCCGCCCCTGTCAAGACCCAGGCCAACAAGAAAACCTCCGTTTCCGATGCGGGGGATGGACGGGGGCGGGTGCCGCTGCCATCGGGCTCCGCCTCCGGAGACGGCGACGCGGCAGAGGCTCTCAAATACGCGCGATCGCTGCGCCGCACACCGGTGACTCCGCTGCAGAAGCCCGGCGCTGCTCCATCATCATCAGCCCCCGCCCTGGCTTCCGCACCCGCATCGGCTCCATCTTCAACTGCGTCGCCCTCCCCCGCCACCCTCCCAACCTCCTCAACGTCCTCGTCTTCATCCTCGTTAGCAACAACGGCTGAGAACATCCTCGGCGCAAAAAGGAGCACCGGGACCGCCGCGCCCGCTGCCGTACCGCCCAAGCCCGAGCCAGTGAACCTGGCAGGGCCTTGCACAAGTACCTAGCTTTCCCAGCTCAACTTGCGTACCATCGGGATTACTCAAGTGATTAGATGTTAGGGCACCTCACGTCGCTCTCCCTGGCTGATTAGCTCGAGTACTTAGGTTAGGGCCCTGCAAGGTGGAGTCAATGCACGCCAAGGCCAACACTTTCCTAGCGCTGAACGCGGACAACAGCGGCGGCCCGCTGCCCGACGTCGGCAGGGTCACGGCAGATATTGCTTGCCATGTCATCGACCCGCGTGTTGAACCTTCACCACGTCATGGGGTTACCGTTGAAATTGAGAAACAAGGCTTCGAATCGCACGTCGATAACGTGGCGGGCAACATCTGCCAGGCCCTAGACGTGGGCGCGCGCTTCCGCGCCGTGGTAGACAAGTTTCCCAAGCTGCGCGCCATGCTGTCCAAGTCCGAGTCGCTCCAGAAGATCATCGCCACCCCGGGGCAGGGGCTTACACTTGTCCACTTTTCAGCTCAGCGTAAGCGCTTTCTGTGGGATGGGGGGTCCGTGTAGGGGCTGTTTAGGCGGTGTTTGGGGATCATCAGGGGGTATGAGGGGATGCGTAGGGTGTATTTGGTGTCAGAAACAGCTCAGGTTGAGCTGAAAAGTGGACCAATGTAAGCCCCTGCCCCGGGGGCGCTCAAGGCGTTCCTTGACGCCGCCACCAACGGGGCGGCCGGCATCCAGGAGCTGCTGCTCAACGCGTCGTACCGCGACATCGTCTCCACGGCCGGCGGGGGGGACCGTCTCAACGCGGCAGGGCCTGCCAGACATTCCCTGCCACGTCATCGACACGCACTTTCTGAATGGCGTCCTATGACGCCGCGAGCAACCTAAACCCTAAACCCCAAACCCTAATTCCTAAACCCTAACTCTGCCGGTCCCTACAAGGCGGAGCTGGAGGCGGTGCAGCAGGTGAGCGATGAGCTAGAACAGTTCAAGCTGGGGCGGGGCTGGCTGCCGGGCAAGGCGCCGCTGCCGGAGGAGCCCACCGCGCAGTAGGGCCTGCCAGACATTACCCGCCACGTCATCCAACTCATCGCACACCCTCGTTTCTTGTAATAAGTGGCATCCTCTGACGTTTGGAGCAATATCTGCCAGGCCAGATATTACCCGCCACGTCATCCAACTCATTGCAAACCCGCGTTTCTTGTAACAAGTGGCATCCTCTGACGTTTGGAGCAATATCTGGCAGGCCCTACTGCGCGCGAGTCGGAGGCGTTCATAGCGGAGCAGGCGCGGTCGGACGCCGCAGACCACAGCGCGCTCCAGCTGTACTTCCAGGCGTACGGGCCGGGCCTGGACGTGGCCGCTCCCTTTCTCGTTCTCGTGTTGGGCGGGGTGGCCGCGGCGTTTCTCCCGGCGTGGCTGTGGCTCCCGCTGTGGCTGGCGGTGGTGCTGCCGGGTAGGATCCCACATTCGTTTCCTTTCTCAGCCTTCACTCCAGCCGTTTTATCCCTGACCCCGCTTCTATCATCCCTCGATGATTTCAATCTAAGCTGAGCGGAGATCGATTGGAAGGCTTTGATGGCAGGCTTCGGCCAGCTGAGCCGCGCGGCGACGGCGCTGCCCGGGTCGCGGCAGGGCATGGCCAGCCTGTCCGGCGCCGCCACCGTTCACGCCCTCATGCTCGTGTGCGCCCTGCAGTTCGCCGCGGTCTACGTCCCAGCGCGCTGGGCGTCCAATCCCGCGGCGTGCATCATCGGCCTCTTTTGCTTCATCGCTACGCCGATTTGTTTGCTGACGGCGTATCGCGTGGGCCCGGGGTTCCTCCCGCTGGCCACGGACTCGCGGCACGAGTGGGTGGGTTCCATGCAGCGTGTGTCGCGCGCCATCCGGCTGCCGGGGGGCAAGGAGGTGCCGGAGGAGATGGCACTGACTGTGCTGATGAACTCGGGGCGCTTCTGCGAGACGTGCCACGGCGCGCGCCCGCTGCGGAGCAAGCACTGCCCGCTCTGCCGGCAGGGGAACCGTCATACTGTCCCGCTGCTCGCCACGTCATCCACCACGCAGCGTAAATATGCTCGCCACGTCATCCACCACACTATATCCGCTCTTTCACTGAGATGATTATATCCTATGACGCGGCGAGCATCGGGACACTATGCCGTGGATGACACGGCGATTGACGGTGCATTATCCCTAACCCTAATCCCTAAACCCTAAACCTGAACCCTGAACCCTGTGCACTCTCCATATGACCCTACCTGGCGGCGGTGCGTGGGGCGACTGGACCACCACTGCCCCATCGCGGGCACCTGCATCGGGCAGCGCAACCAGCGCCACTTCGCCGGCGCGCTGGGTAGGGCGGTGCAGGTTGACCCTATCAAACCCACGTTGAAAGCTCCTGGAACTAAGTGTTTGAAACCAAAATATGATGAACCGCTTTCAATTTTTGCTTTCATTTTCAACTTGCGCCGCTACAGCTGGGCGCCATGCTATTGGGCCAGCTCATCTTCCTATGGTTCTCCTTCGCCCACGTGGCAGCCGTCTATTGGGCGCCCAAGCCGGAGCTCGGATCTGCGCCAATACGGCTGTTTGAGGTTCTCAAGATGTGCCCCTGGGCGCTGGTTCTGGCGCTGATTCAGACGGTGTGTACTGGGTACTGCGGGGTGCTGGCGCTGCGAATGGCGCTGTGCGTGGTAAGGCGGTGCAGCTTGACCCTATGAAACCTGTGTCGAAACCGCCTGGATCTGTGCTCTTTGAACTCAGATATGTTAGGCCGCTTTCAAAGTGTGCTTTCAATTTCAACTTGCGCCGCTACAGCGTGGGGGCCAACCTGACGGTCAACGAGACGGAGAACTCGCACCGGAAAGGCCCAACACACCGTCTTCTGCTCACCCCAACTGCCACCGGTCACAGCCGTGCTACTTGCGGTAGCACGGCGTGGCACGGTGACCCCCTTCCATTCAACGGCCAGCCGTTAACCCAGTCACAACTGTGGCTGCATGGCCTCACTCGGTGTCCCCTTTTCAGCCCAACTGCCAGCCGTCGCAATCGTGATTTCTGGGTTGTCCCTGGAACCACTCACGCTATTACGACTTCATACCCGATGGATGCATCCATTAAACTCAGTGTTGGAGGGACATGTCCCACTGATCTCCTCGAAATCGAGGGTCTATTAATTCAAGGAACGCGACGCGATCGGACTGTCGGCGAGCCGGTCGGTGGGATTTTAGAAATGGACAGTTCTGATTGGGTCGAACGGGATTCGATACCACGTCTTCGATACCAGACCCGACACTGAATTTAAGCTGGAACAGCAGGGATTGCGCGGCCCTGCACACGGGTACGAGCACCTGCAGACGGAGGGGCGGACCCACTTCCACAACAGGTTCGACCGCGGGTGGATCCTCAACACCCTGGAGTTCTGGTCGGGCAGGCAGGAGAAAATAGATTGGGTAAGGCGGTGCAGGTTGACCCGATCAAACCCACGTTGAGAGCGCCTGGAGCTAAGCGCTTGAAACTAAAATATGATGAAACGCTTTCAAACTTTGCTTTCAATTTCAACTTGCGCCGCTACAACTGGGACGCCATGCGTGTGGCTGTGGACGCGGGCGAAGTGCCGTCGCCGCCGCCGCTCTCCTACTCGTGGTTCCACAGCAACGCCTCCGGCCGCATTCCCGGCTGGCTGCGATACCTCTTTCATTTCCACCGCGCCATTCCTCGCCACGACCCGAGTCATCAGGGCCACGGGCAGGGGCTTCCAATCATTATCTTTTCTGCCAGCATCTAAACTCCTCAGAGGGAAAGCTGTCAGTGGTTTCACGGACAAAGCTGCTTAAACTCAGTGTCGGGTCTGGTATCGATGACATGGTACCGAATCCCGTTCGACCAATCAGAACTGTCCATTTCGAGAATCCCACCAACCGACTCGCCGACAGTCCGGCCATGTTGTGATCCTCGAGTAAATAGACCCTCAATTTCCAGTAGATAAGCGTGACATGTCACCCCAACACTGAGGTTAAGTCGAGCTGAACAGGGAACTACTTTATGGCCCTGGTGATGGGCACGGGCAGGGTGCGGGGCAGGGGCAGGGTGCGGGGCAGGGGCAGGGTGCGGGTCAGGATCAAGGTCCTTCCAACTCCTTCTTCAACATGGGGCCAAATGTGCTGCACCCCACGCTGGGTCACGGGAAGCACGGGGGGCAGCAGCAGGGGGGGCAGCAGGGGGTGCAAGGGGGGCAGCAGGGGGACCAGCAGGGGGGGCAGGGGGGGCAGGGGGGGACACAGGCAGGGGCTTACACTCGCCCACATCTTTGCTCAACCTCAGCCGTTTTTGTCACTGAAACCAGCAAAGCACCCAACTACAAGGGACAAAATGTGCTCACGTCGAGCTGAAACTAGACGCATGTAAGCCCCGGGGCACAGGGGATGTCACTGGCGGAGCAGCAGGCACAGTTCCAGGCGGCGATGCAAACGAAGCTGGAGTTACAGGCCCGGGAGAACGGGATATCCGTGGAGGAGCTCAAGGCAGGGCCTGCCCACTCCTTCCCGCTCTGTTTGCTCATGGTGTACCAGTGTACCCGCACGCGATCGCCGCATCCTCCTCCCTGGCCTCACACGGCGTCCCATTCTCAGCTCAACGTGAACGTTTGCTTATCGCGTACTAGCGTACCCGTGAACACTCGCGGCGTCCTCCTCCCTGGCCTGACACAAGCAGCAGTGCAAGGCCCTGAACCCTAACCTAGACCCTGAACCCTAAACCCCTATCCCTACTCCCTAGTCCCTAAACCCTAAACCAGTAGTGCAAGGCCCTGCGCGACGGAGAGGATGGTGGCGGCGCAGCAGGAGCAGATGGCGGGGATGATGCGCAAGCGCCTTGAGGCCATGGCCGCCGCACAGGGCATGACTATCGAGCAGTATCAGGCACAGCCTCACATGAGGTTTCCCGTTTCAGCTTGAACACAATGTGGGGGTGACATGTCACCCTTAGCTTCTCGAATCGAGGGTCTATTCACTCAAGGATGGCGAAGCGGTCGGACTTTCTGCGGTCGGTGGGATTTCCGAAATGGACAGTTTTAATCGGTCGAATGGGATTCGATACCATACCTTCGATACCAGATCCGACACTGAGTTTAACTCGAGCATCTTCAAGAAGTTGAATGGGACAACTTGCTGCTAATTTAAGCTGAAGTGTGAACTTCAGTAAGGCACTGAGTTCAGGCAGCCATGCATGCCAAAATGGAAGCCGCTGCCGCGGCTCAGGGGCTGAGTGTGGATGAGTTCAAAGCGAAAATGCAGCAGCAGCAGCAGCAGCAGCAGCAGGTGCGTAACTACCCAAACGCCGCATGGACCCTCGCTTCACTCCCCAATCATATCAGCTGAGCCACCGCGAAACCACCCAAATCCTCACTGGACCCTCGCTGAACTCCCTAATCTGTGAGCTGAACCACCGTTACAACCCCAACTGCAGCAGCAGCAGCAGCAGCAGCAGCAGCAGCAGCGCGGGGTTGTAGGCACGCCAGCGGAGGTCCCAGGGGGCGGGGGTCACGGTCACTCGCATGGGGGCGAGCCGTGCGGGCATAGCCACTAGCTATTTTCTCTTCTACATTGACTATCATATGATGCATGGACTAAAATATAGTTAATTGCTTAGATAACCGCACCACGCACCTACGCGGGCGGACATGTGAAGGCAGCGCTCATCTATCAAAGCTTTGTTTACACGCTTGGGATCATGCTGAAAGCACAGCGCCACACCAGTTCTGCAGATATGGAGTTGATGGGGAGGATGGCTTTAAAGGGGTCGTTCAAATGCTCATCATGTGAGCGCCTTGAGCTTGATGAGCGTCAGTAAACAACAAACAACACAGGAGACAAATGGTGGATTCTCAATTTCTCAGGAACCTGAAAAC